>ERZ1034781.269-NODE-269-length-28914-cov-13.409924_pt1 | contig 28914 bp, 25 predicted proteins | sample MGYA00520700_ERZ1034781 | MGnify/ENA primary metagenome ERZ1034781 (study PRJEB33766, sample SAMN09781709) | gut metagenome | biome: gut microbiome | host: Homo sapiens | place: Madagascar | study: EMG produced TPA metagenomics assembly of the PRJNA485056 data...
AGATACAAATAAATTTTGATTTTAGGTCTAATATCTCGCAGAAAGATATAAATAGTTTGAGCAATGTTGATATATCTGAATTACAGTTGACATCAAATAAAAATCTGGATTTGTCAGTATTAAAAAATGTTTCTGTACTCAGATTGAGAAAAATTGAAGATGTGGACTGGTTGGAATTAAACAATATGTCAAATTTGAAAAAAATTGATATAAGCGGGACTGATATCTCAGATCTGACACCGGTTGCATCCTTGACAAATATAGAGGAGCTTGATATCAGCAATACAAATGTTACGGATTTATCACCACTTAAAGATATGCCTAATCTGAAGAAACTGATAGCAGAAAACTGTAATATAGATGATTGGTCACCGGTAAGTGATATAGATGAGGTTATAAAATAAAGATATGTAGTGTATGGGAAAACTTGAAAATGGTGAATAGAAACATTACCAACCTAAAAATTGACGTAATAATGTAAAGAGGAGCATCGTAATGGAAGATAGTGAAAAGGTTATTGTAAATTTTGTGAATGAAAATAATGGAAAAAGACATGAATTGGAAATCCACTTGAATATAACAGCCAAAGCTCTGGTGACTGCATTAAACAAAGCATATAATCTGCAAATTGATGAAGCCAATGAGAATGAATGTTATATGGCCTGTGAGCAGCCAATTGCATTTTTGAAAGGAAACAGGATGCTTGAGGATTTTGGTGTTAGGAATGGTTCGACAATTATATTTGGGAGAAAATGAAAATGGAAAATTATGGATGGTCAATAGAATTAAATCCGGGATATGTTCTGATAATAGGGAATGCACCTGATGCACATATACAGCTTGACAGTGCATATGGTAGAGCTGTGAGAGTAGGATTGCAGGTGAAAGATGATATATCATGTGCTATGTTATCGGAATATAGTTCGTCATACAACACATTAGTAAATGGAAAAAGTATTCAAAGGATTGCAACAGTAAAAAATCATGATTTCATATCAATAGGAGATTTTACTGCATATTACAATAATGGAAAACTTTTCTTTGATTATGGAGCTATCAGAACAAATGGAGTTGAGGTCAGACCGGAGAGCTTGGATATACATACAACATATCCTGTCTTTATTCGTAATACGCGAATACAGGCAAAAAGAGATAAAACTCCAATAGAAATATTGGATCCGGGCACTATTCCGACAAAACCGGAACTCAATCTGGTTACTTCATTGATGCCTTCGATTATTATGTTTGCTCTGGTAGTGCTGCTTAGAGGAGTGATGAGCAAGTCAAATGGAGCTTTTGTTGCATTTAGTATATGTTCCATGGGTGTTGGAGTCTTTACATCCATATTTGGTATTATAAATAAGTATAAGAAAGACCTTGTAAAACGAAGAGACACATATCTTGAATACATAGCAAAAAAACGTAATGAGATAGAAGCTGCAAGAAGAGAGGAGTTAGATTGTCTAAACGCTCAGTATTATAGCATAGAGCAGGATATTGAACATATAGAGAATTTTGATCCGGTATTATTTGATCGTATATCTACAGATGAAGATTTCCTTGAAGTGTATCTGGGGAGGGGAAACGTTGAGTCATTGCGGCAGGTAGACTATAAAAAACAAGAGAAACTTGAGGTTGGAGATGATCTTAGCAGTCTGCCTGAGCATGTGGCAGGAGAATATATGGATATTGAAAAGGCGCCGGTTGTGATGAGTCTGAAGGATGCTAATGCGGTGGGGGTTGTCGGAGATGCGGATTCGTTGTATTCGATGATGAAGAATATGATTATGGATATTATCAGCAGACAGTATTATGGTGATATCTGTATATATGCATTACTTGATGATAATATCGGAAAGTATAATTGGCTTAGGGGAATAAAAGCTTTGAATAGCTCGAATGGCAATAGAAATATAGTTTGCGATCAGGAAAGCAAAAACAGAGTATTTGAAAATTTGTATAAAGAGCTTTCTATACGAAAAGATGAAAAAGTACATGGCAGATTTAATATAATAATTGTAATGCAGGACTATGGCATAAAGAGTCATCCTATTTCAAAATTTATAGAGCATGCATCAGAGCTCGATACTGTTTTTATATTTTTTGAATCAAAGACGTCTTTGCTGCCATTATATTGTAGCAGAATAATTGATATATTCGACAATGAGAGTGCTATGATATATGATTCGGTCAATAAGACGCAAAAGAAATATTTTGAGTATGAGAATATACCTGATTGGCGTGTACAGAAGGCGGTCAGCATTTTGGAACCTGTGGAGTGTGAAGAAATAAGCCTGGCAGGCTCTTTGCGTAAGAACATATCTTTGTTTGAGTTGCTTGGAATCAACTCGGTGCAGGCATTGAATTTGAAGGAGAGATGGAATTCATCAAAAATATATGAAACAATGGCAGTTCCGTTGGGAGTAAATGTGAAGGATGAGATTGTTTATCTAAATCTGCATGAGAAATTTCACGGCCCGCATGGACTTGTGGCAGGAACAACAGGCTCAGGAAAAAGTGAGATTTTGCAGACGTTTATACTTGGCGCAGCAACGTTATTTCATCCGTATGAAATAGGTTTTGTGATAATTGATTTTAAGGGTGGAGGAATGGTTAATCAGTTTAGAAAGCTGCCTCATTTGATTGGTGCCATAACAAACATTGATGGAAAGGCAATAGACAGATCACTCAGGTCAATAAAGGCTGAACTGCTGAAAAGGCAGAATCTGTTTGCACAGCTCAATGTTAATCATATAGATAAATATATAAAGGCATATAAAGAGGGACAAGCAAAAGTGGCATTACCACACCTTGTCATTATTGTAGATGAGTTTGCTGAGTTAAAGGCAGAGCAGCCGGAATTTATGAAGGAGCTGATTAGTGCAGCCAGAATAGGACGAAGCCTGGGAGTTCATCTGATACTGGCAACACAAAAACCGGCAGGACAGGTTAATGACCAGATATGGAGTAATTCAAAGTTTAAATTGTGTCTTAAAGTACAGACGCAGGAGGATAGTAATGAAGTCTTGAAATCTCCTTTAGCCGCAGAAATAAAAGAACCGGGACGGGCTTATTTGCAGGTCGGAAATAATGAGATATTTGAATTGTTCCAGTCGGGATATTCCGGCAGCCCCGAGAACATAAATGGTGAAGATGATACACCATTTGATATATATGAACTTGATTTTTCGGGGAAAAAGAATTTGGTATATAAGCATAAGCTCGAAAATTCAGAGCAGTCAAGGTCACAATTGGAGGCGGTTGTCGAATATGTAGATAAATACTGTAAAGCCGATGGGGTAAAAAAACTGCCGGATATATGTCTGCCTGCGCTGGAAGAAGTGATAGTATATGATGCCGAACTGGCACATAATGATACCCCTCTTTCCATGACTGCTGTAATAGGAATATACGACGATCCTGACAGGCAGAGACAGGGGCGGACAGTAATAGAGATAGGTAACAAAAATACTATTATCATAGGAGCATCGCAGTTTGGCAAGACCAATCTTCTCGAATTGATAGTGAGGAATCTGGCAGAAAACTATTCACCGGAAGAGCTTAGCATATATATTATTGATTTTGCATCAATGGTACTTAAAAATTTTGAGAAGCTGGCTCATGTAGGAGGTGTAGTATGCCCATCTGACGATGAAAGGTTGAAGAATCTGTTTAAATATCTGAGTGAACAGATAGAAGAAAGGCGTGAAAGACTGCTTGAAGCGGGAGTAAGCTCATACACATCATATCGCGAGGCGGGATTTACAGATATACCTCAGATAGTGGTACTCATAGACAATTATACTGCATTAAAAGAACTGTATCTGCAGGATAGTGACATACTGCTCAATCTGTGCAGAGAAGGTGGCTCTGTAGGAATAAGTTTCATTATTTCAAATTTACAGACAACAGGACTGGGATATAAGTATCTGGCAAACTTTTCCGGCAGAATAGCTATGTTTTGTAATGAATCAAGTGAGTATATGACTCTTTATGGAAGCTGTAAACTCAGACCGGATGAGACTGCTGGCAGGTGCCTGACAGAAATTGATGGGGAAATATACGAGTGCCAGACATTTTTAGCGTTTGAGGGAACTAAGGAAATTGAACGTGTTAATAATATGCATGCATTTGTAGATCAGATAAATGCTGTATATGGGGATATCACTGCTGACAAGATACCGGAAATTCCTGAATTGCTCACACCGGACTATGTGGATCACACATTCAGAAGAAAAAATGATGAGAACATTATAGGAATTGCATACGACACAGTCGCCCCGGTTTACACAGATCATAATAAATGCAATATCATAACTATCTCCGGAGCTGATAATATGGGCAGAACAAATTTTATAAAATATTTTGCGTTGCAGATGTTAAACAGCGAAATAGATACTCATATATATATAGCTGATGATTTCAGGCGCAAGCTGTCTGATATCGGTCAGGAAAATGTAAGCTATGATCTGGATCCGGATGAATTTATACAGAAAATAATAATGATAGAGGTGCTCTTAGAGGAAAAATATAAGAGACTCATCCATCAGGAAAATCCGGAAAAAGAAAACACGCTGATTATAATAAACAGTCAGGAGGTATATACAGCGATATCAGATAGCAAGGATGCTCTTAATGCTCTTAAAAATATTATGGGCAAATATAAGGTATTAAATGTGTATCTCCTGTTTGGGGCAGTACCAAATGCGCAGATAGCATATGGTTCGCCTGATATATATAAAATGATGAAGGAGACTAAAAGCATACTGTTTTTTGATAACCTGGATAATTGCAAGATAGTGGATATACCGCTGGCTATAAAGAGAAAGAATCAAAAGAAAATCGAACCGGGTGATGCATATTATATATTCGGGGATGAAGTCAGCAAGGTAAGGATACCACTGGTCTCAGATTAAATACGGTATATTAGCACCTCATAGTGAAGGGGCAGTAATGATAACGATAATGTTAGAGTTGCAATAGAAATTACGGTGAGAGTTATATAGGTGTAGAACGTATGGAATTATAAAAAACATTAAAGCTAATGTAGAAAAAATGAAGAATATTATTATGAGGGAAAATTTCCAAAACAGCCCTGATGGATTTTGTGGGAAATGATAAAGCGCTCCATGCCTGCGTTTGAAAAGATATACAAAAAATATAATAAATAATAGTTGATTATAACGAATAAAAAATACACAAATGCCGAAAATTGTCTAAAATTGTACAGTTTTCGGCACTTTCAATGTATACTTTTAACAAAATTCGTGGAAAAGCGCTCCGTGTGACCGTTGTGTGACCAAAGAGGTGTATAATCTTATTCAAGAGGAAAACGTATAAATAAAATATGAGGATAAGAACGCGTGCTTTGGGATAATGAGCCGGAATATAATAGATTGTCACAGAGCATACATAGGGACGAAAATGGAATTAAAGCCAGAAGCATTTAAAGGGAAAATGTTTAAGGTAAATGAACGGAAAATTTTTTTTGAAAAAAATTAAAAAAGTACTTGCATTATTCGTTTGACCATGATATTATAATACACGGTTCGTTGGTCAAGCGGTTAAGACGCCGCCCTCTCACGGCGGAAACACGGGTTCGATTCCCGTACGGACTGCTAAGTATTTAAAGCCGGTACATTCATGGAAGCATGATGTACCGGCTTTTTCGTTGTATATATTCATATGAGGCAGAGCTATTTATGAGCAGCTGCAGCTACTGTCTGTTTTTTTATGCCGTCAGGCGCTTTTGTGATGCGAAGGGTAACGACAATTATTGCGGCGGCAAACAGCAGCTGTATTCCCATGCACATGAAAATGAAGCCAAGCTCCTTGAACGGATGAAAGTCAATATTTTTTACAGCCTGGTTGTACCAGTAGGCAGGCAAAAAGTGAGCGGCCTTTATGATGCCATCACTTAGAAATTCCTCCGGCACAAATATACCGCACAGGAATGCCATACCGAGTGACACGGTGTTCGCAAACATGTTCAGTATCTCACTGTTTGAGGTGATTTTACTGATTAAAAAGGCAAATGCCAGTGAAACAAGCATGTAGCAGAGCATATTGAGTGTGAACAGGAAACCTGAAAACGAGAATGTGCTGCCCTTAAACATGATTGTAGCTGAGGCAAAAATTACAGCGCATACCACAAGTCCGGTTAAAATCACACCCAAAAGCAGCTCGCGGTTGTAGTTTGCAAATTTATAGGATGAGCAGGATATTCTCTCCTTGATTTCTTTTTTGGAGAAAACCTGAAGGACAGGAGCTATACCTGCAATCATCATGACAAGGAGCACCCATCCCAGATAACTGAAGCAGTAGTATATCCCTGAGTGCGAGGTGACACTTTTGCCGCTTAGCAGCGAGACAGAAGCCTTTTGGCTTAGCGAGGTGTTTACAGCGGCTAGAACATCAGCTTCAGAGTAGCCGGAAGCGATGTAGGTATTGTAAGTTTTTGTAAAGCTATTTATGGCAGACTCAAATGTGGTCGCGGCCTGTGTACCGGGTATGGTCACGACATCGAGACTAAAACCTTCTTTTATGATGAGAATACAGTTTACATTTCTGGCAAAAAGCTCATCCTGCATAGTTTCTTTTTTGTCATTTTTGATATTTTTTTTGATGCATGTCTTTTTAAGATACTCTGTCAGAGCTTTGCTTTCTGATGATTTGTCGTAGTCAAATACCGCAAATTTGGGCTTGATGGCCTCATAATCACCCTCAGCTTTGTTTGTGCGTGTCGCAGTGAGAACAACCATGACACCTATGAATATGGACAGGTACATAATCATCTGGCCCATATGTCTGTTTAGTATTTTGAAATATGATTTAAATACTTGCATATTTTTCCCTCCGAAGCAGTGCAAAGGCAATGATTAAAAGAATCACTGATTCAACTGCCATTATTGATATATTTCTGAAAAATCTGTCGTAGCTGTCATATACGTTGAGCGAGTAAAAGCAGTCGGATATGAGACAGGCAGGGTTGAGGCGGTTAGCAATCGGAAGCCTGTGCTCAATCATATCCTTTATACCGTTGGCGCATAGATCCGCAAGAACGGAAAGCACCATGCCGATTCCGACAGAGATACCGATTTTGCTGCCCTCTGTAAGCTTGGGAATGGCACCTATTATCACTCCGATTGAAAGTCCAATCATGCAGCCGAAAAACAGTGTCAGGATGATTGCCGGATATTTGTTTCCGAAGTCCACACCGAGTAGTGTCATGTAGACTAATGCAATTAGCTCGACAGCAAAATGGATGATTAAGAGTGATATATACTCTGAAAAGATAAGGGTGTTTTTGCTTGCCGGCACAAGGCTTTTTCGCATGCCGAGAGAGCTTGTGTTTGCAAGCAGACGGTTTGTGGCTGTCACAGCTGAAAATGAGGCGAACAGGCAGCTCATCGCAAATACAGCGTAAAAGTAATTGGTGTATTCATCCTGATTTCCCGATGAAAGAGAAATCTCTTTATACTCTGATGTGGTGTCAGAAAGCCCGGCAATTGCAGTCTCAAGTGCAGCCGGATTTGTCTTTGCTATGTTTGTAAATACGTCCTTTTGCTGTTTGTACTGTGTCAGGATGGATTCAAGTATTGTGGCATTGTATGAGTTTTCATCCACTACCAGTGAAGCATCCTCTGTGTAAATAATGCCGGTGACTTTTTGGTTATTTAGTTCTTTTTGGGCTGCTGAGTCATCCATTATCTTCATGTTTATGAGGTCTGAAAATGAATTTGTGCGGTCGTCCCTGTCGTCGGATTTACTGACTGAATCGGTATGGTTTACATCGAGAGACTCAAGCACGCTCATCAGAGTGTCATCATTTTCAGATTCAACCACTGCTACTTTTATTGTCTTAAACATTTCATCCTTTTCAAACAGATTTCCGAATGCCATATACATAAAGGTGGCGAGCAGCAGTGGAAAAGCGAGTGTCCAGAAAAGGGTTGTTTTCAGACGAAACGTGCTGAGCATGGTATATTTCATGTTGTGAAAAAATGTCTTTAATCCATTCATCAATCCCTAAGCTCCTTTCCTGTAATCTCTAAGAATACGTCGTTAAGAGTCGGAAGCTGTGTGTACACCTGACCGAAGGACAGATTATTCTGCTCTAAATAATCAAGCACATGGATTATATTGTGGCGTCCACCACTGAAATAAATCCGAAGCTGTCCGTTTTCAAAGCTGACCTGATATGCATGGTTTAGCTGCTTTAATGAGTCAAGCTGTGCTTCTGACAGATCTGCGATTTCTACGTTTATGGTCTCTGTATTTTTGATCATGCGCTTTAGCTCATCCTTTGTGCCGAGCGCGAGAGCCTTGCCCCTGTCCATGATGAGTATTCGGTCGCAGAGCTGCTCAACCTCCTCCATGTAGTGTGAGGTGTAGATGATTGTCGCACCATCGTGGTTTAGTTTTTTGATGCCCTCCAGAATCTTGTTTCTGCTTTGAGGGTCGACAGCCACGGTCGGTTCATCGAAGAAGATGAGCTTTGGCTTGTGTGCTATGCCGCACGCTATGTTCAGACGCCTCAAAAGTCCGCCGGAGAGCTTATTTGGCAAAAATTTGCTGTAATCCGCTATGTCCACGAAATCCATTGCTTCCTTTACATATTTTTCGCGGAGCTTTTTGTCACTCACGTAAAGACCGCAGAAATAGTCGATGTTTTCATATACAGTCAGCTCGTCGTACACGGCCACATTCTGCATGACCACGCCGATTTCGCGTTTGATATCGTAGCTGTTTGAGTACATTTCCTGCCCGAATATCTTTATATCGCCCTTGTCGTATGTGAGCAGGGAGAGTATGCAGTTTATAGTTGTGGTCTTTCCGGAGCCGTTTGGTCCGAGCAATCCGAAAATCTCGCCGGTTTTAACGGTCAGATTGAAATGGTCGAGTGCCACAAGCTCCTTGTAGCGTTTTACAAGGTTGGTTACTTCTATCGCATTTTTGGTTGTATCCATTGAATTGCCTCCATAATGTTGTATTTTCGTTTGCAAGCCTGATATCCGGCTCAATAACAGATTACTATATGGCGTGCCGGAAAGTAAGTGTCAAATGTCACATTCGTATTTATGTTTGGATGAGGCATTGTTGTGTAAAAAATGACATTTGTCATAGTGACGTTTGATGGAATTTGTTGTAAGCTTATTTTACGGAAATGGAGGCTTTTGATGTATAAGATATGTAGTCAGTTTTTAATAGTTCTATCATGCGTGATGCTTATGGTGGTATCCCTTCAGGTCGATTACGTCATGATAGCGTGCATACTTACAGGAATAATCGTGTGCACATTTATAGACATGCAGGATGTGCGACAGATGAGTCCTTCTAACGAGAGCGAAACGGCAGACCGGGCCTTTGATTTGATTCTGGCGGTTTATATTCTGTCCGGAGTATTTTTTGCACCATCATTTTTTATGCTGCCGTATGCAGCGATGGTATTCAGGAAGAAAAAATACACAGTGTCGAGGATGGCTGCAGCCGTAGTGGGGATAGCTGTTTTTGTGGACTGTATTTTAAGGATAAAACATATAGCGCCCGGTTTTGGCCGCTATTTATGGCTTACAAAGCTGCAGGATATAATTTTGAATGATATCCTGGAGGTTGTACTTCTCATGGCTTTTGCGGTAATGCTTTCGTATTTCACAGAGCTGCTTTTGGGGTATCAGATGAAGCTGCACAGCATGAGAGATGCGTCCATGGAGCACGATATGCTTATGGAGCAGATGAATCACCAGCTTATCGAGAAGCAGAATGCGCAGATATACAATGCCACGCTAAAGGAGAGAAACCGTATCGCAAGGGAGATACATGACAACGTGGGTCACATGATTACGCGCTCTATTTTGCAGGTGGGAGCAATCGGTGTGATAAATACCGATGAAAAGCTTAAAGCGCCTATCGCAGACCTAAAGAGTACACTCGATACGGCAATGGACAGCATGAGAAAAAGCGTTCATGATTTGTACGATGAATCGGTCGATTTGCGTCAGGCGCTTGCGAAGCTTAAGCCTACAGACAGTGCATTTGCATTTTCACTTGAATACGACTGTGAGGATAATCTGCCCAGAGATGTCAAGTATGCTTTTATTGCAATTGCAAAGGAAGCGGTAAACAACGCAGTTAAGCACAGTAACGGCGATGAAATCAGGATAATAGTCAGAGAGCATCCCGCCTTTTACCAGCTTGAGATAATGGACAACGGCACATCGGCTGACGAAAGAAAGCTTTCGGGAGAAACAGGAGATGGAATAGGCATAAAAAATATAAAAGAGCGTGTTGCAGTGATAGGAGGAACCATGCGGATAAAGGCAGACGATGGTTTCATGATATTTGTGACGCTCATGAAGAAGTGAGGATATACATAAAAATCAAGGCTTGAAAAAGAAAGGAACAGGACATGAAAATAGTAATAATAGATGATGATAATCTCGTATCACTTTCGCTGAATACAATACTGAGCGCACAGGATGACATAGAGGTGTCTGCGGTTGGAGACAGCGGGCAGCAGGCGGTAAAGCTGTACGAGGAGCATATGCCCGATGTGATGCTCATGGATATAAGGATGCAGGGCATGACAGGTCTTGAAGCAGCAGAAAAAATACTCGGAAAATATCCGGATGCCAAAATACTTCTTCTGACCACATTTTCGGATGATGAATACATAGTAAAAGCAATCTCGCTGGGGGCGAAGGGCTATATATTAAAACAAGCCTTTGAGAGTATTGCCCCGGCACTTAGAGCTGTAAACAACGGACAGACAGTGTTTGGAACTCAGATAATGGACAGGATACCACACCTGTTCGGAGCTGACTGTAAAGCTTCATCAGGCACTGGTCAGGCCCGGTTCATTGACGAAATAAAGAGCTATGATATAAGCGGAAAGGAGCTTTCAATCATAGAGCTGGTTGCAGAAGGACTAAACAACAAGGAAATAGCGGATGAGCTGTATCTGAGTGAGGGAACCGTACGAAACTATATCAGTGTTATACTTGAAAAGCTGCAGCTGAGGGACAGGACACAGCTTGCATGCTTTTATTATAAAAGTATGGTATAACATGAAAATTTCTCAATAAGGAAATCTGCCCTTGCAATATACCCAGCAGGGGTATATAATGCATTTGAAGACGGATACCCATAAGGGGTATGGTTAGACATGTGCAACAAATGCAACTGTGAAGGTACTGAACAGTTAAGAATGAAGAAAGAAGGGAGGCACCCATGGCAGAAAAAGAAACCAAATGCTGTTGCTGCAACCGCAAAAAAGAGCGGTCAGAGAAGGAATATAAGGATCTCATCAACAGACTTAGCCGTATAGAGGGGCAGATCCGTGGAATCAAGCGTATGCTGGATGAGGATTGCTACTGCCCTGACATCATCACACAGGTGGCAGCCGCAAATGCTGCGCTCAACAGCTTCAATAAAGTCCTTTTGGCCAATCATATAAAGACGTGTGTGGCAGATGACATAAGAGCCGGTAAGGATGAGACAATAGATGAGCTTTTGAACACACTGCAGAAGCTTATGAAGTAGTATTATAAGAAGGCGGGTATAAAAATGAGTACAATAATCACAATATTAATAATAGCAATAATTGCCGCACTGGTAATTGTGGGCTTAAAGGAGACAATCAAGCATTCAAAGGGCGAGGGCGCCTGCTGTGGCGGTGGAGCCATGAAGGAGGACGAGGAAGCCACAGTGCAGCTTGATGGCGAGATAGTTACGAGAGCAGATGTGCACATAGACGGAATGCACTGCATGAACTGCAAGAACTCAGTCACACGCTCACTGCAGAAGATGAGCGGAGTATCGGCAGATGTCGATTTAAAGCATGGCGTGGCACATGTTGAGGCAACCAGAGAGCTAAGCGATGAGGAAATCACATTTGCCATCGAAAGACTGGATTTCAAGGTGACAGGAATTGAGAGACTTTAGAAAAAGGGTTCTCAATAGTTAGATTCGAATAGTAGAAAGAAGGAAATACAGACAGTATGAAGCAATATACAGTTACAGGAATGAGCTGTGCGGCATGCTCTGCCAGAGTGGAAAAGGCTGTCTCTAAGGTTGATGGCGTGACGAGCTGTTCTGTCAGCCTTTTGACCAACTTGATGGGAGTCGAGGGAAGCGCGACAGATGCGCAGATTGTGGAGGCGGTAGAGCAGGCGGGCTATGGAGCGAGTCCCAAAGGCACAGCAACAGAATCAGAAAATGACAAAGCGAATAACAGCTTAGAGCAGCTAAAGGCAGCGCAGGATGCGCTTGTAGACAGGGAGACACCGAAGCTGCGCAATAGGCTTATAGCATCGCTCATATTCCTAGTTGTTCTCATGTATTTTTCCATGGGACATATGATGTGGGGCTGGCCGTTGCCTGAGTTTTTCAATGGAAACCATGTGGCTATGGGGCTTTTGCAGCTTCTGCTTACAGTGGCGGTAATGGTCATAAACCAGAAGTTTTTTATCAGTGGCTTTAAGGGCTTGATTCACGGCGCTCCCAACATGGATACGCTTGTTGCACTGGGCTCTGCGGCATCGTTTGGATACAGCGTGTATGCACTTTTTGCCATGACAGCTGCGCAGGTGAATGGCGATATGGATGCGGTCATGTCATATATGCATGAGTTTTATTTTGAATCCGCAGCCATGATTTTGGCACTGATTACTGTCGGAAAAATGCTTGAAGCGCACTCAAAGGGCAAAACAACAGACGCTTTAAAGAGCCTGATGCAGCTTGCCCCAAAGACCGCAACCGTTGTAAGGGATGGCGTGGAGCAGGAAATTTCTGTGGATGCAGTGAAAAAGGGCGATATTTTCGTGGTCAGACCGGGGGAAAATATCCCTGTGGACGGTGAAATAATAGATGGAACGACCGCTGTCAACGAATCGGCACTCACAGGAGAGAGCATCCCTGTGGATAAGCAGAAGGGCGATGCAGTAAGCGCTGCCACAGTGAACCAGTCAGGCTTTATAAAATGCCGTGCAACGAGAGTGGGCGAGGACACCACGCTCTCACAGATTATCCAGATGGTGTCGGATGCTGCAGCGACAAAGGCACCTATTGCAAAAATCGCAGACAGGGTATCGGGAGTGTTTGTGCCGGCGGTTATCACAATTGCAATCATTACAATAATAGCATGGCTTATAGCCGGTGAGACCATGGGCTTTGCGCTTGCCAGAGGTATTTCTGTGCTCGTGATAAGCTGCCCGTGTGCACTCGGACTGGCAACTCCGGTTGCGATAATGGTAGGAAACGGCAAGGGAGCAAAGAGTGGTATACTCTTCAAGACAGCGGCAAGCCTTGAGGCAACAGGCCGCACACAGATTGTGGCTCTTGATAAGACAGGCACCATCACAAGCGGTGAGCCGAAGGTGACGGATATCGTGCCGGATGAGACATTTTTTGAGGAAAACGGCAATAATGCCGGAAAGCTTCTTGCAATAGCTGCATCAGTCGAGGCAAAGAGTGAGCATCCGCTTGCAAAAGCCATCATGGAGCGCGCAAAAAAGGATGAAATCGCTATCGCAGAGGTAACAGATTTTAGCGCAGTTGTGGGAAATGGTCTGACAGCAACACTTGCAGGTAAAATAATAAAAGCAGGAAATCTTGCTTTTGTCAGCAAATTTGTAAAAGTGTCAGATGATATGCGCGCGAAATCTGTCGAATTTTCAAAGGAAGGAAAAACTCCTCTATTCTTTGCTGCAGATGACAGGCTTTGCGGTATCATAGCCGTTGCGGATACTATAAAGGAGGACAGTCCGGAAGCTGTCAGACAGCTTAAAAATATGGGAATCAGAGTTGTTATGCTCACAGGTGACAACGAGCAGACTGCAGGTGCCATTGGAAAGCAGGCGGGAGTGGACGAAGTCATCGCAGGGGTGCTTCCGGATGGCAAGGAGGCTGTCATAAGAAAGTTAAAGAAGCAGGGCAGGGTAGCCATGGTTGGTGACGGAATCAATGATGCGCCGGCGCTCACACGTGCAGATATGGGAATTGCAATTGGCGCGGGAAGCGATGTGGCAATAGATGCCGCGGATGTTGTCCTGATGAAAAGCCGCCTGATAGATGTACCGGCAGCAGTGCGGTTGAGCCGTGCTACATTGACAAATATACACGAAAATCTGTTCTGGGCATTTTTCTATAATGTAATAGGTATTCCACTTGCGGCCGGTTTGTGGTATCCTTTATTAGAATGGAAGCTCAATCCAATGTTTGGAGCGGCGGCGATGAGCCTGTCGAGCTTCTGCGTTGTTACCAATGCCCTGCGGTTGAATCTGTGCAGGGTGTATGATCCTAAGCATGACAGAAAAGCAACACCAGATAGAAAAAACAAAACAGATAAACCAAATGAAAGTGAGGAAAAATCAATGACAAAGACAATGAATATCGAAGGAATGATGTGCGGCCACTGCGAGGCAAGAGTAAAGAAGGCACTCGAGGCGCTTGATGCAGTTAGTGAGGCAGCAGTAAGCCATGAGAGCGGAACTGCAGTAGTGACATTAAGCTCTGACATTTCCGATGAGAAATTAAAGGAGACTGTAGAGGCTGAGGACTACAAGGTTACATCCATTCAGTAATCAGTCAGACAGTATAACAATATGAAGAAATATATAGCATTGGTATTGGTTGCAGTGCTGGTGCTTGGGATTTTTACAGGATGTGGTAACAAGGGCAACAAGGAGACAGAATCACAGACGGATGAGAAAGCCACTGAGTCGGTGAATTCTGCAGAAAATAATACTGAGGACAGTACGCAAAGCAGTACAGAAAATCAGAATGTGGCTGATACAGAGCAGCTCACCACAGAAAACGGACAGGAGAGCTCAGTTCTTGCCTGTCCGTCAGTAAACGGTAAGCTGCATGTGGAGGGCAGCAAGCTCGTTGATCAAAATAACAACGAGGTGCAGCTTCGCGGAGTCAGCACACACGGTCTTGCGTGGTATCCACAGTATGTGACCAATGATTGCTTTGCCACGCTGAAAAGCTTTGGAGCAAACGTGGTGAGGCTTGCCATGTACACCTACGAAAGCGGCGGCTATTGCACAGACGGTGACAGGCAGCAGCTTGAGACACTTGTGCAAAACGGCGTGCAGTTTGCGTTCAACAATGACATGTATGTCATCATCGACTGGCATGTGCTAAACGATGGCAATCCAAACCGCTACAGCGATGTGGCAAAGACATTTTTTACCAAAATGGCACAGCAGTATGCCTCTTACAACAACGTGATTTACGAGATTTGTAATGAGCCGTGCAACGGTGCGACCTGGGGAGATGTGAAGTTTTACGCCAGCGAGGTCATTCCGTCAATCAGAAGCTACGACAAGGATGCAGTCATACTGATAGGCACACCTAACTGGAGCCAGGATGTGGATGAGGCGGTCAAGGACCCTGTCACAGGCTATGATAATATCATGTATACACTGCATTTCTATGCCGCGACCCACAAGGAGGACTTGCAAAACAAGCTAAAATCGGCGGCAGACGCCGGACTGCCGATATTTGTATCAGAATTTGGCATCTGCAGCGCCGACGGAAACGGTCAGGTGGACATAGATTCTGCAAATAGCTGGATAAGTCTGCTCGACAGCTACGGCATCAGCTATGTGTGCTGGAATCTGTCCAATAAGGACGAAAAATCAGCGCTTCTAACACCTGTCTGCGATAAGACAAGCGGCTTCACCTATGAGGATCTAAGCGATGAGGGCAAGTGGCTGTACGGTGTGCTCACAAGTCATGTGACACAGGAAACATCCGGAACATGAAAATATCCGGAGGTAATCGGCTGTATGACGAGATGCCGAATTATGTGACACAGGTCTTGAATTGGCGAAAAGCCTCAGATGCGCGAAAAGCTGTGCACATGGCAATGCAGGGATAGAAGCATCCATGCGCTCAGCCGGCATGCACATGAGGCAGATGCAGATACTTCTCTCTGGTGGCAAGTCCGCCGCGGATATGGCGCTCGGACTTGTTGATATCGAGAATGTGACGCGCTTTTGCGGCAAGCTCCGGGTCTATGCGAAGCAGCCTGTCAGCATCCGTGATATCCTTGTGCACAGTGGATTTGCTGATGCCAAACTGCTTTGCAGCCTGACGCACCGTGGCATTGTTTTCAACTATGTAGTTGGCGATTTCCACCGCCCTTGTCTCAATATATGATTTCAAAAAATACTCCTGCATATTCTGTTGTTACAGTTTATGCGGGAGTATTTTTAATATTACACACAGGTTGTAATTCTATTTACGTTTTTCGTAATAAAATAAGAAAACGGTTTTTAACCGTAGGAAAGCTGTATATTAAGTGAATTAAGCGTATGCAGCTGCAATGAGCTCGATGCATTTGTCATATCCAAGCATGGAGCTGTTGAGCACCAGGTCATAATTTTTCCTGTTGCCCCACTCCTTATCAGTGAAGTAGCGGTAATTTACAGAGCGCTTCTTATCGACATCCTTTAGCAGCTTTTTGACCTCGTCATCGCTCTTATTGTAGAGCTTTTTGATTCTTGCAGCCTTCTCAGGCTTATTTCCCTCTATAAAAACATTCAGCACATCATCCCTGTCAGAAAGAATGTAGTCTGCGCAACGTCCCACAATAACGCATGGCTCTTTTTGCGCAATATCCTTGATGAGCTTCTGCTGGATATTGAAAATCTGGTCGGAAAGAGAAACTCCTGTGATGTCGCGCCCTACAAATGCATATGAAAAAATACTTCCGGCAGGTGCATATTCGCCCTGGTTTGCGACAATCTGCTCAGAGATACCGAGCTCCTTTGCCACATGCTCAATTATTTTTTTATCGTAAAACTCAATGCCGCATTTTTGAGCAATCTGCTCTCCGATAAAGCGACCGCCACTGCCAAACTCTCGGCTTATAGTGATTATTTTAAAACTCATGATGAAACCTCCCCGCTTATAAAAGTGTTTATAATTCATTATAACGTAATTGCAGATAAAATCAAAACAGAAATTTAACAAAATCGCTTGCAGATAAGCACTCCGTAATCTATAATGACATAAGAAAACATGTTGCTTTTACGTAATCAATGAGATGGCAGCATGGCGAATAAACAATTAGGAGGAAAACATGGATCAGGAAAAGGTCATAGTCATAGACTTTGGTGGTCAGTACAATCAGCTTGTTGCGCGCCGTGTCCGCGAGTGCAACGTGTACTGTGAGATTTACTCATACAAAATAGACATTGAGAAAATCAAAGAAATGAATCCAAAGGGCATCATCCTTACAGGAGGTCCAAACAGCTGTTATGAAGAGAATTCACCATCATACCAAAAAGAGCTGTTTGAGCTGGGAATACCGGTGCTTGGCATCTGCTACGGTGCACAGCTTATGATGCATAAATTAGGCGGAAAGGTAATCACACCGGAGGTTGGAGAGTATGGAAAGACAGAAATCACATATTCTGCAAACGGCGTGATGTTCAAGGATCTGCCATCAGAATCAGTATGCTGGATGAGTCATTTCGACAGAATTGCAGAGGCTGCACCGGGCTTTGAGGTAGTTGCGCACACCGCAGACTGTCCAATAGCCGCAACACAGAATGTTGAGAAGAAATTATATGCAGTACAGTTCCATCCGGAGGTACTTCACACCAAGAACGGAACACAGATGATTTACAATTTCGTCCGTGGCGTATGTGGATGTGCAGGCACATGGAAGATGGATTCATTCGTCAAAAACACAATCGAAGAAATCAGAGAGCAGGTCGGTGATGGCAAAGTGCTCCTTGCACTTTCAGGTGGAGTAGACTCATCAGTGCTCGCAGCACTCCTTGCAAAGGCAATCGGCAAGCAGCTCACCTGCGTATTCGTAGACCACGGACTTCTCCGAAAGAACGAGGGCGATGAGGTAGAGGGCGTATTCGGCAAAGGCGGTTCGTTCGACATCAACTTTGTCCGCGTCAACGCACAGGAGCGCTACTACAGCAAGCTTGCAGGCGTCACAGAGCCTGAGCGCAAGCGTAAAATCATCGGTGAGGAATTCATCCGTGTATTCGAGGAAGAAGCTAAGAAAATCGGAAAGGTTGACTTCCTTGCGCAGGGAACCATCTATCCGGACGTAGTGGAGAGTGGACTCGGCGGAGAATCTGCAGTCATCAAATCACACCACAACGTGGGAGGTCTCCCAGAGCATGTCGATTTCAAGGATATCGTGGAGCCACTCAGAAACCTCTTCAAGGACGAGGTACGCAAGGTCGGACTGGAGCTCGGATTACCTGACTATCTCGTATTCCGTCAGCCATTCCCAGGCCCAGGCCTTGGAATCCGTATCATCGGCGATGTCACAGCCGAAAAGGTACGCATTGTCCAGGATGCAGACTGGATTTACAGAAGCGAAGTGGAAAAGGCAGCAAAAGAGTACAAAGAGGCCCACGGCGAGGAACCATCATGGATGCCAAACCAGTACTTTGCAGCCCTTACCAACATGCGTTCAGTAGGTGTCATGGGTGATGAGAGAACATATGATTATGCCGTTGCAGTCCGTGCAGTCCGTACCGTGGACTTCATGACAGCCGAAGCAGCCGAGATACCGTTTGAGGTACTTCAGACAGTGATGAGCAGAATTATAAATGAGGTAAAGGGAGTCAATAGAGTATTCTATGATTTGACCAGTAAGCCACCGGGAACTATTGAGTTTGAATAATTTTTTTAAAAAATAAAATATAGAAGGATTTATTTTTCAATAGGAAATGAAGAAGGCTCCAGGAGATTTTAAGAGATCTTCTGGGGCCGTTTATTTATGTGTGGTATACTGGAATATATCTATATGAAAATTTGATTCAAAGCCTTATCCAAGTAAGATATGGAAAATCAGATGCTAAACATATATTGCAGAAGGAGAACATTGAATGATAGATATATATACGGAGCGGAAAGATTCAAAAGACTGGATTTTTTACAATGACTTGTACTTCAACTTGAATACAGGCAATGAAGATATGTCACAAAAAGAAATTGATTTGATTCAACAAGTGGATGAAGCGAAGCTGACACCAGACAAGCATATAGAAACAAAATATGGCTTAGGTACGATCCGAAATTTATCATCAGGCTGCAAGACATTACTTAATATTGTGAAGAATCCCGATAAGGTGGTAAATGTTGAGGAATGTGGACCGAATGTTCTTAGAATCATTTTTACCATGGATAATATTAAGATTTATATGTCAAGACCAACGCTTTTTGACATTCCGGATGATGCCAAAATCAGATTTAATGATTCTGATATAGTTACCGGTAGCAGAGGATATAATGCCTGGTGGAGTAAGGAGTATGCAAGGAGAGAAGCAGATGATTTATAAGAATATAACATTTAAGGCAGCTCCATTTTCATATGATTTGACATTTGATGACAGGATTACTCTTGTTGGTGGAGATAGCGGTACAGGTAAAACAGTACTTTATGAAATGCTGGAAGATATAAGATTGACAGACGAATACAAAGCAATCAAGCTATTTAACTATAAATCAGATGATTTTTTAGAAGCAATCAAACAGTGCAGAGATAGTTTTATTGTTATAGATAATGCAGATTGTCTGATTAATGATGATGTCAGGAGATTCATTAATTTTGAGTTGTCAAATCAGTATATGCTTTTTCTACGAAATTGTGACGGACTCAATGTATCTGATAAGAGCTTTAAGGTGCTGAAGTTTGATAATAACAGGATAACGCTGGAAGAGGAGTTGTGATATGAGATATTTATGGACGGAAGATACCGGTGCAGGACTTCACTTCTGGAAATTAGTTAATCGGCTTTTCTCTGACAATGAACTTGTAGTTGAGAGTAAAGGGAGCAATCAGGGCTTATTGGATGCAGTGTTGGACTTGAATATTAAAGGGGATGATAAATACTATATTGCATTTGATTATGTGGTTGATAATCAGGACGTTCGCAACAAGTATCGTATGTTGAAGTCAATAACAGATAAGTCGGAAGGAAAGATTGTAATTCTGGATATGATTTGTTTTGAGTACTTGATACTTGCATTTGACAAGCTGGTAGAATGGACAGGCACCGGAAAGACAGATAAAATCAAGATTCGTGAAGAAGTATTGACGGCAGTTGAGAATCACAGAATCGATTTATCAAAGATTGATGATGAGAAAACATTACAGTACTTGGCAGGTTTTAAGAGATACTCTACAGAGCGTGTGATGAAGTCATTGGTGGGTGAATTTACTCAAAATGAGAAGTGGTCCGTTAAGGGGGAACTTATGGGTGAGTGTTGGTATAAGAATTGCTGTGTGTCCGAACATCTAGATAATCTGAGGTGTGGTAAGCCGGAGGTTGAAGATGGGGATAAGAAGATGAGGATGTTGATACAGTCGGAAAAAGTTAGAGATTTAATAGAGGTAATACACTAATAAGGGATATGTAAGTACTCAATTAGGCAATAAATAATGAGAATAACAATATTGCATTATTAGGATCATGCAAGAGTAGGAGGATTTGAAATGTCAAAATTAAACATAGATCAACAAACAATAAAAGAATTGTTTTCAAATAAAAGAGCGGATTTTTTAATCCCAGATTATCAAAGACCCTATGCATGGGAGGAACCGGAATGTCAAACATTGTGGGATGATATATTTATATTTGCATTCCCGGAAAATGACTATACGAAATTTGATAGTGATAACGATGAGTATTTTTTAGGACCGATTGTAACTTTTAAGAATGATAATGGAAAACTGGAAATTATTGATGGACAGCAGAGGCTGACAACATTGATGTTATTACTTAGAGCGTTCTATTCTAAATTTGGAAATATGAAGGATCCATATGCGATAAAAACGAGTGAAGATATTTCAACTTGTATTTGGAAGACAAATGAATTTGGACAACCAGATAAGAATAGGCTAAAAATTGATTCAGAGGTATCAACTGATGATGACAAGGAAGAATTTTTGACTATTTTGAAAACAGGAATTGTGGATGGCTCACAAAAGAGCAAATATGCTCGTACATATAGATTCTTTCAAGAGAAGATTAATGAGTTTTTGCAGGAATATCCAGCATATTTTGCCTATCTTCCAACGAGAATATTAAACAACTGCATTCTATTACCAATCGAAGCAGAATCACAGGACACAGCACTTCGTATATTCTCAACATTGAATGATAGAGGAAAACCACTATCTGATACAGATATTTTCAAGGCACAGTTTTACAAACATTATAGCAGTCTTGGGAAAAAGGATGAGTTTATCAGACGGTGGAAAGATTTAGAGGCAGTCTGTGACGACATTTTTGCTGCACCTTCAGGCTCACCCATGGATGAGCTTTTTACGAGATATATGTATTTTGAAAGAGCAAAGCAAGGAATAAAAAATACTACAACAGAGGCACTCAGAAAATTTTATGAGAAAGATTCTTATGCAATTTTGAAGAATAATGATACTTTAGATAACCTTGAATGTTTGGCAGAATTTTGGAGAAAAGTATCAGTACAGGACGAGAAATTTTCTGATAGGGTATTGAAAAAATTGTTTGTCTTGAATTATGCACCGAATGGTATGTGGACATATCTGGTATCGGTGTATTTTATGCAGTATAAGGATGTTGATGGCTCGCTAAACGAAGAAAAATTTTTTGGATTTTTAAATAAAATCACAGCTTTCATATTTGGATATGCATTTATTAGACCAGGTGTAAATGCGTTAAGAAGTCCGGTTTATCCAGAGATGATAAATATTGTTTATAATCTTCCGGTTACATTTTCAGGATATAAATTTGAAGAAGATACTGTAAAAAATATTATGAGCAGTTATGTGTTTACGAATGGTAGACCAATTACCAAATCAATTCTTGCTTGGTGGGCATATACGGATCAAAATCAGGAACTTATGGCATTGGATACAAATTTAGAGATAGAACATATTTATTCAAAGAAACGACAGGAAAATGAAAACTCTTTAAAAGAAAAGAGTAGTTTAGAGTCTTTGGGTAATAAGGCGCTTTTGGAGAAAAATATTAATATCAGAGCTTCAGATTATAGATTTACAGATAAAATCAAATATTATCAAGGGTATACATCTGCGAATGGAAAACTGAAGCATGGAACAAAAGTGCATGAGTTATTAAAATTATCAAATGAGAAAAATGATTATACAGAACAAGATATTGTAGAGAGGAAGGAGAGCATTATAGAAGGATTCTTACAATATCTTAAAGATAATGAACTTATTGGATAAATATTGTCTAAGACTATGGTCCTGTGTCAAGATTTAGTACAAAATAAAATGAGAAGTTCTGCCAACTAAGCTGCTGGCAGAGAACATACCCTCTCATACATTTTTTCAAAATCATTAGGAGACATATAGTTGCAGTGACTGTGAATCATAACGGTATTATAAAAGGTTTCGATATACTCGAATACAAGCCTATAGGCGCGCTTGTAGTTAATGATATTGAATCTGTTAAGCCATTCTCTTTTGATTAAGGAATGAAAAGATTCCATGCAGGCATTATCGTAAGGATAACCGCTATGGGAATAACTTCGCTGCATCTTTTCTGGGGCCTCACGCCACGCATTTGAAACATACTGGCTGTCACGATCTGAATGGATAATAAGCGGTAAATCAGTATTACGACAGGCTTTTACTTTATTGATTGTTTCGACAACTGTAGATACTTCCATAGTGTCTGCAAGAGTCCAGGCAATGATTTTGCGGGCGTATAAGTCCATATGAAATAAATAATAGATAGTGTCAAATGACATATGAAAAAACAAAATAATAATAAAGGGGTGATAACATGTTAAATGATGTTTCAGGAATAAAGTTAAAAGGTGGAAGTTTTGAAAATTTAACAGATTTAAATATACTAGACCCACGAGATGGAAATAAAGTAAAACGTGTTAAAGGTGCAATTGTATATGGTAGAAATGGTGCAGGAAAAAGTACGGTTGCAAAGGCTTTAAAGAAAATAATTTTAGGTGGCTATACTGATATTATTGATGCTAATGTGTTTGATAAAGATGGGACTATTATCAATTTATCAGAAGATGAAAAAAAGCATATATTTGTATTTGACGAAGAATTTGTTGACGCGAATGTAAAACTTCAAGATACAGGATTAAACACAATAGTCATGCTTGGACAACAAGTAGAATTGGCAGATAAAATTACAGATGCACAAAACGAATTACACATTGCTAAGCAGCAATATATAAATCAAGAAAATATTATAAGAAATGTTTTTGAAAATAGAGATAATAGTAAGTCTCCGAAATTCTATCAAATGAAATTGAAACTAGCACTACAGGGAGATGACTGTTGGGCGGGAAGAGATAAAATCGTTAGAAATGGTCGCTCTAATACAAGAGTGAAAGATGACACATATAAAAAATTTATAAATTTGGCTCCGCAGAAAAGTAGGGATGAATTAATAATTCTTTTTGATAAGAAATTATTGGATTTACAGAAAGCAGAAAATGGAGATGCTGTAATCAGAAATGTAATTCCTCAAATATCGGTCACATATAATGATTCAGAGGTTAAAGAATTGCTATCAATAAAGATAGAAGAGCCAATACTGTCGGATAGAGAAAAGTATCTTTTGAAATTAATTCAAGACGGAAAAAGTGATATGTTGGCAAGTATGATATCAAGCTTCAATGATGAGAATACCAAACATTGTCCATATTGTTTGCAACCTGTAGATGTAGAATATAAAAAAGATTTAGTAGAAAGTATTCAAAAAGTGTTAAGCAAGGCTGTTGAAGAACATCAAGCAAAATTAAAGAAGTTATTGATGCCAGAAATAAGTATAGATTTGTCTGCATTTGTAAAGCTTGGCAATGTGGTAGATGATTGCATTCAAGTTATAGATAGTGTAAACACAGGTATTAGAGAAAATAACGATAAAATTAAAAGAAAAATAGAAAATCCATATTTACCTATATTTATTGGTAAAACAAAGGTAAACGAATTATTGGAGACGCTTAAACAGCAGCTGCAACAGCTAGAGGATTTACGAAATGCATATAATAGCAAGATACAAGCAACAGAGCCAATAAGAACTGAAATGGGTAAAATAAACGACGAAATAGCACATTATGATATAGCACAACTTGCTGCACAATATTCAATTCAACAGCAAGAATATGAAAATGAAAAGACTAAACTTGCAGAATGTAACAGAGTATTATCACAAAAACAAGAGGCTATTGACCGTTTAGAGGCTCAAAGAAAAAATATACAAGTTGCATTAAATGTAATTAACAATAGCTTGAAATATATTTTTTTCTCTGAGGATAGACTTAAAATAGAATATAGAGATGATGAATATGTACTTCTATCTAATGGACATAATGTGAAACCAACTCAAATATCATTGGGAGAAAGAAATATTATAGCATTATGTTATTACTTTGCTAATATTATGCAAAATCAGGAATTCGAGGAAAGCCATGCACAAGAGTATATACTATTAATTGATGATCCTGTATCAAGTTTTGATATTGAAAACAAAGTTGGAATTATGTCATTTTTAAAATATCAGTTGGGGTTGTTTTTGCTTGGAAATATAAATACCAAAGCTATAGTAATGACACATGATTTATTGACATTTTACGATTTGGACAAAATCTATGAAGAACTAATTGAAAATTGTAATGAAAAGTTTTCTGGTGATAAAATGAAATTTAATAGATTAGAAATGGCAAAACAAAATATCAAACAATTTGAATATAAGAATCGGCAAGAGTATACGGAATTGATAAAAATAATATATAAATATGCACTTGGAGAGGCAGAAGAGTATGAAATTATAATAGGAAATATAATACGACAAGTGCTGGAAGCCTTTTCAACATTTCAGTACAAAAAAAATATAGAAAAGATTTCAACAGATTCATTTATTTTGAATGATATTCCGAAGCAATATCGAGCTTATTTCAATAATTTGATGTATAGATTGGTTCTACATGGAGGAAGTCATAGAGAAGAGCAAGTTAAAGCACTAGATGATTTAAATTTCTTTAGTGTGATTTCTTCGGAAGAGAAGATACGAACGGCAAAAGATGTTTTATGCTATTTATACATATTGAATGCTAAGCATGTATTATCGCACTTAAAAGATAGTGGAAATAATGTTAAATCAAACTTAGAGCGGTGGTGTAGCGATATAGAAAATATGTCTGTAGCATAATACAATTTATGCTGTGACAAATAGTGGCTCCATTTTGGCTCTAAAAATTTTAGGTGAGGTACACAAAAATGTGAAATAAGATGAATATAAAGAATAAAACTCACAAATGTGTATTGGCCAAATAAATCTCTCAGCCCAAGAGCTTGAATAAAAAAGGCAAATCCCTACAAAGCCTGTATTTATTGGCTTTGTAGGTTTTTTTTAGAGGGTAATGGGTACGATTTGGGTACAAAAATATTAATCTTTTGGAGAAAAATGTTAAGCAGGAGGAGCTTGTCTACTATTCAACCACGATTTAGGATTTTCTATGTAAAAGATACAAACTATTTTTGCATAAAATTAACAACTTTAGCAAACGATTTATGAGTTTTACTAAGCTCTGCAAAATCAACATCTTCGATAATTGAATCTATTGATTGCATCAATTTAAGTTTACTAAAATCTGCTACTTCAGGCATAAACCAATCCTCAATTCGACTATCAATTATTGCTAGATCGTAATTATCATCATCTATCTTTTCATCTATTAATTTTTGTGTTCCTTCTACATCGCCATCGGAATCAACAACAATTAATATTTTAGATTTGGTATTTTTACCTTTTACCGAATCAAAAAAAGCTGGAACATTATATTTTCCGTTGGCAACTGCAATTGTAACCTTTTGATTCAGTTTTTGAGCAATTGCTTGAAGAACTATCTCATCAGTCGGCCCTTCACATATTATTACCTTCTCTGGTAAATTTTCCTCTTCTATATTTTTATCTTGAACACGTTTTTGTAATTCGCTAATAATATAGCGGACCTTCTTATCTTGCAAAACGGCTTGTAACACGTTGCAAAAAGTTTCCTCATCGCTTATTTTGAAATGATTGATTTTTTCCATTGGAATAGCTATGCTAGATAATTTGTTTCCGATATTTTTACATATTCCCTCATCGATAATTATTTCAACAGGATATAGGGGGGTCATTCTTAATTCAAATAGTCTGAATCTATATTTTTCAGTACATATTTCAAAACCATAACGCTTATCAAAATACATATCATTGGCATCAATCAAATTTTTTGTAGATGATTCCGCAATAGTTTCTTGTAATCCACTTATACCAGAAATACTTTTAAATATATTTGACATAGATTTTGCTACCGTAAGCAATGAAACATTAATTTTGAGCTCACTAAAAACTGCAAAAATTTTTCCTTTCGTATGCTGAAATAAATATGTGCATTGTTCGTCCATAATTTTATAGATACTATCAGTATATACTAAATCGTTTTGAGTATCTTCACTGATTCCCCAATAATTTTTATACTCCATTTTCAACCTCCTGCAGATTAACCAATAATGGTAAGTGATCACTTATTTTTTCATTAGGAATTGCGTTTATTAACAAATCTTTTGTACCTATTTTTTTTACATATTCTACATGATTTACAGTATTTGCTAGGCTTTTTCTAACTAACACTTGATCTAGACAATGCCAGTACGGGGTCTTAGATTCCTTTTCGTGATAAAAGCTACCATACATCTCTGTGTCTTCTGATATATAGTGTAGTATAGGATTATAGAAACGCTTTCGTTTAAAGGTTTTAGGATTTGTTAATTCGCTTTTTTCTATAATTGTTTTAAACAAAACCGCATTAAAGGCATATTTACTCAATAATTCGTCATCATATGGATTAGCATTGAAATCACCAATGACTATTGTATTATTACATTTAAATAATTCTTCTGTTTGTTCAATATCTGCTACCAAATGTTGTATGGTGTTTATTCTATCCGATGTTTGATAATTTCTTCTGTCTTCTAAATGAACGGCTGCTAAAAGATAGTTTTTTACTGCAGTTTCTATTTTATATATACTATACCTGTTTTGTGGTTGTACATTCGTAACTGAAAAGGTTGTTTTTGCAATTAAAGTTACCTTCTTGTCTTCTTGAACTGCTAAAATACGAGAATACATTTTTCCTAGATTTTTTTCTATCTTAATAAAATCTATTCCATCAAATTCTGAGAAGACAGCAATATCAATATTATTTTCAACTATACAATATATAATATATTCCTCTATTGAGTTTCTTTTTAGATTCCAAAATAAAATATTAAACAACTCATATCACCTTCGTTTTTCAAATGATATATGTTTGTGTTACAATTCGGATTTGCGGCAAAAATCTTATTCCTTTTGATTCAATCCAATTTTATCCATAACCTCATCATGTGCCTTCTGAATCATTAGTCGTTCCTGCCACGGCTCCGACTCCGGATAAATATCCATCCAAAGATTAAAGTCTGCCTCCGCTTTCAGCAGAGCTTCCCCACGTTTCTTAACATCTTTGATTTCATTGCATTTCTCGACTTCTACCATATATTTGTCATAACGATCTAACCATGATCGCATCAAAGACAATGTTCCAAAGCTGATTCCGACCATATCATTTCCATCTTTATCCTGGCATTCAAAGAGGTGTCCGTCATATTGCCGGAATATCTGAAAAAGTCTGTGAATCGCTTTTATTCCATCAAAATCGGAGTTTGCAAGTACTTCAGTATTGACAGATAAAGCGTTTGCTATTTTTTCAAGGGAGGATGGTTTGGGATTTCTTCTGCCGCTTTCGTAGGCACGAATGTAGGCTTCACTTGCTCCAACCATTTCTCCTAATTGTCTTTGAGTAAGATTACGTTCCTGCCGAATACGTCTTATGTTTTCCCCGATGGTCATAACAACATGCCTCCTGCTCTAAAGCTATATTTTTGTGAAACTGTTTAACATTATATATAGGATAACACACGAGAATAAAAAAATAAAGCAAAAAGATATTGATACGAAACAAAAGTTACGATATTATAAAAGCGAAACAAAATGATACTATATAGAAATAAATAAAAGAGCAGGATGAAAGAATATGAATAAAAAAATCTATTACAGTGCAGAGGACATTGAAAAAATGCTTGGTGTGAGTATGGGAAAAGCCTAAAAAATCCATAGAGAAATGAATAAGGATTTGGCAAGTAAAGGGTTTCTCACAATCGCCGGAAAGATTCCGGTGGAGTATTTTAAGGAAAAATGGTACGGAGGAGGAGATTGTTGCTGACATGGATGTTGAGATACCGGGGATGGAAGAGGATACTGAGGTTGAGAAAGCAACGGCAACAGTCGTTGAGCCTGATGCAAATGTTGAGGTAATGAATTCTGACAATAATCAGAATGAAATAAGCAGACAGAAAGAGCAAGCTGATAGTGCGAGAAAACAACAGACTGATTTAGATGGCATAGGAATACAAGAGATTCTTAATTTGTCTGATGTGAATGTGATAAGAGTTGGCGAAAGTATGACTGATGTAACAGATAAAAATGAATTTGTGGAAATTAGAGAAACTGAACCTGTGGATAAAGCTGGCTGGATTGTCAGGAGAATATTAGTGATTCTGTTAAGGCTGATGTATTTGGATTTGATATTGCTGATGTAAGTGGAAGTATAAGATTGTTCTCGGATGTGATGAAAAAACTTGGAATAAAGCTGGATGGGGATGAACTTTATGAGGCGTTTCAGAGGATTTATGATGAGAGTGTTGGTAGAGATGCTGATAAAGATAAGGCGAAAGATAAGATGTGGAATAAGGGCAGAGGGAGATGATTCCTCTGCTCAATTTTTTGTGGATAATCATATGCATGATTTCGAGAACTCGAAATTTGTAATTGCATAAGCGAAAAACTGATGATATAATAA
>ERZ1034781.272-NODE-272-length-28706-cov-10.147883_pt1 | contig 28706 bp, 25 predicted proteins | sample MGYA00520700_ERZ1034781 | MGnify/ENA primary metagenome ERZ1034781 (study PRJEB33766, sample SAMN09781709) | gut metagenome | biome: gut microbiome | host: Homo sapiens | place: Madagascar | study: EMG produced TPA metagenomics assembly of the PRJNA485056 data...
CCGACGGTGGTGGAAACGTAGTCCACATCCTTGCCGAACAGCTTCAGGATACGGATGGCCTGACCGGACAGTGCATTCATGGAACGCAGCAGGGGGGTCTTCTTATCCAGCGCCTCGCCAGTGTAGCTGACGAAGGCGGTGGGGATGCACAGCACATCATCCTTGACGAAGGCGTAGCTGGTGGGGTCCCATGCGGTGTAGCCGCGGGCCTCGCAGGTAGCACGCAGACCACCGGAGGGGAAGGAAGAAGCGTCGGGCTCGCCGCGCACCAGCTCCTTGCCGGAGAACTCCATGATCGCGGTGCCGTCGCCCACGGGGGAGACGAAGCCGTCGTGCTTCTCACTGGTGATGCCGGTCAACGGCTGGAACCAGTGGGTGTAATGGGTAGCGCCCAGCTCCATGGCCCAACGCTTCATCACGCTGGCCACGACGTTTGCCACTTCGATGTCCAGCGGGGCACCCTTGTGCAGGGTGCGCTCCAGCGATTTGTAAGTCGCGCTCGGCAAGCGCTCCTTCATGACATGTTCGTTAAAGACCTTGCTGCCGTAGATTTCCATAACATTTGCTGCCATAAATCCTACTCCTTACTTGATCTCGTGTCTTTCCCAACATCGCAAAGACCCATCTGCGTCGATGTATCTTCACGCGAAAGCTTCTTAAACAAAACGGCGCTGCGAGTCAGGAGGTGACCCACAGCGCCGTTGCTGTCTATGGCATGATTATAGCCCACAGGGGGAAAAAACGCAATAGACAAAACTGACGATTTTGCACAAACGGTCTCCTGAAATTTTGGAGCATGCGGGAGGTAGTATGACTATCACTTTCATTTGAGCCGCATCTCCGGGAGCTTTTCCCGATGTCCTGCCGTTTCAGATTACTTGAAACAGGAAGAACTTCAGATAGTTCGTCTCCGGGACGCCCCAGAGGATCGGGTGGTCGGGGGCCTGTTGGCGCACTTCGATCTGGCGAAGCTGACGGTGGGCGTCCTTCGCGGCGGCGTGGAGCATCTTGATGAACAACTCCTCGGTGGCGAAGTGGGAGCAGCTGGCCGTAGCCAGATAGCCGCCGCGGGGCAGCAGCTTCATGGCGCGGTAGTTGATCTCCTTGTAGCCGCGCATGGCGTTGTCAACGGTGCGGCGGGCCTTGGTGAAAGCTGGCGGGTCGAGGATGATAAAGTCGTAGGGGTGGCCCTCTTTTTCCAGCCGGGGCAGCAGTTCAAAGGTGTCCTCGCAGAGGAAGTCCATGTTGTCAAGGCCGTTGCGCTCGGCATTCCGTTTTGCCATCGCGATGGCCTCCGCGCTGATGTCGGCAGCGGTAACGCGGGCTGCCCCGCCCTTGGCCGCGTTCAGCGCAAAGCTGCCGGTGTGAGTAAAGCAGTCCAACACCGTGTGCCCCGCCGCAATGCGGGCCACGGCGCGGCGGTTGTACTTCTGGTCGAGGAAGAAGCCGGTCTTCTGGCCGTTCTCAAAATCGACGTGGTAGAAAACGCCGTTCTCGCAGATCTCGGTCTGGGTGGAGGCCGGGTGCGCTTCGCCGGGCAGCTCAAACCAGCCCCTGTTCTGCTCCAGCCCCTCTTTGGCGCGCAGGGCTTCGTCGTTGCGCTCATAAATGCCGTCGATGGTCTGGCCGTCGGCCCGCAGCACTTCCGCCAAGATCGGGAAGAGCACGGGCTTGAGCTTTTCCATCCCAACGCTCAGGGTCTGGGTGACGAGGATGCTGCCGAAACGGTCCACGGTCAGGCCGGGGAACTGGTCGGCCTCGCCGAAGATGACGCGGCATGCGGACAGGTCGTCCGGCTCCAGCACGGTCTTGCGGTAGCTCCACGCATACTCGGCCCGGCGCCGCCAGAAGGCCGCGTCGAAGGTATCGTTGGCGTTGCGGGAGATGAGCCGGACGCGGATCTTGCTCTTCAGCGAAATAAAACCGGTGCCGAGGTAGGCACCCTTGGGGCTGACCACATCGGCGAGGGTGCCGTTTTCGGGCTCCGCCTCCGGGCTTTCGAGGATGTCGTTCTCGTACACCCACGGGTGGCCGCCCACCAGCAGCCCCTCAGCGTGTTTGTTGACTTTGTAGACGGGATAATTGCGGGTCGATTTCATAAAACAGCTCCTCTTAAATTTCAATTCCACTTTATAATATCATAAAACCGTGCTAGAATAAATACAAAATCCAACAGAAATGAGGTCGTACAGATGGAAATCGAACGCAAATGGATGGTGAACGGCTGGCCGGAGGGCGAAGGCTTCCCGGCACTGCCGCTGAAGGAAGAGTTCGCCATGCGGCAGGGTTATATCAGCGTCCACCCCACCGTCCGCATCCGGGAAGAAGCACTCAAGGGCGGCAGAACCGACTATATCCTCTGCTTCAAGTCCGGCGGCGGGCTGGCGCGGGAGGAGATCGAACGCCCCATTGATAAAGCCCTCTTCGAGGATCTGGAGACCAAGATCATCGCAAAGCCGCTGATCCCCAAGATCCGCCGCAGCTACCTTCTGCCGGACGGGCTGGTGCTGGAAGTGAACCATGTGGACGAGGGCCAGCCTACCGAGTTCTGGTACGCCGAGGTGGAGTACCCCACCGTCGAACAGGCCCATGCGTGGGACCCGGCCTCCTGCCAGCTGGCGGCCTATCTCAGCGACGACGTCACCGGCCAGCCCGGTCAGAGCATGGGCGAATATTGGGTGAAGACAAGGGTATGATGGATATTCTGCTGCAAGAGCACGGAATGCCGGATAAAATCGACTACGCCGATTTCCAGCGCGTCGATTCCGTGGCGCACGTCAGTATGCAGATGAAAGATCACCGGCTGGCAAACGCTGTGAGTGAATAAAATAACAGAAGGCCCTCTGTCCTCACACCGCAATGGTATGGAACAGAGGGCCTTCTGTTGTTTCTATGAGATCACTTCTTCGCGGCGGCCTTCTTACGGGCGGCGCGGCTGGTCTTTTTGGCGGTGGGCTTCTTTGCGGGAGCCTTGGCGGCGGGAGCAGCCTTCGCGGGCTCGGCCTTCCCTTCGGGCTTTGCCTCTTCTGCCTTGGGAGCCTCAGCAGCCGGAGCTTCCACCTTCGCAGGTGCGGGTTCGGCGGGCTTTTCCTCGGCCTTGGCAGCTTCCACGACCGGCTCTGCCTTCACGGGGGCAGCCTCTACCGGCTTCTCCTCAGCCTTTTCCACAGGAGCGGCAGCGGGTTCTTCTTCCTTGGCGGCCTTAGCGGCGCGCTTTGCGCGGTCCTTCACCTCGGCGATGGTCCACAGCTGGTCCTCACCGGCGGTCTCCTGCCAGATCTGGAGCTGTGCACCGTCGGCGACGCCCATGCCCACGGTGTCGATGCACTTGCCGCTGGCCCAAGAGGAGCGCAGACGGACGGTACCGGCGGGGGTGGGTTCTACGGCCCACATCTGGGACGTGCCGCCCACGTCCTCCCACAGGTGCAGCCAAGTGCCGTTTGCGGTGCCGGTCATCATCAGGTCGATGAGCTTACCGGAAGCGCGGTTGCGGATGCGGTAAACGCCATCCCCCACGCGGACAAAGGACCACTCCTGTTCGGGCTTGTGGTCATACTTGCCCAGACGGATGCTGCTCTCATTCTTAGCGGACTCCACCGCCTCGATGACACTGCCGGTATGGGCAGCGATGGTGTAAAAGCGGTCTGCTTCGATCACAGTCTGTGCAACAGTTTTCATGATAATTCCCTCCAAGTTTGTTCCTCGCGAACAAATCTTTCTTCTTAGTACTGTTAAATTATACCACTTGTCGTATTTTTTTACAAGGATTTCGACCTTCCTTTAGCACTTTTCACAAAAAGTGTCCGTTTTTTATTTTCTTTTGCAAGGTTCAACTGAACTTTTTCGTTGCTGACCGGCCCCACGAGGGGAGTTTTATCGGCGAGTATCCGGGGGTGGGGACCCACTGGACAAAATCCTACTTATCCGCTATACTGATAGTGTACGATATTTTACCGCTCTTTTACAAAAAGAGCGGCTTTTCTATGCCATTTGAGAAAGCGAGGTCCTTTTATGTCCGCAGAAGACCGCACGGCGCAGCAATTCCGGAAGATGACCGAGACGCCCATCCCGAAACTCATCCTCAGCCTTGCCGCACCGACGATTCTGAGTATGCTCATCACCAGCATCTATAACTTGGCTGACACCTTCTTCGTCGGCCAGATCTCCACCAGCGCGTCCGGCGCGGTGGGGGTCGTTTCCAGCCTGATGGCCATCATTCAGGCGCTGGGCTTTATGCTGGGCCACGGCGCGGGCAGCATCATCAGCCGGAGCCTCGGCAGCCAGAACACCAAGGCTGCCACCCGGTTCGCGTCCACCAGCTTCTTCACAGCGCTGACCTTCGGCCTGATCCTTGCCGCTGTCGGCCTCACTACCCTGCCCCACTTCATGATGCTGCTGGGCAGCACCGAGACCATCCTGCCTCACGCGTGCGCCTACGCGCGGCCCATCCTGATCGCGGCACCGCTGATGATGTCCAGCCTTGTGATGAACAACATCCTGCGCTACGAGGGCAAGGCCAGCTTCGCCATGATCGGTCTGGTCACCGGCGGTGTGCTGAATATGGTGCTGGACCCGGTGTTCATCTTCGGGTTCGGGCTGGGCACCGCCGGGGCGGGCATCGCCACTGCCCTGAGCCAGAGCATCAGCTTCTGCATCCTGCTGTCCATGTTCCTGCGCGGCAAGACGGTCAGCCAGTTCCAGCTCAGCGCCGTCACCCGCAGCCCGGCGGAGTTCGGCACTATCCTGATGACCGGTCTGCCCAGCTTCGGGCGGCAGGGCCTGAACAGTATCGGTGGTATGCTGCTGAACATTGCCGCCCGCAGCTACGGCGACGCTGCCGTGGCGGGCATGAGCATCGTGTCCCGCATCTTCATGTTCATCATCTCGGTGGCCATCGGCACCGGACAGGGCTTTCAGCCGGTGGCGGGTTTCAACTACGGTGCCCGCAAATACCGCCGGGTGGAAAAGGCCTGTGTCTTTACCATGTGCGCCAGCTTCTGTTTTTTGAGCGTCATCATTGCAGCGTGCTGGTTCAACGCGGAAGCCCTCATCAAGCTGTTCCGCGATGACCCCGAAGTGACCGCCATTGCCCTGCCCGCCTTCCGGTATCAGTGCTTTGCGTGCTTCCTGCAGCCGGTGATCGTAGCGGGCAACATGCTGTTCCAGAGCATCGGCAAATCCGGCCGGGCCACCTTCCTTGCGTGCTGCCGACAGGGCGTCTTCTTCATCCCGCTCATCCTTACCCTGCCCCGGATGTTCGGGCTGCTGGGCATTGAGATCTGTCAGCCCATCGCCGACGTGCTGACCTTTGTTGTCACGGTGCCCTTCCTCTTCCCCTTCCTCCACCAACTCGTCAAAATGGAAGAGGCGGAGACGGCGAAGGCTTGACTCGCTGTAACCAAATTGTAACCACACCCGGATGTTCCAATGCAATGGAATGTCCGGGTGTTTCGTATTATAATCAAATGGGAATCCTTCCCTCTGATTTTTCCCCCTTGACCCAGTGAGGTACGAATGATGAAACAGAACCTTCTCCGTGTCGGCTGCGCCGCGCTCAGCCTCTCCATGGCGGCAGGACTGCTGGCATCCTGCTCGGTGCTGCCCCAGCCTTCCGCTCCGGCTTCCCGCCCGGCCCAGCAGGAGCAGGACGCGCCCAAGAACTACGACGCCGCTTCCCTGAAGGACGGCAAACTGCGCATCCTGTACAGCTACAATGCACCGGGCGGCAATACCATCCTCTGCGGGGATACGGTGCTGCGCCAGTCCCCTATTACAGAGACTTCCTACCTGCTGACGGACCGCATCACCGGCGAGACGAACTACTACTTCTGCCAGTGGTCGGACAACTCCACCGCCAGCGGGCGGCGCTGCGGCCTGTTCGACAAGACCGGTGCGGAAGTGCTTTCGTTGGAGGCCCCTTATGACGCCGCCCTTTCCGGCGGTCTGCTGATCCTGACGACCCCGACGAGCTTTGCTTATTCCCCCGTCCACAATCATGCGCCGGGCGATGTCCGGGTCCTTGACCTTGCCACCGGCGAAGAGCTGCCCGTGCCCGAAAACGCCTACACCTGCGTTGCGGCGGGCAACCGGCTGGCGTTCGGCATCTATGCCCCCGGTGACGCCGCGCCCGACGAGGAAAACGACGACCTCTCCCAGTATTCCGCCGTGCAGATACAGGAGCGGGACGGCACTGTGGTCTACCGGAACGACCATGCCGCCGTCCTTTCGGTGACACTTTCCAACGGGGATGCTTCCGCTCCGACGGACTGGCTGGAGATCGACACCTATTCCGATGACGGAATGTCTATTGAGCAGACCTCCCTGCTGAATGCCACCACCGGCGAGGAGCGGAGCGGCTTTGCCGTCTATCTGAGTGCCGGAGTGGCCAGCTTCCAGAGCGAAAACGGAACGTATCAGCTCGTTGACCTCACCAGCACCGGCCAGAGCGAGGTGCTCTGTGAGTTTGAGGATCCCATCAGCGCCTATGCCCCCGGCGTGGCCGTGACCTATCGGCAAGACCTTGGCGACTACGAGCTGCACGACCTGAACACCGGCGATGTGCTGGAAGTGCGCGACGAATCCCTCGGCACCAACACCCTCGCCGTCTACGCCAAGGACGGCACCCTCCGCGTCTATGACCAGAACACCGGTGCTATCCTGACCGATACGGTGGTAGCGCCCATTGAGGGCTTACAGCGCACGGATCTGTATAACGTAGACGGCGGCTGGGTCTGGCTGCGCCAGTACGACAACGACGACTACGAAGCGACCACCAGAACCGTCTGCGGGCCGAACGGCACGAATAAGACCCTTGACCTCGACGCCATCAAAGCCCGCTACGGGGCCGACTTCCACGGCTACCTGTGGCCCGTCACCGCCGCCGGGGGTGAGTTCTATTTCTCCGTCTCCTACCAAGGCCCCGGCCAGAATTGGCTCTATGACCTCATCGACAGCACCGGCAACGTGGTCCTTGCCGGGCTGGGTTCCTGCAACGGCTACTACACCAACACGGCCAATCCCCTGCCCGACGGCGTCTTCGTGGCGCGCAAAGGCTTCGAGTACGGCTGGATGGACCTCCACGGCCAGTGGGTCTACTGCCAGAACATCTTCTACTCCTCCGGCGACGACGCGGAGAATTACTACTTCTAAGGGAGGTATTTTTCATGAGACAGTCTAAGATTTCCCGCCGCTCTTTCCTGCTGGGTCTGGGGTTCCTTTCGTCCGCTGCGGTGCTGACCGCGTGCGGCGGGGGCAGCGCTTCCTCCAGCGAACCCGCCTCCTCTTCCCAGCCCGAAGAGCCCGCATCCTCGGCTTCCAGTGAGGTGCCCGCCGCGCCCATCCTCTCCGTGGATGAGTTCCCGGTCACCGACGGTTCCACAGCCTGTATCCCCCTCATTGCGCAGGTCATGGCCGACACCACCGGCATGGACTTGGAAACGGCCCAGAGCTGCGTGACCACCAACACGACTGCGTGGGCGTGGCGGAACCTCGGCCTGTACGGTGACAATGAGAACGGCACCAAGCTCATCATCGCGTATGAGGCCCCGGACTCGGTCAAGGAAGAACTGGCCGCAGACGGTGCCCCGCTGGACCAGAAAGCCCTCGGCCGGGATGCGCTGGTCTTCATCGTGAACGAGGAAAACCCGGTCCAGAGCCTGACCCAGCAGCAGCTCCGGGACATTTACGCCGGGAAGATCACCAACTGGAAGGAGGTCGGCGGCGCGGATGCTGCGATCGTCGCCTTCCAGCGCCGGGAGGACTCCGGCAGCCAGACCCTGTTCCAGAAGCTTCTGATCCAAGGCGGCGAGCTGATGGATGCCCCCACCGAGCTGGCCCCCGCCATGATGGGCGAACTGGTGGACGACATCGCCGAGTACAACAACTCCGCTAACGCCATCGGATTTTCGGTCTACTACTACATCAGTGAGATGTACTCGAAGCCCGGTCTGCGGCTGCTTGCCGTGGACGGCGTGACGCCCTCCAACCACACCATCGCCGACCAGAGCTACCCGCTGTGCAACGAATTCTATGCCGCCATCCGGCAGGATTCCGCCGCCGACAGCCCGGAGCGCAAGGTCTACGATTGGCTCTCCACCGACGCGGGCCGCGCCTGTGTTGAGCAGTCTGGCTATGTGGCGGCCCAATAAATTCTTACAGTTTGTTCAGTTTGTTTGACTTCCCTCAGAATCTTTGCTACAATGAAGAAAAAGTTTGGGTATTTCCCCAGATTTCTGATGTGAAGGAGAACCGATCATGCTCAAACCAGAGAATTCCCGCGTGGAGAGCCACGGCCGCGCTGCCCTGAAGAACTACATCATTCAAGCGTCCACCCTGTTGGAGATCATACTTTCCGGGCTGGTGCTCATCGGGCTGCTGCTCACGATCATACCGCTGATTAAGTGGATGCCCGGCTTGCTGTTCGACGGCAACGATGTGGAGATCCGGTCGTTTCTGGAACGGGCGCTGGACATCGTCATCGGCATCGAGTTCATCAAGATGCTGGCCAAGCACAGCCCCGGCAGCAGTTTGGAGGTGCTGCTCTATGCCATCGCCCGTCACATGGTCGTCGGGCATGAATCTGCCATCGAGAACCTCCTCAGCGTCGGCGCTATCGCGCTGATCTTCATCGTCCGTAAATTCTTCTTCGTGCCCGCTTTCGGTGCCCACCTGCCGGATGGCCACCCTGCCCCCGACCTGACGCCGAACCAGAGCGGCATCCCCGCCGAGGAATTCCGTGAGCGGCTGCGCAAGCGCATCCACGCCGAGGATATTTCCGCCGACGATGAGGATGAAGACCCCGAATACGAGGATATCGAGTAAACGCATACCATACGAAAAGGGAGCCTCCCGCAATGGGGAAGCTCCCTTTCTGTTTTGTCAGTCTTCGTAATGGCCCTTGCATTGATATACTTCGATCAGATCCTCTTCGATGCGGTAGACCAGCCGGTTCACCTCATCAATGCGTCGGCTCCAATAGCCGGACAAATTTTCTTTCAACCCTTCCGGCTTTCCGATCCCCTCATAGGGGCTGCGGGCAATATCCTTTAACAGAGCATTGATTCGTTTCAAGGTCTTTTTGTCCTGCGTCTGCCAATATAAATATTCTGCAAATGCACGCTCTGTAAAGGTTATTTTACTCATCTTCCATTGCCTCTAGCTCTTCCAGTGTTTTGGTCACCGTCCTGCCCTGCCGCATTTCCTCAATGCTGTCGTTCAGGGCCGCCATGTTCGAGGCACTGTAGAACGGGTCCATGGACACTTCGAACGGGAGCCGTTTTTCGCGGGTCATTTTCTTCGCCAGAATGGTGATGGCGGTCGTCATCGACATGCCCAGCTCATTGCAGACTGCATCAAAATCCCGTTTCAAGCTTTCGTCCATCCGGACACTCACCGTTGTCATACGATCACGCTCCTTCGGTTCGATTATACTATGCCGTTATTACGTTGTCAATACATTATCGCACAAATCGCCATAAAAAAGGGAGCCTCCCGCAATGGGGAAGTTCCCTTTCTGTTTGCTGTTGAGCTTATGCGTTGGTCACGCCGCCCTCGGCCACGAGCTCGTCCTCGTAATCAATGCCGTAGGTGTCCACAAGGGTCTCCTCGTAGTCCTTGTGGAAGAACTGCTCGTCGGCCAGCGACTTGATCTCATCGTTGATCCAGTCCAGCAGGGTGGTGTTGCCCTTGCTGACGGCCGGGGCGATGGTGTCCTGACTGCCCAGCGAGGGGATGCCGACGGTATAGCCGGGGTTCTGCTTTGCGAAAGCGATGACCTCGGTGTTATCGTTGGCCCATGCCACACCGTTGCCGTTCTCCAGCGCGTTCTTAGCGGTAGCGTAGGAATCGTACTTCTGCAGGGGGATATCGGGGTAGTTCTTGACCAGATAGGTCTCGGCGGTGGTGCCGGAGATGACGATCATCTGGTCGTCGGCGTTCCAGTTGTCGAGGCTGGTGATCACATTGCTGTCCGGCGAGATGACGCCCAGCGCAACGTTCATGTAAGGCAGCGCGAAATCGACTTCCTCGGCGCGCTCCGGGGTCACCGTGAAGTTGGCAAGGATGATGTCCACCTTGCCGGTCTGCAGGTACTCGATGCGGTTGGCCGCCTCGGTGGAGACGAAGTTCACCTCGACGCCCAGATCCTCGCCCAGACGGTTGGCGAAGTAGACATCGTAGCCCTGATACTCGCCGTTCTCGTCCACATAGCCGAAGGGGTTCTTGTCGGAGAAGACGCCGATGTTCACGGTGCCGTCGGCCTTGATTTCGTCCAGTGTGCGGTAAACAGTATCGCCGCCCGCAGAAGCGGTGCTGCCGGAGGCTGCACCGGAAGCAGCGGTGGAGCTGGAGGAGCCGCACGCCGTCAGCACAGCAGCTGCGGACACAGCCCCCAGACCCAGCAGGAAGGAACGGCGAGTGATCTTATTCGTTTTCATAATGGTTTCTCCTTTACAAAATCTTTCCCATACTATCTCAAACTGCACACCATTGCAGTTTCTAACACAAAAACAGGTGCGTAAGGCTGCACGAGGGGAGTTTTGCCCTCACTTCACCGCATCGAACGTGAACGTATTCAGGAACTTCTTTGCCCGCTCGGTCTGGGGGTGGTCGAAGAACTGGGCCGGTGCAGCCTCTTCCACGATCCGCCCGCCGTCAAGGAACAGCACCCGGTTCGCCACGGCACGGGCAAACTGCATCTCGTGGGTGACGATGATCATCGTCTTCCCTTCCCGCGCCAAGTCCAGCATGACGTCCAGCACCTCGCGGACCATTTCGGGGTCGAGGGCGGCGGTCACTTCGTCAAAGAGCAGGATCTCCGGGTGCATACACAGTGCCCGCACAATGGCGACGCGCTGCTTCTGGCCGCCGGAAAGCTCCCGCGGGTAGCTCTTGGCCTTTTGCAGAAGGCCCACCCGGTCCAGCAGGGCTTCGGCCTCCTTCTGTACCTCGGCCTTAGGGCGCTTCTGCACCTTGGTGGGGGCCAACAGGATGTTGTCCAGCACGGTCAGGTGCGGGAAGAGCTCGTAGCTCTGGAACACCATGCCGATGCGCTGGCGCAGGGCCTGTAGGTTCTTGCCGCCGTAGGCGACGGTCTCGCCGCCCAACTGCACCCGACCGCTCTGCACCGGCTCCAAGCCGTTCAGACAGCGCAGCAGCGTGCTTTTGCCGCAGCCGGAAGGCCCGACCACCACGATGACCTCGCCGGGTTTGACGGCGAAGCTGACATTTTCAAGGATGTTGGTATGACCATCATAGCTTTTCACCAGATGGTCTACGGTCAAAATCGGTTCTGCCATTTCCGGTCACTTCCATTTCTTTTCGAGGCAGCTCGCAAGCAAGTTGATGGGCCAGCACGCGAGGAAGTAAAGCATAAAGACGGTCAGATAGATGCCAAAGGCCGCGTTGGGGCTGGCCATGCGGTTGGCCTCGATGATCTGCTGGGAGACTTTCAGCACCTCCACCACGCCGATCATCAGCACAAGGCTGGTGGTCTTGATCATGCGGGTGATGAGGTTGATGGACAGCGGGATCAGCCGCCGCACCGTCTGCGGGATGATGATGTACCAATAAGTCTGCGCCCGGCTCATGCCCAGCGCTTCGCTGCTTTCGTACTGGTGCTTCGGGATGGCGATCAGCGCTCCACGCACAAGATCGCTCATCTCCGCCGTGCCCCACAGCACAAAGACGATGATGGAGGCCGTCTCGCCGGGCAGGTCCCACCCGAAGGCGCGGGTCGTGCCGAAGTAGACAAGGAAGAGCAGCACCATCTGCGGCATGATCCGGATGATCTCCAGATAGACCCGGAGGATGGCTTTCAAGATGGGATTTTTGAAGGTCATCAGCACGCCCAGCAGGATGCCCAGCGGCAAGCTGATAAGAACGGAGATGGCGCTGATCCGGAGCGCCACGCCGAGGCCGCCCAACAGGCGGAGCATATTTTTGCCCTTCAACAGGACTTCAAGACCCAAATCCGGCATAGCGCACCCTCCTTTCCAGCCAACTGCCCAGAAGCGACACCGGCAGCAGGATGATGAGGTAGAACACCACCAGCAGGAACAGACACTCCGGTGTCTTGTAGTACAGACCGATGAGATCCTTCGCCGTGAACATCAGGTCCATCAGGCTGACCGCGCTGAAAACACTGGTCTCTTTGAGCAGGAAGATGACGTTTGCCATGAAGGCCGGCATACTGGTGGACACTGCCTGCGGCAGGATGACGTAGCGCAGCGTCTGCAGACGGCTCATGCCAAGGCTGTAGGCGCTTTCGGTCTGGATGGGTTCAATGGCCTCCAAGCCGCTGCGGAATGCCTCCGCCATGTAGCTGCCGCCCAGAAATGCCAGACCCGCGATGCCGCAGATCTCGGCGTTGGTCTTGATGCCGACTTTCGGCAGACCATAGTAAATGAAGAACAGCTGCACCAGAAGCGGCGTGTTCCGGCTGAGCTGGATGTAAGCTCCTACGATCCGGCGAAGCACCGGAACTTGATCGTATTGGAGCACGGCACAGACAAGGCCGATGCCGATGGACCATAAAATGCCAATGACGCCCAGCCGCAGCGTGAGCCACGCGGCCTTTTCGTACTGCGGCAGATATTGCGCGATCACGTTCCAGTCCATTGCCGTCCCCTCCTTTTGTCAGAATTTCCGGTCCGCCGGGCCGGAGCAGCACGTTTTTGCCTCGGTTTGTGCGCTCTCCCTTTTCCCCGGCTCGTTTCCCGTTGGCCGTATGATATACCCATTTCCCTAGAATGTCAATAGGTTTATAGGGATTTTTGGCATTCAAATTTTTTTGTTTTTGTAATGATACCTTATTTCGTTAATTTCAATCCTTCCCGTTTCATCTAACCTGTGGAAATGTAGCAGTTTTACACAAGAAAACAGAGAGAAACGCAGAAAAAAGCAGACCATCCAAAGATGGTCTGCAGGAAGGATTCGAACTTCGTCAAACGACCCGGTGCGGACAGCAGCCCGGAGCCTTAAAACGCCAGCGCCGGGCTGATCTCATTTCGGCGCTGGGTCTGGACAACGCAGTCCTTATCGGGCACGACACCGGCGGCGCCGAGGGTGCTGAAAACGGTCTGCAATGCCAACTGGGGGGTGTTGTTCTCCTGCGAGAGGTGGCAGAGCGCAAACTTTTCGCAGCCCCCTTGGATGAGTTCCAGCAGCTTCGCCGAGCACTCGTCGTTGGAGAGGTGGCCCCGCTGGGACTCGATGCGGGAGCGTAAGTAGTAGGGATACGGGCCGCTGCGGAGCATGTGAAGGTCATAGTTGCTTTCCAGTGCAACGAGGTCACAGCCGGACAGCGCCTCGTGCACCGGCGGCGTCAGCACGCCAAGGTCGGTGGCGATGGTCATGGTCTTGCCGTCTGGGGTGTGGATGCGGTAGCCGACGCAGGGTACATCGTGGCTGGTGGGAAAGGCCGTAACGCCGAAATCGCCGATGTCCTCTTCCCCTCCGGAAAGGCTGCGCAGCTCGCAGGAGACGGGCACGATGCCGTTGGCGTCCAGAAAATCCAGCGTCGCCGCCGCGCCGTAGACCGGCAGCGGATTCTTCTTGAGGAAGGTGGACAGTCCCTTGACGTGGTCGCTGTGCTCGTGGGTGACGAGGATGCCCGCACAGTCCGAGATGTTCAGGTCCAGCGCCTTGAGGGCCGCACTCGTAGTGCGCACGCCTTTCCCCATGTCGATGATGAGATACCGCTCCCCGCAGCGCACCACGCTGCTGTTGCCGGAGGAACCGGAGTATAATGAGATGAATTCAGACATTGATCTCCTCATAAAAGCAGCCCACCGCGGAACCGCAGTAGGCTGCATGATTTATTTGTTACATCGCCGATTCCAGCGCGGCGGGCGCACGATCCACCTTGCAGATGTCGGCACCAAGGCCGCGCAGCTTCTCCACGATGTTCTCGTAGCCGCGCTCGATGTGGCCGATCTCCTCGATCTCGCTGGTGCCGTCGGCCATCAGGGCCGCGACGACCATGGCCGCGCCGGCACGCAGGTCGGAAGCGCGGAGCGGGGCCGGAGTGAGCTTCTCCACGCCCTCAAAAACGGCCACCTGACCGTCCACCTGAACGTTGGCGCCCATCTTGCGCAGCTCGTCCACATAGCGGAAGCGGTTGTCCCAGACGCTCTCCGTGATGGTAGAGGTGCCCTTGGCCACGCTGAGCAGCACGCCCATCAGGGGCTGCATATCAGTCGGGAAGCCGGGGTGGGGCATGGTGTTGATCTTCAGGGGCAGGATATCGCCGGTGCGGCGGACGCGGACGGAGTCATCAAACTCCTCCACCTCGACACCCGCACGGCGGAGCTTTGCGGTGATGGGTTCCAGATGCTTCGGGGTGACGTTTTCGATGAGGACATCGCCTCCGGTGGCAGCGGCAGCCACCATATAGCTGCCCGCCTCGATCTGATCCGGGATGATGCTGTAGGTGCAGCCGTGCATCCGCTCGACGCCGCGCACCTTGATAACATCGGTGCCCGCGCCGCGCACATCCGCGCCGCACATATTCAGGAAGTTTGCCAGATCGACGACATGAGGCTCCTTGGCACAGTTCTCAAGGATGGTCTGGCCCTCCGCCATGACGGCGGAAAGCATCCCGTTCATGGTCGCGCCGACGCTGACCTTATCGAAGAAGATATGAGCGCCGGTCAGGCCCTCCTTGGCGCGGACCGTGATCATGCCGTAGTCCACGCTGTCCTCCGCGCCGAGGGCGCTGAAGGCCTTGAGGTGCTGGTCGATGGGGCGGGGGCCAAGGTTACAGCCGCCGGGCATGGCCACCTGCGCCTTGCCGTAGCGGGACAGCAGTGCGCCGAGGAAGTAGTAGCTGGCGCGCATCTGGCGGGACAGATCGTCCGGCACATTGGTGCTGGTGAGGTGGGTGGTGTCGATCTCGTAGGTGTTCCGGTTCAGCATCCGGATCTGGGCGCCAAGGACGCTCAGGATCTTCAGGCTCACCGCCACATCGCTGATATCGGGCAGATTCTCAATGACGCAGACATCACCGGCCAGAATGGTGGCCGGCAGGATGCCCACAGCCGCATTTTTTGCGCCAGAGATGGTGACCGCGCCGTGCAGGGGCTTACCGCCCGTAATAACAAACTTTTCCAATTTTATGATCTCCTTGTCGTGGGGCTGCGTGTGACCGCCCCCAAAGGGTTCCGTTTCTCTTCACTCGTTACATCCGATGCGTACCAAAAGGGCAAAAGCCCTCATGATATGCTATCTTATTATACACAACTTCGGCCAAAAAGCAAAGACCCATTTGCACAGCAGGGATTATTTTCTGTTTTGCCCAGAAAAAATGAAGATATTCTGTGAATTTGTTCGTTTTTTCAAAAATCTGCCAGAAACTTCGGCAGACTGCACGATACAAACCGCCCTTACCAGATGCAGTCTTCGCAGTGGGTCTCCTTGATCCAGCCCAGCTGATAGGCTTTGACGAGCTGTTTCAGGTCATGCACGCGCTCCCGCAGCACCTCGCCCTCGTCGGTCTCCTCCACGAGGATGCGGTGGTTTTCGGTCTCCAGAATGTTTTTCTGGGAAATGATATCAATGTTCTCGTTCACAGCCTTTTCGGCGCTCTCGAAGGGCTGATGGGTGCGCAGGGACATGGTGCGGCTGGAGTAGACCAGCGTATACCCCGCGATGCCGGTCTTGTCGTGGTAAGCGCGGCAGAAGCCGCCGTCGATGACCACGAGCCGTCCCCCGCCCTTGATGGGGCTCTCGCCGCTCTTTTCGCGGACGGGAACATGACCGTTGACGATGTGGTTCGTGCCGGGTAGGCCGAACTCGGCCAAGATGCGGCGGCAGGCGGCCTCCTCGTTATACCATGTATAATAGGGGTCCTTGATCTCCTCATAGGTGGCGGGGTCGGCGATGTAAATGCGCTCAAAGGTGGTCATGGCGCTGCGGCCGAACAGCGGCGACAGCTTGCCGCACCACAGATACCACAGGAAATCCTGTCCGCTCTGGCGGGCGGCAGAGCCCTCCGGCGCAAAGTAGCCCCGGCGGGCACGCTCATCACAGTAATCCATCAGGGCACGGCCGGAATAGCTGTGGCCCTCGAACCGCTCCACGGCGAAGCTGCCGTTTTTGGTCATGGGCACGACGCCGTGGTAAAGCAGGTTGCCGTTTTCAATGTGGTAGACGCTGCCCTTGGCGTACAAAAATTCAATGTGCTGCTGTAATTTCTCACTCTGACGGAAGGACTGCACGAGCTTGTCCAGCACCACCTGCTCGTCGGGGTTGAGCTTGGCGGGGTCGGTGGGGTCCACGGTGGGGAAGCTGGTATCCCGCAGGGGGTACTCCTTGCCGCCCACGGTGACGGTCCCCTTTTCCCAGTCGATGCGGCGGAGGAAATCCCGCCCCTGCATCTTGAAATCGGGGTTGCGGTCGATGACGCGGCACTCCATCTTGAGCATCAGGATGGTGACGGCCTTGTGCATGACAGCGCAGCGGTGGAGCATACCGGGGGTGTAGGGGCCGCGGGCCGCGTCGGTATGGGGCATCCAGAGGGTCAGGTCGTCGTCGCCATAGAACTGCTCGGCCATCCGCTGCAAGTGACGGAGGTTGATGCCGTAGCAGTCTTCCAGCATCCCGTGGTTGTGGTAGGCCAGCGTCGTTTTCAGCACGGTGCAGATGCAGATGGGGCTGCCCGCCGCAGCGCCCATCCAGACGACATCGTGGTTGCCCCACTGGATATCGACGTTGTGGTGGCGCATGAGCAGGTCCAGAATGATATCGGGGCGGGGGCCGCGATCAAACAAATCGCCGACGATATGTAATTTATCCACAGCCAGCCGCTTGATCAGCTCACACAGGCGGACGATGAACTTATCGGCCCGGCCATTCTCGATGATGCTGCCGACGATCTGGCCGTAATACAGGTCTTTGTCGTGGTCCTCGAAGTGGGCATGGAGCAGCTCGTCCAGAATGTAGCCGCAGCTGACGGGCAGACACTCCCGCACATGCTCACGGGTGTGCTTCGAGGAGACCAAGCGGCAGATGTCGATGAGCCGCAGCAGGGTCGTGGTGTACCACTGTTCCAGCTCGTCCTCGTCGGCGCAGCGGGCCTTGAGCTGAGGCAGTTTCTCGTTGGGGTAATAGATGAGGGTGGCCAGCTCCGCACGGGCTCCTTCCGGGATGGTGTCCCCCAGCACGATATCGACCTTTTCCCGGATGACGCCGGAGGCCGAGTTCAGGATGTGGACGAAGGCTTCGTTTTCGCCGTGCAGGTCGCTCATGAAGTGCTCGGTGCCCTTGGGCAGCTTGAGCAGCGCCTGTGTGCTGATGATCTCGCTGGCCGCCGCCGCTTGGGATGGGTAGTCCCGCGCCAGCAGAGACAGATATTTCAGATGATCGCGGATCTCTTCGTTCTCGGTACGCATGGCTTCCTCCCAAAAATTATGCAGTATTCTTTCACGATATGCAATATTCACCCATAGTATACCACAACTGCGCCCGAAAATGGTATAATAGAAGCGAGCAATTTGTTCGAAACTTTTGCAAAGGACTTGGATAGTATGCCGAAAACCTTCCCCTTCGCCCCCAAAAACTGTACGCTCTGCCCCCGGCAGTGCCATGTCGACCGCGCTTCCGGGCGGGTCGGCTTCTGCGGGGCCGGCGGCACCTTAAAGGCCGCCCGCGCCGCCCTCCACTTCTGGGAGGAACCCTGCATCAGCGGCACACGGGGCAGCGGCACGGTGTTTTTCTCCGGCTGCACCCTGAAGTGCTGCTTCTGCCAGAACTACCCCATCAGCGCCGAGGGGCTGGGCAAAGAGATCACGGTGGAGCATCTGGCCGAGATCTTCCTCGACCTTCAGGCGCAGGGAGCCCACAACATCAACCTTGTCACCCCCGGCCAGTGGCAGCCGTGGATCATCGCGGCGCTGGACGAGGCCCGCGCCAAGGGGCTGCACCTGCCCATCGTCTGCAACACCGGCGGCTACGAAACGCTGGACAGCATCGAGCGCTGGCGGGGGTACATTGATATCTGGCTGGCCGACCTGAAATATGTTTCCTCTTCCCTCTCGGCGGAGCTTTCCGCTGCACCGGACTATTTCGCGGCGGCAAAAGCGGGCATTGAGGCCATGATGGCCCAGACCGGCCATCCGGTCTTCGACGCAGACGGCATCCTGCAAAAGGGCGTCATCCTGCGCCACCTCGCCCTGCCCGGCCATGTGGACGACAGCTTCGCCGTCCTCGACCAGATGGCCGCATGGAACCGCGCGGACCCCGGCTGCTTCCTGCCCAGCGTCATGAGCCAGTACACTCCCTTCTACAAAGCCGCCGACCACGGCATCGGTCGCCGCATCACCACCTACGAGTACCGCCGGGTGGTCAACTACGCCATGGACCTCGGCCTGACCGACGGCTATATGCAGCAGAAAAGCAGCGCTAAGGAAGAGTATACGCCGAACTTTGATTTGACGGGGATTTGATTGGATTTTTCTTGTGTTTTAACCGACGCATGTTATAATAAAGTAAATTCTTTTTACTTTAAATGGAGGGCGTGCACTGTGATAGACAGCGTGTATCAAGATCGTATATCTCAAATTGTCAAGATCGCGCAAGAAAGCAATCATATTGTCAGCCAACAGATTGCTTTTGATATTTTGCAAGATAAGGACAATCACTTGACCGTTGAAGAATTCGAACAAGCTTCAAATGACCTGCGCGCAAAGGGGGTTCAAATCACTTCTTTTGAAACCAGTGAGGATTATCCTGATGACCCCTCTAGTGCACCCACCTTTATTCCTGCAGATGTGCATATCCAAACCAGATCCGTTAATGTCGACGCCATTTTGGATCGTCTGAATTATAATGAAATCGACTTGAAGCCGCTTTTTCAAAGGCAGGGCAATTTATGGTCCATGCAGCAGCAGAGTCGTCTGATTGAGTCTCTGATGCTGAAGATCCCCCTTCCTGCATTCTATTTCGATGCAGCCGATGAAAGCTCATGGGTAGTCATTGATGGCCTTCAGCGTCTTACTGCATTCCAGAATTATCTGATGCCTTCCGAAAAGGATAACGACCCTTCTAAAACTCCGCCTTACAGATTAGAGGGGCTTCAATATCTGACGCAGTTTAACGGAAAGACATTCTCAGAACTCCCACGGCAGTATATTCGCCGCATCAAAGAATCTCAGTTGGTGTTATACTTGGTCGAACGCGGGACGCCGGATGAAATCGTCCGCAATATCTTCCAACGCATCAATACCGGCGGCCTTACGCTTTCGGAGCAAGAAATCCGACAAGCGCTTTATGAGGGTGACGGAACGAAATTGACGGAGGAACTTGCAAAATCTGAATCGTTCCTGAATGCAACGCAGAACGCTGTTGAAACAGATCGTATGACCGACCGGGAGTACATCAATCGATATCTTGCTTTTACTCTGTTCGACTACGAAAAATGTTACAATGGCAATATCGACAGCTTTTTAAGCTATGCACTAAAAGAACTGAAAAAATGTTCTCCCGAAAGACTCGATCAAATTCGCTCTGATTTTTGCCGTACGATGGATCTATGCGCTTTTCTGTTTGGAAAGTATGCTTTTCGAACGCAGAATAAGGATTGGCGGCGTGGGCGTCTCAACAAAGCGCTGTTTGAAGTATGTTCGGTTTGCTTTTCTCGTCTGTCCGTGGAAAAAGAAAATATTCTTCGCGCACATTCTTCGGATTTTTTGAAATGCTTTCATGACCTTCTGCAAAAAGACGAATATCGCAACGCTCTGCGCGGCGGCGATAGTTCTGCTGTACGTCGCCGCATTAACATGACACAAGAATTTCTGGAGGCATTTATATGCTCGAACGAATAAAGCTCGAAAATTTCAAATGTTTTGAATCTCAGGAAATTCCTCTGGGCTCAATTTCCATTCTGACCGGTCTCAATGGCATGGGAAAATCTACCGTTTTGCAAAGCCTTCTTTTGCTTCGCCAATCCGCCGAAGACGAAACCATTAAGTCTCTAAAATTGAACGGTCGATACATCAAGCTTGGCAATGGGCAGGATGTTCTTTACGAAAAAGCCGCTTCCGATGAAATTACTCTGGCTTTTTGGGAAAATGGAATTTCCCACTCCTATTCCTTTGAATACAACGCAGAAAGCGCCGTTTTGCCGTTAAAGGATCCCCTTGATCCGGCTCTTGCCCCACAAGACTCTGTACTTTTCGGGAACCGTTTTCTTTATCTTTCTTCTGCTCGAATCGAGCCACAGCCAGATTATCACACCATTGATGACCCCACGCAGTTGGAAAATCACGAATTCGGTGTAAATGGTGAGTTTTCTTTGCAATATCTTGCAGAGCACTCTGGTGATCCTATCCTTTGCACTAAGGCAATTCGTTCTTCTCAACCCGGTGCCCGAAGCAATTCATTGATCGACCAGCTTCAACTTTGGTGTAATGAGATTTCTCCCGGCGTCTCTCCCCGTGTCGTTGTTGACAGTTTGCGGCGCAGTGTCGATTTGACTTATGATTATCGCGAAGGCAATGATCGCTCCGGTACCTACAAAAGCGTCAATGTCGGCTTCGGAATCACTTACGTGCTCCCCGTTTTGATTTCACTTCTCTCATCTAGACCCGGTGACCTGATTCTGATCGAAAATCCAGAAGCGCATATTCATCCGCGCGGTCAACGGATGCTCGGTGAACTTCTTGCGCGTGTTGCTGCCAGTGGGATTCAGGTGATCGTTGAAACTCATAGCGATCACATTCTGAATGGTCTCCGCGTCGCCGTAAAGCAAAAGCACATTGAAAGCAGTAATGTCTCGATCGCGTACTTTTCACAGAGTCAGAACAATGATTACGCACATACCGTTGTTTTCCCGAAAATGTTCCCATCCGGGCAGATCAGCGAGTGGCCTGCCGGATTTTTTGATGAGTGGGAAAACGCTTTATTGGACTTATTGTAAGGGCAAGGGCGAAGAAATGCGTATTGGGATAAATGATCTTTCATTTTTTTATTCATTTAAAAATCCTCATGATGCTTTGGAAGCACTGCATCGGTACGCAACGATCTGCTTTCAAATCAAAAAAGCCGCCAAAAATAGAACCTACTCCAACTTGGAGGAATCTCCTTTTATCACCGCACCACGCAAGGATACGGGATTTGAACTTGTGAAGGGTTTTCCGCTTCGCAAGCTGCTTGCTTTGATTCCGGACCCCAATGAAAGGATTTTGCTCAGTACAATTCTTTCAAACTCTGCTACCGCTGATTTTTCAGATTTCCCTTTTCTTTTTGATGGAAACACTTCTTCCATTTGTGCCTACGCTGCTGAAAACGGTGGTTTTGTCGCCAGCCTCTTATCACATGATCACTTTATCGCTCCAGTTTTAACCGGAACGCGCGGAGGCATGGATTGTACCCTGAAAAACATTGCAACAGATCAGCACCTTCAGGACTATGAGATTGCCTTAGGTCGTCGTATTTATCAGGCCAACAGTGGAAAACATAAGTCAGCTCGTTTCAATCCTTATGGAAAAGGTAAGGTCGCCAGTCCCATGGATCTTACCGATGATGAAGCGCAAGATCTTTTAAACCGCTCCGTACCTATTGGGCAGCGCTTCTATGGAAAGCGAAACGGAAAATATTATACATTCAATTGCACGCAGAACAATATCTATCACGGCTATCGAAGCGATGATCTATCGGAAGACATTCGCTCCCAAATAGACCCCATTTTCACGTAAAGCTTTTTTCGTCACCCTCCACAAAAATCCCCGCTTATTTTCTCTTTTCATCCGCGGCATTTGCTTGCTATCTGCTTTGGGGTGCGGTATAATGGATACAACAATGTGTTCTCACATCGTTACGGTATAAAGCAACGACTTTTTAGGAGGAGCGTTATGGAACACTACAATCCGATCCTTGGCGGCGAGGCCAACGGCCAAAAGTTCATCACCTGCGGTGAGATCATGCTGCGCCTGACCCCGCCGAACTACGAGAAGATCCGCATGGCATCCAGCTTCGAGGCCAGCTACGGCGGCAGCGAGGCCAATATCGCTTTGGCTCTGGCAAACCTTGGCGTGGACAGCACCTTCTTCAGCGTAGTGCCCAACAACAGCTTGGGCAAGAGCGCCGTGCGCTGGCTGCGCTCCAACGATGTCCACTGCACCCCCATGATTCTGACCGAGCCGGACGAGACCCCCTCGAACCGCCTTGGCACCTACTATCTGGAGACCGGCTATGGCATCCGTGCCTCCAAGGTCATCTATGACCGCAAGCACAGCGTCATCACCGAGTACGATTTCTCGCAGGTGGACCTCGACGCTCTGCTGGACGGCTTCGACTGGCTGCACCTGAGCGGCATCACCCCGGCGCTGGCCCCCAACTGCCGCGGCCTCATCATCGACATGCTCAAGACCGCCAAGAAGAAGGGCCTGACCGTCAGCTTCGACGGCAACTTCCGCTCGACGCTCTGGACTTGGGAGGAAGCCCGCGACTTCTGCACCGAGTGCCTCCCCTACGTGGACGTGCTGCTGGGCATCGAGCCCTACCACCTGTGGAAGGACGAGACCGACCACTCCAAGGGCGACTGGAAGGACGGCGTGCCCCTGCAGCCCAGCTACGAGCAGCAGGATGAGATTTTCCAGCACTTCATCGAGCGCTATCCCAACCTGAAGTGCATCGCCCGCCATGTGCGCTACGCCCACAGCGGCAGCGAAAACAGCCTGAAGGCCTTTATGTGGTACGAAGGCCACACCTTCGAGAGCAAGCTGTTCACCTTCAACATCCTCGACCGCGTGGGCGGCGGCGACGCTTTTGCCAGCGGCCTGATCTACGCCATGCTCCACGGTTACAAGGCCATGGATATGATCAACTTCGCCGTGGCCAGCAGCGCCATCAAGCACACCATCCACGGCGATGCCAACATCACCGACGATGTGAGCTCCATCCGCAACCTGATGAATATGAACTACGATATCAAGCGCTGAGTTTCGCCCCAGCGCTTCCGTCTGCCGGGAACCGACCATTGCACGTCGGTTCCCGGCTTTTTTATGCCGCAATGTAAGGAAAGAAAACAACGGTTCTATGAACAAAGCAGCGCCCGCATGGAGATCTCTCGGCGGGCGCTGCTTATTGTATGTTAGGGTTCAGAATCATCCGCCTAAACGGAAGGCCGCGCAGAGCGCTTCTGGCGTTCCTTTTCCCTGTACATCCGATCGTCGGCCTCGCGAAGGAAGGCGGGCAGATCTTCGACCAGCGGCTGCCAGAACGAGCCGATGGCGGCATCGACGTCGTGGCGGACAAGGGCTTCCCGGAGCTGGTGCACCTTGTCGGCAAAGTCCTCCTGCCCGATGGGGCAGCGCAGCACCACGAACTCATCGCCGCCGATGCGGTATCCTTCGCCGGGGAAGACTTCGTTCAGGGCGTCGGCGGTGCGGCGGATGAGGGCATCCCCGGCCTCGTGGCCGAAGCGGTCGTTGCAGTGCTTGAGACCGTTCAGGTCCATGTAAATGCCGCCGATCTCCTTCAGCGCCCCTTTCTCCCAGCCGCTCAGGTCCTCCATGTAGCGGTTGCGGTTGAAAAGGCCCGTCAGCATATCGATATAACAGAGCTTATACAGCCGCTCCTGCGTCTTTTTCTGCTCCAGACTGTTGGTCACGAAGAACTGGATGGAGGACAGCAGCGTGGCGTCCTCCACATGCTCCGTGGGGTTGTCCACCCCCAGAATACCGATCACGACATGGTCCCGCAGCAGCGGCACCGCCAGCAGCGTATGAATGTTCTGGGGTGCCAGCACGTCATAGATGAGCTGGCCCTTTTTCTGTTCGAGGTCCGGCAGGAAGTAGACTCCCTCCCGCTCGAACGCTTCGATCCACTCGGCCACTGCTTCCAGCGGGACTTCCTGCAAATTGTCCTTTTCCTCGCTCACGCCCTCCCGCACCGCCTCGTGGGTGTTGACGATGACGTTCCGCTCCCGGTCCAGTTCGAAGATATAGCTGCGGTCGGCGGCAAAGTAATCGCTGATGACTCCCAGCAGCTCGTTGGTGGCCTTGTCGAGGTCCCGCCCGCCGGTGGAAAGCTTCTCCACGCAGCGGTTCAGCACTGTGGCGATCTCCAGCTTTTCGGCGATCTGGGCTCGGCTCGTTTCCAGCCGGAGCATCGCCTCGTTCTGCTCCTTGATGGAGACCAGAAACATCAGAACCATTGCAACGCCGATGGCCAGATCGACCAGCGCCAGACCGTAGTGTACGATCTGGATCGAGATCGCCAGCAGCGGCAGCACCAGATAAGACCCCGTTGCCAGAAACATGCCGCGGCTGATGCGTGCCCTGTATTGCAGCAGCAGACTGCCGTCCAGCGCCATGGCCACCACCGGAACGATCATGGAAATGGGATACCCTGCGCTGCGGTGGTAGACATTGGACGCATCGAACGTATAATACAACCCGGTGAACTGCGATACCACCACCAGCGCAAGGCCCACACCGCAAATGGCCCGCACCGCCTTCACCCGCTTGAGGGCTGCGTTTTCTTCCGGCGTCAGGAGCATTGCACAGATGTAGTAGTGAAAAAACAGCAGCGTCAGTTCCACGAGAAAAAAGTTGAGAAAATTGCTGATGCGGACCATCCAGAACCCCAGCAGGTCCGGTCTGCCCCGGAACAGGTTCGTCATCGCATCCCAGAACAGCAGAACCGATGTGGAGACCTGCATCCGGTAGATCCAGTCACGCTTCTCCGTCCGATAATATTTTGTGATCCAGAAATACAGACTCGACACCGCACAGAACAGACTGCCCCACAACAGCAGCACACTGTTTACGATTTCTCGACTCATCCGCTTTCCCCGCCCTTACAAGTCATAAATTACGATTTTCTTTATTATACACCTTTTTTCATTGCAATTGCAACCAAAACCACGCAAAAAGGGCTGTTGCAAAACTCCTTCCGACATCGCTGACGCGATGCCACCTCCCTCTGAGAGGGAGGCTTTCACAGCTTGCCGTTACGCCAAGGCTCCCTCCGAGAGGGAGCTGGCACGGCGAAGCCGTGACTGAGGGAGTTATTTGCAACAGCCCCTTTCTATTATGATTTTCTTAAGACAGGATCATCCGGTCGTTGGCGAACTCGCCGCCGCTGGCGATCTGGAACTTGGCCAGCAGGTCGGAGACCTGCAGTTTCTTCTTCTCCTCACCGGAGACGTCGTAGATGATGTGGCCCTCGTACATCATGATGAGGCGGTTGCCGTACTTGATGGCGTCCTTCATATTGTGGGTGATCATCATGGTGGTCAGATGGTTTTCTTCCACGATCTTGGCCGAAAGGGTCAGCACCTTGAGCGCGGTCTTGGGGTCCAGCGCGGCGGTGTGCTCGTCCAGCAGCAGGAGCTTGGGCTTGTTCATGGTGGCCATCAGCAGGGTCAGGGCCTGACGCTGGCCGCCGGAAAGCAGACCCACGCGGGCGGTAAGGCGATCCTCCAAGCCGAGGTCGAGGCTCTTGAGCAGCTCGCGGTAGCGCTCCCGCTCCGCCTTGGTGATGCCGACGCGCAGCCCGCGCCGCTTGCCGCGGCGGGCCGCCAGCGCAAGGTTCTCCTCGATCTGCATGGTGGCGGCGGTGCCGGTCATGGGGTCTTGGAAGACGCGGCCGATGTAGGCAGCACGCTGGTGCTCGCTCAGCTTGGTCACATCGATGCCGTCAATGAGGATCTTGCCCTCGTCCACGGGCCAGACACCGGCCACCGCGTTCAGCATGGTGGACTTACCCGCGCCGTTGCCGCCAATGACGGTGACGAAGTCCCCCTCGTTCAACTTCAGGTTCAGGCCGTTCAGCGCGGTCTTCTCGTTGACGGTACCGGCGTTGAAGGTCTTGGATACGTTCTGGATCTCAAGCATTTTTTGCACCCTCCTTCTTCTTGGCGGTGGGCTTGGCAAAATACTTACTCTTCCAATACGGCACCGCGAGGAACACGGCCACGACCGAAGCACTGAGCAGCTTGAGGAGGTTTGCGTCAAAGCCGAGGGTCAGCACCAGCTGGATGACGATGTAGTAGATGATCGCGCCCAGCGAAACGGATACGAGCTTGAGGGCGAAGTTGTGGAAGATGCGGCCGAATACGGCCTCGCCGATGATGACAGCGGCCAGACCGATGACGATGGCGCCGCGGCCCATGCTGACATCCGCAAAGCCCTGATACTGGCTCAGCAGCGCACCGGACAGGGCCACCAGACCGTTGGACACGGCCAGACCCAGCACCACGTTGAGGTTGGTGTTGATGCCCTGTGCGCGGGACATGGCGGGATTGGAGCCGGTGGCGCGGATGCCGCAGCCCAGCTCCGTGCCAAAGAACCAGTACAGCACACCGATCAGCACAGCCGTGACGATGATGACCATGATGATGGGGTTGTGCAGGGCGAACTCCTTGACCCAGCGCAGGGAGATGAGCAGATCGTACTTGTCCACATTGATGGACTGGTTCGCCTTGCCCATGATCTTCAGGTTGATGGAGTAAAGGGCCAACTGGGTCAGGATACCGGCAAGGATGGCCGGGATGCCCATAAAGGTGTGGAGCAGACCGGTGACAAGGCCGGTGGCAAGGCCGGCCAGCAGCGCGATGAAGAGCGCTGCCCAGACGTTCATGCCGGAGAGCAGACACATGACGCAGACCGCGCCGCCGGTGCCGAAGGAGCCGTCCACGGTCAGGTCTGCCACGTCAAGGATGCGGTAGGTCAGATACACGCCAATGGCCATGATGCCCCAGATGAGGCCCTGCGCACAGGCACCGGGCAACGCACCGGGCAGATTGGCAAGTCTAGCAAGCAGTTCCAAAATAAAACCTCCAAACGATACACTTTTTTAGGACATCAAAGCGGAGAAGAGCCAAAAATCGCCCTCCTCCGCTATATTTCAGATGTTTCTCCGAGGAATTCAGCCCTCGATGGCCTCGTAGCCTTCCGGCACGGTCACGCCCAGATCATCGCAGATGGTCTTGTTGTACTTCTTGGTCACGCTGGTGTACTCGATGGGCATGTTGGAGATATCGGCCTCGCCGGTCAGGATCTTAGCTGCCATCTCGCCGGTGGTGTGGCCCAGATCGTAGTAGCTGATGGACAGGGTCGCCACGCCGCAGCCCGCGCAGATGCCCTCCTCACCCGCGAAGACGGGCTTCTTGGCCGGGCGGCAGATGCCGTCCACGATGCCGGTGTTGGCGGCAACGGTGTTGTCGGTGGGAAGATAGACGGCGTCGTTCTCGTCGGCCGCCTTCTGGCAGACGGAAGCGAGGTCGTTGGAGTCGGAGAAGGCGTACTGGGTGGCGGTCACACCGGCAGCTTCCAGATACTTCTGGACCTCATCCACCTGATACTGGCTGTTGGCCTCAGCGGAGCAGTAGAGCAGACCGACCTTCTTAACGTCGGGCAGCCACTCGGTGATCATCTCAGCCTGCTGATCCAGCGGAGCCAGATCGGAGGTGCCGGAGACGTTGCCGCCCACGGTGCCGTCGAAGTCGGTCAGGCCCAGCGCCACGCCGTACTCGGTGACGGAGGTGCCCAGAATGGGGATGCTGTTGGTGGCTGCCTGTGCCGCCTGCAGGGCGGGGGTGGCGTTGGCCATGATCAGATCCACACCGGCGGAAACAAAGCCGTTGGCGATGGTGGCGCAGGTCGCGGAATCGTTCTGTGCGTTCTGGAAGTCGAACTTCACCTTGTCGCCGAACGCCTCAGTCAAGGCGTCCTCAAAGCCCTGCGTAGCAGCGTCCAGCGCCGCATGCTCGACCAACTGGCAGATGCCGACGGTATAGCTCTGGCCGTCCGCAGCAGCGGAACCGGCAGCGGAGGCCGCGGAGGAAGCCGTGGAAGAAGCTGCGGCAGAGCTGGAAGAGCCGCCGCAAGCGGTCAAGGCTGCGGCAGCGCCGCAGACAGCGGCGGCAGACAGGAACGAACGACGAGTGATTTTACGCATAATGATTACTCCCTCAATTTTACATTTCGCGGCCACAGGCCGCCGCAGGAAAGCCTTTTGACAAGCGGTTTTTCTCGTCCCGCTTTACACTCGTGAAGTATAGCACATTTCCTGCCCGAATACAATCCGGCAACAGCCCAAGTTATCGATGGAAGTAATTTTATCTATCAGTTTTTTCGATTGATTCATGAAAACGAACGTTCCTTCGCTCTTGCAGTGCGGACAGTTTTTCCAGTTCTGCGTCCAATCCGCGCAGATTTTCTTCCAACTGAGGCAGAAAGGGCGCGGCGAAGTCGTACCGATAATAAAGCGCTTGCCAGAGTTTTTGCTGCACCCGCCGGATAAACACCGGCTCGAACACCGCTTCCAGCGCCTCCACCCGGTCTTCCAGCGCCATGCACACCTGCGCCCAGCGCACATCCGTGGCCTCCCGCGCCGGGATGTCGTACCGGGCCAGATAGTCCCCCACTTTGGCTGAGATGACCTGCCCGCCGCAGGAGGTCGGCTGCAAAAAGTAGCTGACGCTCCCCTCTTTGGTGATCTCCTGCGCCAGCGGGTAGAGCGCGCAGACCAGCGGCTCGGCGTCATGGATGGCGCAGCGGCTGTGGGTCAGGAAGGGGCAGTTGTTCCCCTCCTCCCGCACCGGGGCCAGCCGCAGCACGGGCAGATGGCTCACTGCCCCGATGGACGCCTTGCAGAACGCCCGCGCCACCGTCCGGGGCGGCAGACGCAGCCGCGCCGCGATCCGCCACAGGTCAAACCCCGACAGCACGATGTCCTCCCGCCCCCGGCAGCAGTCCCCGCAC
>ERZ1034781.279-NODE-279-length-28179-cov-16.029263_pt1 | contig 28179 bp, 20 predicted proteins | sample MGYA00520700_ERZ1034781 | MGnify/ENA primary metagenome ERZ1034781 (study PRJEB33766, sample SAMN09781709) | gut metagenome | biome: gut microbiome | host: Homo sapiens | place: Madagascar | study: EMG produced TPA metagenomics assembly of the PRJNA485056 data...
ATTAACCAAATCCATGTTACTTGATTCTGGGTGCAAAGGTAAAAGAGTAGTTACTTAAAACCAAAAAGGGGCTAAAAACGGCAAAAAGATGAAGGGTAATGAAGGGTTAAATCGAATTTCCATTTTAAATTTTCTTCGCTATAAAGATTTTTCAAAAAGAAATCTACCACATCTATTTTCAAACAAAACATCTAAATATACTTTTACACAAAAACTACTACATACATTTCCTATAAAACCACTACAAACACTTCCTATAAAAAGGAAATGAGCGAACAGAATGCCAAGCAGATATTCCTGTTTCGCTAAGTTTGCAAAGTGCCTAAGGAAGGGCACTATTGTGCCAAGATAAGAGCACTTTTGTGCCCCCGAGAAGCACAAAAGTGCACAAGTCAGACACCACCCGTAAATCCGAAGCCCAGATTTCTATCTTTCAGAGATACGAGTCGCAAACAAGTCATTTGCACTTTACTAATTATGCAAAATATTAATGCGGAGCCGTTTATAAAAATCAGGAAGTGAAAGCAACTCTCCTTCAATCTATATTTGCGAAGCGTATGATCTTTAACACGCTATTGGCTTCATGCTCATTAAAAAGCTCTTCCGCGATTATAACATCCATAAAGTCGTAAGGCATAATCGTATTTCTCCCCATCATCCCATACAGGATAAGCCTCAATGGTTCCCGATTCAAGATTCAGGAGGAACACCTCGTCATCATAACCTTGCGAACAAGTCCAATAGGTAACTTCTGGAGAAAGACCGAATTTCTTGAGATTCTCTATAGCAATGGCGCTATCAAACTCCTCCCACTCCTCCATCCGATCATTAAAGCTGAGTTCTTCCCCATGCAGGACCTGAGTTTCTCCTAATCGGGATAAGATCAATTTCCAGTCAGTCAAAGAAGGAATGCTCCAATGCAAATACCTATTGCCATGTTTCTGATCATACGCTTCAGCAATATCGATGATTTCCTGCAGGCTATAACTTTGAAAACTGTCGATATCAAAGACTGGCAAAAACCGGATTTGCTCATTAGTTTCATCAAAGATGACACCCAGAACCCGATCTTTATGGGATACGACATCACAAATCTGCCCATCCTTCATTAAATATTTTCCTATATGAGTCATCATATTCAAATACATTTAATCAATAGTTGTCATTTCCTTCTATTAGGATTTATGATCATATAGAGGCAGAAGTTACCTCATTTCTATCAGAGAAACAGTATCTTAAAAATTATTTCCCTTGCGAGGAAATCTTGCTTTTCCATAATGTTTCAAATTCCTGCTTTTTGGGACCTAAATAAGTCTTAACATAACTAAGAATATAATACTCCGCAGCTTCCTCATCCACATCGTCTTCAAAATCACAGGTGATAGAAAACCCCGTCTTGGCAATAGCAGGTTCAAAACCGGCACTATACCTTATTCTCTTTTCATTGGCATTTAATTCCTTACAGAACTCACGGGCCATATCAGCATGCAAATCATTAATGAGGACAGCCCCCAGAAGCGAAATGGCAAACTTACCATCTCGATGAGAAAACACCCGGACAACACCTTCTGGTAAAGCCAGATAAACTTCACCAGTACCATCCTCTTTGCATCCCCTTGTATCACATGCTAAATTTTCTTCCTCCGCCAATAATTTGGCGAGCAAGACAAAGGAACGCCGGTTTCTTATCTCACGCTTGTAAGTCCCCTTCTGAAAGTTGCTGAATATCCAGTAACAACCAAAGAAAAACGCACACCCTATTATTAAAAGCCAAAAATCAGTAGAAAACATAATATTTTTTGTTTCATAATCATTAATTAATAATATACTTGTGTTTAATACTCTGATTTTTCAAGTGCTACATTGACTAAAAACAATTTGGTAAAATTTGAAAGAAAATAATTACAAAGAAGAATACATGATATCATTTATTCTTGCTTTTTTACTTCAAAATGTTTCGTCAATCTTTAGAAATTTTAAATCCCAACGTCAAAATAAGTTTGATTGTTTCAATTGACGTATTACGGTCGTATTCCTTTTCTTCCTCGCTCAAATCCTCATATGGGACAAGACAAGGATGTTTCTTTTCCGCATCATTGCGCTCTTCACCATACGTCCAGCCATCCTTCATCCGTCCAGATGCCCATACCTCATGCACATTCTTGGCAATATCTTCTGCCAAAGCTTGCAATTCCATGGGTAAACCAACATTTTTCGTGTCGATAGGATGTGGGGTGTAATTGTTCTTATTCATAGTTCACATTTTCTATTGATTACTATATGAAAGAGGAGAGATAACATGAAATCTATCGTTCAAACACAAAGTTTTTTAATCCAAAGCATCCAGCAAGATAAACGATGCCCAATATTTTGCATCTTTATATCCTTTAGCCCGTACATCCTGTTGCGCTTTTTTCAACGCCTCTCGTTTGCTCACACCAGACATGAGATACCTGTAGAAGCAAATCATAAGCTCGGCAGTGGAAGTATCATAAACATTCTTCAGACTCATCAATAGGGTATGGACACCTGCATTTTTAAAACCACGCTGTAAGCCGAAGACACCATCTGTACCCAACTTACCTAATCCTGTTTCACAAGCCGAAAGAGCCACAAGATCACACCCCCTTAGGTTCATCTTTGCCACTTCTGCAGCTGTAATGATACCCGTATCATCTAAATTGGCACCAGCAAAAGCAAGGATACTGTTCGACATTGCTTCCTGGTCAGTAACACCCTTTTGAACCCTATATGCACCATGAGTGGCAATATGAAGGATGTTCAGTTTCTTATCAGTCAACCCACAAAAAGCTTGTTTGCTTGCTTTTAGATCAGAAAATTCCACAACTTTTTGAATATTTCCATTCTTAAGTATTTTTTGTATCTCATCAATCTCACGTTTAGTATTATCCAAATTGCCGAACGTGCCTACATCGCCATTACCACGCAGCTTCGCCAAATCACGCTTTACAGAGGAATTAATTGCATCTTCGTTGTAATTGATATCGCCAAATAGAACAGCATTACCTGCCTGTACTTGCTGATGATGATAGCAAAGTTCTTTAGTCGTGGAGAGGCGATAGATCTCCATCTGTTCGCCAAGTGGTTTTCCGTCGTATGCCAAATATTCTATACCTATATTATTAAAAATGTCATCGGCTGAGAAAAATATTCGTTTCTTTCCGGACAAATATTTTCTAATTTTACCCCATACGAGATTATCTGAGGAGTCATAAATATGATCATCGTCAAGCATTTCCTTTGCCTCTGCCAAAGTACATATAGGAATCGCTACAGGAGTTTTACTATCTTTTGTCAGAATAATCGCCTCCATAAAGTTCTCGGTATCCAATACGCCTGTCTTAATGGCAGCAAACTCGATGGCTATATCAGTAGTAGCCAACAGCTTTTGCACATCTTTCCAATTATATGAGATATAATTAGTGAAATCTGCGAACTCCGCACATTGCTTATAGAGCTGCAGATGGAGTGTTTGATTCTTTTGGGACAATGTTAGTATTTTCTGCAAGTCGGCGTCGCTCTTGGCATTCTGGCGCAAATTGGAGATTTGGTTTGAGATGGACTTCGTTTGCTCGTAAAGTTCCTTCAACTTTTTGTCGCCATGTTGGGTAAGTACCTTTTCAAATTCGATGGAAGAGTTCAAGAGAATACCTTTAGAAAGAAGTGCAGCATCATAAGCAATGGCAGATAACTCTGAGAAGAGTGAGGAATTATCCTGCGGAATCATGGTCAACAATTCCAAGAGTTCTTGGATATTATTGGTTTCTTCTTGCCAGGTCTGCATTCTCTCGCTTTCGCTTTGCAAACGGAACTCCTCACGAACGGCCTCCCTAATAGCTTCCAGATATTGCTTATAGTAAGTGATTGCATTAGGGAAATCTTCCTGCATTGCATAGCAGCCTGCGATAGTAGCAAGTGAACGAGCATAAGTCAACTTACCCAAATACTGAAGGGTCATCTGCAGGTTGTTCTTCTCATCCTTAATGATGTTGTCCAATTTCTGAATTCTGTCCTTCTGCATGGCTTCATCCTTGTAATCCACCTCCTCTGATTTTCCTGCATATACATAACAGAGTTTCAGAGAGGATGCTGCCTCCGTGTAGTCTTGCGCCATGCCTTTCTCGTCGAATAGTTGCATGGCTTTCTTATGATGGACAATAGAAACATCATAGTCCTTGTTGAATTTCTCGGCTTTGGCAAGTCGAAGAATAGCTTTTGGATAATCCTCGCTGTTTTTATCATATCGTTCATAATAAGCAATTTGCTGGTTATAAGCCTCACAAGCCTTAGCATATTCCTTCATGGCAGAATACGCATTGCCGATACCTTTTTGGCAATCGGCAATCTTCTTTAAAGATGCATTCTTTGACGATGTATCTCCATTTGCAGAAGACTGATAAAACTCGATGACCACATTAAAATTATCGATAGCTTGCTGGTATTGCTTTCCGATATGACAATACAAGGCTGCCATGTAGAGTTGGTTGGCATAAGTTGCGTTCTTTCCTTGTATTTTCTTGACGAGGTTGGCGGAAAGCGTTTCGTATTCACCTGCACTAACCCAGTCCTTGGTATTTGCCAAGAACTTGGCGTAAGCTTCGTATACTTCCGCCTTCACCTTATCATCCATGTTCATAGACAGCACTTGCATAAAACATTCCTTAGCCTTGGCTGTGTTGCCCTTAGAGGCATAATAGTTGGCTCTGCCCAACATGCACTTCGGCTCATTACAATCCTTAGTAAGTTCATGCTGGTTATGCTCTTCCGTCAACACCATGATACGTTGAAGATTGTTATTATCATTCCGGTCGCTATAAATCATGGCAAGCCATTGCAGGAGATTTTCATACATCTCAGTGAATTTCTCCACATGAAGCAATGCCTTCTCCCAATATGTGACAGCCCCATCTATATTATCGCTCAGATAATAAAAGCGTCCCATGTTGAGCGCATAAAGCCCATAGTTCTTATGCGGTCTGCCTTGCTTTTCCTTTAGTTTATCACAAAGCGTCATCGCCTGCTCTTGGTATTTCACTGCATTGGCATAATCTTTTTCCAATGCAAAGCTGAGAGCATAATTGTTGAGCGAAGTGATATAGTCTTCATTTACTTCACCGAACAATTTCTTGCGCATATCCAAGGCCTGCTTGGTATATCCGCGTCCTTCAACTATCTTTCCTTCGTTCACATATTGCTTACCCTTGTCATGGAGGGCTTGCGCCTCAGAAACCGACTGGGCGTTGAGGGAGAGGGAAAGGGATAAAGCAAAGATGGATAATATGATTTTGTGCATAATGTATAACTTATTAAATCAACTATAATATTTTACTGTTGATATTATGTAAAATTATTTATTATCTTGTATTCTTAGTGCTAATAGTTTATTATATCGATAATCTTTTTATGTTTTTCACTTTCTTCTATCTCATCATATACACCATCTATTATTTCTTCATTGAAAATTGCAGGACTTGAAATAACTTTTTGAGGTGATATAATACTTTCTTTTAAGAGATTTACTCTTATCGAATTATTTTCTATTCGCTCTTTTAATGATGCAAATTGACTTAGTACTGTATTTCGCTCTTTAGTGACTTTTACTATTTGTTTTTTTTGTGTAGATGTTAAATGCCGTTCTTTTAGAAGTAAAATGCAAAGTTTATTTAAAGAGTCTGTTTTGTGCTCATTTTGAACAACTTGTAGTTTAAGTCTCTTATTTAATGTTCGCAAATTTTGCTCTTGTAAATTATTTATATATACCTGATACAACAAAGTATCTTTTTGTTCTTTTAAACTCTTTTGATATTGTGTAAGTTTCAAATATTGCCATCCAAAAATACATGATATTATTATAGATATAAAAAGAGTAAAGGCTATCGCAAACACTTTTCTTTTAGCTTTAAGAGAGAGTAAATAAGTTCTCCTTTCTTCTCTGTTTTTTTTCGCTTCAACACACAATCTGTCATGGGAGAATTCTATGTAATCTACACCTTTTCGTTTCTCTGTTCTTAGTATAATTCTATCTAAAAGTTTATTTATTTCATCACTTGAAACGCCTTGCGATATCGCATCATCCATTGGAATTTGGTTACGATATCCATTTAATGTAAGAAGATGACTTTCTAGAAAGAAAAGAGACTTATCTCTTATATCTTTTGTTGCTTCTTTGTAATAATCAGAGAATACATTGTCATAACTTGCTTTGCCTTTCTTCTCATAATATTTATATAAAAAAAGCGATAATATGGCAGGGTCAACATTGGGGGAGCCATCGTCGTTTACACTTGAAAGATTAGATACTATATTTGATGCATTTTCTTTCGTAAACAAATCCTTAGCAGGATACATGACAACCTCCATGGCACCTTCTGTTGTCAATTCTTGCAGATTGAAACGGTTTGTTTTAAGGGTTGGAATATTTGCACAATTACGCTCCAATAGAAATAATTTATCTTCTCGCAAGCAAATTACAATTCGAAAATTAGCCTGCTTAACGTAATGAAATTGGGATGCCTTGGTGCGTTTTATGATTTTAATAGGAATTGTATTACATAACGATTCTGAATCTTGCAAAAATTCTTTCTCTTTCTTTATAACAACATCTGGTTTAATATCATTTAAGAGTGAAGACAACTCTTGGAAAAAAAATGTTATGTCTGATTTATGTTCTGCTTCTGTAAGTGTATAGATTTCTTCAAATTGGTCTAATATGATGACCGGTGTACATTCAATATTATCTTCTACATAAAAAGAATGGCGATGAAAAAAATCCCAAAGCCCCAAATCTTCAATCTCAGGCATCAGAAAATCTACGCATCTTATACTCTCTTTTACTTTACTTTCTATTTGTTCTACATAAGAGATATTAGAATTGTGAGTGAATCTAATTTTTATGGGAATATAATTACCACCCCTAAGCAAAGGAGAAATACCTGCATTTATTAATGAGGTCTTTCCTATTCCTGATTTTCCAAAAACTACTGAAACATAATTATTCTTAATAATTTCTGATAAAATTACACATTCTTTAGTTCTTCCATAAAGGGGAATACCCTCTTGGTATGGTGCTAAACCAAGCCAAGGATTGGAATCATTATATATTTTATTTTCCATTTTTTCTACAATTAATTTCTCTACAAAGTAAATCGGCTAATTCTTGTGCTTTTATAGCTATATCATTTTTTGAAAATATAATAGCATCGTGTTTTTTTAATTGTTTTGGTATGGAAGCAACAATATTATCTACATCAACATATTCCTCTAAAAAAGGAAAACAATAAGGTATGCCACCAATAAGTTCAATGTGCTCAACTGCATATTTCCACTCAAGTCTATAAGGATGTTCTTCTTGTGCTTGTTCTATAATAGTATTCGTAAAAACAGGAACAAAAAACATGGACCTTTTTATGGCATTTTCTATTTGGTGCATAAAGTCCAATCCTTTATGCAAACTATTCTTGTCGTACCAAACATGAAGACCTCGTTTTGTAAGTTCTCGATACAATTCTTGCACAATTTCTTTATCTCCCCTAGAATAAGAAATAAAAACATCTGTACCTCCAGTAGGGATTGAATCATTATGCGTTTTTTTACCATCAAACTCTTTTTCTGCATGACTTATACCATCATATAATTTATTAACAAAATTGCTTAAATTTGGTTCTATTTGAGTAAAAGCCTTGGAACGAGTAAGAAAATCTATCAGGTTTTGGTCTGACTTACTTTGCGCTAACATCCCTCCTTTTTCTTTTCCCAATGCATCATTTTTCATTGCATACCAGAAAAAACGGAATAGCCAATCTTGATAATTGTATCCTATTATTAATAAATAACACTTAGACAATATGTTTGACAATATAGCAGGCTTTGCATAACTACTTATGTCAGAAGGCAACATCCAAGAACGAGAGAACTTTAGCATATCGGTATCTGTGACTACAAATGAATCAGAACGTCCATCAGCTTTTCCAAACATATAATATAATGTAGGCCTTTTGGTCTCTTCCTCGTTCAACAAATCATCATTTTTATTGGGATCATTTCTAAAACATAAAACACGAAGCTTTTCTCCATGTATTTCTCGCATGATATTTTCAACAACAGGATCAAAAACTGTAGTGATAACAAATGAGAAATATGGAATTTCCAAAAACTTCTTTAATAAAAGATTATCATTATCTTGCTTATACTCATCAACAATCTGCTGTATGTTATTATTTATCAATGAATGAATATCATCATCTTCAAATTCAATTTGAAATTTAGAATCATATATAAGTTGTGAGAAAGATTCTTTATCCCCCGAATCTATGCCACATGCTTCGGAAAAGACATCTATAATTTTTTGTGTAGATGTCGTTTTACCCAACTCTACCATTTCTGGTCCAATTATAGGTATGACATTTCCTTTAACTATTTGGTCAAAGAGAATTTTCCAATTCTCCTCTTCTTTATTTTTTCTTTTTATTGCTACAGCCATGATTCACTTATTTTATAATCCAACCTTTGTTATTTAATACATGCTTACAAGATTCACAAAAACCTATAGCATTTACTATTTTCATAGTTCCTTCTGCATCTACCATATAACAAGTTTCATTAGGACAATGTTTGAGACCGAATCCATGACCTAATTCATGAAGAGCCAATTTACAAATATTATCTTTAGACTGTTCCTTCCCATTTAGAGGTATTTTTGTCGAAACTATACTTTTAAAAGTATTAGTATAACTCATACCCATGATACCAAAAGTATCCGATTTTTTATTCGGTTTAAAAATTATATAATCAGTGACTCCTATCACTGCATCATTGTTACGATGTTTAGCAAGTTCATCAAGCAATCCACTTGCAAGGTATCTATTACGCTCTTTGTTGAAATAATGTGAAGGAAGATTGATATTATTCGGCATAACTCTCACATTTGGGAAGTATTTTCTTAGGAAAACTTCCAAATATTGAACAGAATCAGCAGGATAACCACCCATACAATATATGCTGATTTGTTTGGGAGTTTTATTGTTCATTGTGGTTTCTTTTCCTTTTTCCATAGACTTTATGGTGAAATAAGAAAAGGAATAAACAGCAATAGGTATTAGCAACAGAAAAGCAGACTTCACCCTTTCTTTAAAGCCTAAAACGGACGGCTTGACTAATACAATAACGAGAGGAATGACACTACATACAATAAAGAATATCATTACATCTGACATGTCATCATCTTCTTCTACTACAGAAGCACCCAACCACAGTAAAAGCGAAAATAAGATATTAAGAGTTGTTGTCATTATAACCCAACTCCTTAAATGAATAAACCATTCAAAAAATGCAAATAAAAAAATCTTTAATCTATTGCAAATATGCTTCAACTTCTTTACAAAATCTCCTAATGTCTTAACTTCTATAGGGGTCCGATGTGTCTTGTCCGATGTGTTTTGGACTATTTCATAATTATCATCACATAAACTTTTACTTTCAAGTAATATATCACCTTTTTTTACCCAATTTTGCAAATTGAACATTAACTTTCTTTTCTGGTCTCTATCGAAAATATCTATTATGTCGTGTCCACCAAATTGAAAACGATAGTATTTACTCAAAGGAACTTTATCTATTTTGACAAAGACTATTTTTTTATTCTCACTCTTTGCATACTCAACTTCTTTACGCGTCCATTCTGAACCGTCAGAAAACTTAGAATACATAAAGAGAAATATATCAGCTTGCTCTATGGCATCAATAATAACATCTATAAATTGCTTGTCACTTTCAATGCCCGTCAAATCAATCCAGCATGTTTCAGTTCCAATAAGCCCTTCTATTTCATCCTTTATTTTGAAGACCTTTTCCTTATCATGTCTTGAATATGAAATAAATATTTTATGCATACTCCTATTTAATTTACTATACGACTAATTACTTATTACCACAAAACTAATGTCTTTCTTGCTGCAATTGACAACCTCCAGTTCCACGATGTTCACGCAATCACCAGGTAACATAAAAGTGGTCTTGCGATTAGGCAAGCCCACTTTTACACTTGTTGTATCATCGTATCGCTTGTTGAGTCCTTTCTTGTTCGTTACATGAACTTTCATGGTGACATGACCACCTGCTTCTGCAACCACTGCCAAAATCTGCTTATTCTTGGAAGGGAAAGTGTATTTTACACTCTTGCCAGCCTTGGCGAAACAGGTTTTGGTTAGGATGGAGCCATTGGCTGTTTGTCCCCTTTCGGCTCTAGTGTCACAGATGGAGTCTGATTGCTGGTAAGCATCCTTACCCTCTGCAAGTTGTTTGGCGAATTCTTCGTCAAAGACCAAATGACCATCCAATGATTCCTGTTCTTGTTTACTTCGCAAAGCAGCAAACTCTTTTGTCTGACAAGCCGCCAGAAGCTTAGCAGATTGGTTGATCGCCGCAGTATCTTTAGCACTTGCGGCATCACGCATGGCGATACATGCCTGATAAACTTCTTGAACCTTTACGTCTGTGTCGATTTCCTGTGCCAACAAAGGAAATACCGAGAGAACGAACATAAGAAATAATGAGAATCTTTTCATTGCTATATATGATTAAATGATTTTATATACGATCAAATGATTTATCAATAAGGACTATTCTTCTTTTCTGATGACCAATCTGAAGCCGATGGCAGGACTCTTCTCGTCTGTGTCAAAGCTCTTTTTGGAATTGGCTGTAATGGCATTAGCTTCCGAGTTAAAATCTCCGCCACATAAAGTCCACAGTATTCTTCCGTCCTTAGAAGTTCCGAAAGGCGTGTTGCACATTTCACTTACGTTTCCACTCATGTCATAAAGATCAAGGATGTTGGGTTCCTTGCCTTGTTGACCATCCGACGGATGTACTTTTCCGCCAGAATTATCTTTGTACCATGCCACCTTTTTTATATCATCACTTCCAACATAAGTGGATTTTTCATGATGCTTGCCGCCATGAGCTGCATATTGCCATTCTTCTACAGAAGGCAAGTTGAAACCAACAATATTGGTCATATTACGCAAGCTATCCAGCAAAATCATGTTTACCTCACCATACGACACGCTTGTCATTGGGATATTTTTCTGTTCTGGCTTATAAGCACCACCAAGAATACCATACCATTCCCCGATGGTGAACTCATACTTACTCACCCACAACGAGTCTTCCTTAACACAGACCATATTCATCAAGATGGTATCGATAGTATTCATCTGCCGAGCAGATAGGTGTGGACTAAGTACCAGATTAAAAGATTGATGTTTCTTCTCCAGTTCTGTTCTTTGCTCCGTCAAGGCGACCTTTTCTTGTTCCACCTTATCTTGTTCTTGGACATGTAGCCAATACAATAGACATGTAGTCAGCACCATCAAGACAACCAATACCGCAGTACCGATACCCAAACGTTTCATAAACCTATTGTGGACATCTATCTTGCGAAGGGTTACTTGGGCAGCCTCCCCATCTTCGTCTTTATGTTTTTCAGAGGCACGCTCTCCCAAAACTGGTTTCAGACGATCGGTAATCATCAAGTCAACCGTAACACCCAACGCTTGTCCGAAGTCAATTTCAGAATTTTGAATATCTGTAATTTCACGAATTGACTTAGGTATTTGTTCATGTATGCCGTCAAATGTTTTATCAGGATTTACAGGAACTATTTTTTTGCCACCTTCAATGGCAAAAAGGATTTCTTCTCTCACCCAGTCATCGTCATTTTTGCATCTATCGAGAGCGTTTTTCGACAACACAAGCATGAACACAGGAGCTTCCTGGATAGCAGCCTTGATTTTCTTACCGAAGACTCCATCTTTCAATTCGTCATAATCAAGAAATACCCTGTATCCTCTCTGAGACAACATCAATTGGAGGATGCGGGCATACTGCGCCCCACCAACTCTTCGATAACTGATAAATATATCGTACTTATTACTCATCTTTCTCTTTCAATAATTCTTTCAAACGGTGATTAGGTATGTCTAGGTTGATGGATTTCTTAGATATGCTACCGATATAGGTATAACGAACCCCCAAACCTGCCTCGGCAAAAAGTTGCCACTGGTATTGGGTCGCCATGTCTGTATTGGCATAATTCTCGATGCCTTCCAAAGCCTTTTTACTTTGAAAGCCTGCCAGATTATATTGGTTTTCATCAACTTCGATAACTGTAACTATAAAGCCATCTTGCTTTTGCATATTTATGATGGTCATTCCAGCCATAAGTGTCACGGGTAATTGAGGCTTAGTCGGCTCCAATTTCATATTGACCTTAACATCCAAAGACACGCCAGACTCCACACACTCTCTTAGCTCCGCAGGGGTAAATATGACATCTCTGGAATCCCCTGTATTCTCGCTGACCATGGAGACATGAAAGTTCAAACCTAGTTCCGCAATTGTCAGAAATAGTTTTTTAGTATCATTCGAACCCGCCAACATCATCTTTACACGATTTCTGAGTTGTTCTTCGGACATTTTCATTTTGGACAGCGAATTATCTATGTCATTGATTTGAAACTTACAAAAGATCTCTTTGTCATTCATTAACATCGATTCCCAAGTCAAAGAAGTTTTAGTAAACATTGGCAATTGCGAATTAAGAGAAATCACCACATTTTCAAATTCTACCTTATCCAGAGTCTGCGAAAAAGAAATAGAGATGCTCGCCATCAAGAACACCCATATCACTAACCTTTTTTTCATCTTTATTATCATTAATTTAAACCATCCAATAATACGAAAGAAGCCCAATACTTCATATCATTCCATTTGCCTCCCTCAGCATTTTTCAGATATTCCTGAGCTTCCAACAAAGCCCTGTTTTTGGAAAGACCATCTATCAAACCTTGATAAAATTTCACCATAAACAATGTCGTAGCATGGTCGTTCACTTTATTAAGCGTCATCAATATACTATTGACTCCTGCTTTTTTCACACCTCTTTGCAAGCCAAAGACACCTTCACTTCCAATGTCACCCAATCCAGACTCACATGCAGACATAACAACCAAATCCGTATGAGCCAAATCCAAGGTTGACATTTCGTAAGCAGTCAAGAAACCATCATGATTGCTATCAGAATTTCCCTCTAGCAACGTATTGTTGGCACCAGCAAAAACCAAGGCCGATTTAGACAATACATTTTCCTCTGTACTCTGGTATTCCGTATCATCCTCATTTTCATCATAAGCCACTGGTTCGGTAGAATAAAATCCATGAGTTCCTATGTGAAGCCATGTCGGACTATTGTAACTTAAAGCCTTCACGGATTCTTCAGTTGCCTCCTCCCCTCTACGACAAATCGGAGTCAATCCCTTTTTCTTAAGGATTGCCGTAATTTGTTCCATTTCATACTTTGTCCCTTTCAATGGCAGGAACAAATCCAAAGCTCCTCTTTCCGCATCCCGGCTATCCACACTATCTACATAGTCAATCTCTACCTGAGCAGCTACACTATCTGCTATATTTTCACAATAGTCATAATCTATATCACCATAGATAACTACGCCTTTAGTACTTGGAAACTTTTTCCCTCTTTGCATAACGATTTCTCTTGTAGAAGACAAACGGAAACATTGCTTCTTATCAAACATACTTTCCCCATGGATATCAGGATAATATTCTATTGGAATCTTATGGAATGCTCCATCTACCGCAAAATAGACATTTGAAACACCTTGCAATTCTTTTGTCAAACTTCCCCACACCATATCATATAGTGTTCCTGAAGGCTGCTGGTTTATGTTACGAAGTTCTACATTTGTACATATCTTATATATATGAGGTTTCATGTCATCATGTTTCAATGTCAGGGCATAATAAGTAGAGTCCTCATCATCTGCATTTTCTAGTGCTAGGAACTCTATCGCAATATCTTCTGCCCTCAAGTGATTTTTCACACTATCTGCATTGATACTCATATCTTTCAGGAAGTCTCCTTGCGAAGGCAATATTTTCAAAATTTTCTTTTCCAAGCCCTCTTGTATAGAGACGTTCAATTTTCTCTTCTTCGCTTCAAGGTATTGTGTATAAAGGGACTTATATTCTTCATATTTTGTTTGGCGTAAAATACTATTAATATTCACAGAACTATTCAGCAAGATTCCACGAGTTTGCAAGATACTATTATACAATGCTTTTAGTAATACAGGGGTTTGATACTTTTCCGCTAGAGAAGGAAGCAAAAAGTTACCCCAATTTTTGAGTTTATCAAAGAAAAAACTTCTGTTGCCCTCAGTTAAATAAGGAAATACTTCCCGCAATTGATTTGCGACATATTCCGATAAGTGAAGACTATATTTTTCTATATTCTGAAGACTATCTGCTAAAACCGCCAACCCGACTCTAGTCAAGAGCACCCCGAAATAGTTGACACCCTTGTCTTCATTTAAAGACTCCAATATAGAAATCCCTTCATTTACGGACTTGATGCCTTCTTCCACTTTTCCAAGTTTCAACTCACAAAAGGCGCAATTGGTCTTACAAGTTCCATACATTTCAGATTTCTCCAATCCTAGTTTTTCATACTCTTGGCATATCAACAAGAACAATTGATAAGCTTGCTCATAAGCTTGCGGAGTTGCCTCGTCCAAAAGCTTGTAAGCTTGAATGGTCATGGTTAACAATTCGTCATTTTTTCCCGTCTCTATTTGACTCGCTTTCTCGAAGCACTCCATAGCCGCCTCTCGCTCACCTAACAACACCAGATTATTACCACGCTTATTCAACAAAAGAAAATGTATGTACTTGTATTTTCCTTGTTGACTAAAATTAGTAAACAGAGAATCAGCTATTGCAAAATATTCTTCAGCATTCTGATAATTACCCAACACATTTTCGCATTCTGCCAATTGTGTAAAAGCATTACAATCAACAAATAATGAATCTTTAAACATATCATAATTGATTGAAATTTTTAAATACTTTTCATAGGTTTCTTTGGCTTGCGCATATAAAGAATTTTTAAAATATATCCGTCCTGCCAATTCCAAAGCACCTAGATATTCCTCAGAGTTTATATGATGAAAACGTTGTATCTTAGCAAGCATAACCTTCAGCATATCCAATGCCTTTTCATTATGATTGGTTTTATTATAATTATCCACTAGATTATACAACATTTTACATGTGAATACATCAGCTATAGGCATGAGTTGGGAATAGCGGTGATAAGCCTGTTCCAAAAAAGGTGCCGCCTCACGATCTTTATCTAATTCTGCCAAAAGGGCACCTACAGAAAATTCTCCTAAAGCATAGTAAATATTATTTCCCTGATTTATATATCGGAAACAATCAAGTCCTTTCTTAAATGCTTTTATCGCCTCCTCTTTATGATTATCTCTAATCAGTTTATTCCCCTCATTAAACAAACTGTCTCCTTTCGTTTGCCAATATGAGACATCTTGAGCCAATAGCCCATTAGTCATTAGCATACTTAAGAAAAATACAAGAACATATTTTACTTTTTTCATAAGAAATCGCTTTAGTCTGAATTTTGCCTTCTATGGTTTCTTTGGCATACCTTGCCCTGCTCCTTGTGGAAGTTGCCCAGTTGCACTTCCAGTTTTTCCTGCGCCTTGTATTCCTCCAATCTTACCAGCTGAGCTACCCGTCGCATTCAATCCTAAAGAGTTTTGCAGGCTATTAATCAATGGTGTATAGGTTGCTTTGATGATATTATCCTTGCTCTCCTTAAAAGAGGAGACAACATTCATCATGTATTCGTTTTTGGCTTTACCATGATTCTGCAACCTAACCAGCTGCTTGTAGTCTTTGTGCCAATTGCTGGAACGGCCTTTAGTAGGGTTATATTGGCATCGCTCGCTCATCACTACTTTCATCTTATATTCACCAGTACCCCAAGAAGGATTGTTGGCAGCTACAGGCATATAAGAACGAGGAATCACAAAACAGTCGCCCGTAATATCTATCAACTGTTTATGCTTCATCAAAGCCTCCTGGCGACTATAAACATAGACGGAATCCTTTCCCAAATCCATCTCATTGATAGGAATATTTACACTGAAAGAACCCAATTTCACATCTTGATAAACCTGTACCGCCTCATTAATCCATGATGAAGAGAAGTCCATGCGAATATTGATGGTAGGAGATTGCTGTTCGGAGAAACTAAATTTGCTGATCATATTCCAATAGTCAATCTGTTCCTTAGAACTTTTTGAGTCAACACCCCTTATGCGATTGGCAGAAAAATTTGGCAGATACGACTGGTATGGATGAAACACGACACTATCCAATACTAAATAAAACTTGCTATGCAAGAATAAATGGGAGAACTTGGTGGTATCAATATGACACACCATCTTGAGAATCTCATTTCCATTACGGCTGGCTCGGAAAGTGATTCCATCAAAATTCATATCGCTTGGATCCAAGGCACCATGAACGGATGGCTTCCTATAGAAATCGCTCTGTCCTTTAGAAGACTGCAAACTATCTATAAACAAGCACTCATTTTGCCTCATTTCCATCCACTTTTTCTTTTGCTGTGAGCGTATCTTTGTCAACGATATGATCTCATTGCTAATGACAGTGAAAACGGAAGAAACGCCTCCGTACAGCATAGACTTACTTATATCTGTGAATGCGCCTCTGCTTTTTGAACGATAGATAGCAGCTACTTGATTCAGTTTCTTTCTGGTATCATCATCCATTTGGTTGACATTCACCTCAAAATTATCCATCTGCATATTTTGCAAATTACCCATCATGCCATCTTTAGGTTGTACACCCGTCATCGGCCCTTGAGCAAAAGAACGAGAACTGCAAATTAATAACAACAGCAATAAAACAACTTGCTTCTTCATCTTTTTATATCATTTATGTTTATACTTACGTTAACTATATCTTTATATTCGTCCTTCTCATTCATTGCCATCTATCAAGATAAAGGCATCAGAATACATAGGATCATCAAAATTCTTCTCAACAATAAGGTCAGGAAGTTGAGAACGGCGATAACGTTCTTCTATCGTTGCCGTTTTCAGATACAATCTTGCCTTGGAAAAAGCTTCATGCAGTGGATTTCCCTGACCAAGATATTCATACATTTTTCTCATCAACAGCATAGTAGCCTGATCATCAACACTCCACAGACTTGCAATGATGGCTTTCACACCTGCAGTTTTCAATCCGCGCTGAAGTCCATACACACCATCTGTACAAATATATCCCAAGCCCGACTGACAGGCAGACAAGACAACAAGACTAACATGAGACAAGTCTTGATCTGCCAACTCTCTTGCAGACAAGATGCCATCATAATTATCAGGACTGAAACTACTATTGCTCATGCAACTTTCCGCTCCTGCCAAAAATAAGCAACTATTAGATAACTGTTCGTCTGCTGATGCTGGTATCAAGTCAGAAGCATAGGATGTAGAATTTGACAAATATCCATGTGTTGCCAGATGAATGACAGAATATTTCCCTAAGAGATTTCGCAAAACTCCCTCGGAAGCTTGCATTCCAACCAAAATACTATCCTTTGGATTGTTCCTGTAAATAGAAATGCTATCAACCTCTGTTAGTGAACCGGACAAATAAGGAAGACCCATAATCTCATGCGACATTCTGTAATATGCTACCTTATCATTATTCTTTCCTTCTTCTTCTTTTTTTTTCGACTCATAGTTCACACCACCACAAAATAGAACGTTGCTAATTTTCTGTTTGTGTGAACGCTCTGCCAACAACCTGGTGGAAGTCATTCTATAAAATGATTTCCTTTCCAACTTTTCCGGTAAAAGATATTCTATTGCAAGAAGATGCAATAAATCATCTGCTGCGAAATATATAGACTTAGACTGCCCTATTACATTTATTAATTTACGATTCCATATTAAATTCCTCAAATTCAAATTCCGATAAATCAGGTTCTTCATCTCTGACTCATTGGAAGATAAAGCTTCTCCTAAGGTAATACCATTCTCCAAGGGATAATTAAATAAGGAATCATATGAAACAATCTCTACAAATACAGGGCTCTTGCTCTCTTTGTTAATCACTAAAGCACCTATATAAATTTCTCCTCTCTTTTCATAAGTGATAAACTCTATGGCCGATGAACCTCGCGGCATAGCTCTTTTCACATCCAGCCAAGTAGTTCGAATGGAAGAAAGAGTTTGTTTTCTATTCGATAGACTCATGTCTGGTTTGAATTGCCTATTCATTTGCAGTAGAATAGCTTTGCTGAACAAGGCTACATCATAGAGAAAACCTGCATCCCTGCCTTCCAGACGATAACAGTCTGTGGCAAAAGGTTGCTCTGCCAACCAATACTGTTCTCTTTCGGAAGCTGACATGCGGACAAAATTCTGATCAATAAACTTTTTGGACAAAGCGAGATATTCCTTATAATATCGTAAAGCCTGAGGGTTATAAATTCCTGTCCCATCATACTTCACCATGAGAATCTTAGCTGTTTTGCGCAATGCTTCTGCTCTTCTTTTGTCGTCACGATGCTGTTTGAAATAACCCAATATGGATTGCATGATTTCATAGGCTTCGTTATATTTCCCGTTACGAGCTAAGCATAAAGCCCGTTGCGACATAATCTCTTGGCGAAGAGATTCCATACCTCTCACTCGTGCATTCTCCTTATATCGAGGTCCAGCCAAAATAGAATCGAGCTGAGTGATAGCTTCCGAATACCTACCCTGCTGATAGTATATTTGAGCCAAGTCATCTCGTAATGCATCAGCAAAATCAAAATCTGCAGACTTCATTGGCAAAGCCATTTTTAGATATGCCTCTGCCTCCTGATATATTCCTTGCAAAAAACAAGAATTACCTGCAATCCTATATAAATCGGCAAGACAAGTATTATAGTTAGCTTGTTCTTTAAAAACATGTTTGCCGAATATATCCATCAGACCTTTGCTACAAGCATCCATTTCCTTATATAGTCCTAACTTATAAGCCACCTCTCCCAGACTTTTCTTTACAGCCCAATATGGCATCAAAAAATCATCTTCATGAAGATCGGTTACAGTTATACCTTTCTGCGACAAACTATTGTCCATCTCCCTTTCCACCTTTTTTAGTACATCAAAGGCTTTGATATATTCCTTTTTCTCATTCAGGTCGTACGCCATGAAATAATCATCTACCACCTGATTAGAGAAAAAATGTTCTTGTGCCTTCCCTACAAAGGGGGAAAAAGACAACAAAGCAAACAGAAGAAGAACTTTACTCATCATACCTTTCATTTTCCAGGATTGTAATTAACGATTACAAAAGCCATATTTTTACCAGTCTTGTTTTGTATCGACAGCTTAAAACTATCACTCTTTGATACCTTTTTGTCGAGTTGTACAAAGCAAGTCCCATCCCTCATAGTAGCTTTACCAAATATTTTTCCTCCTTTAGTTACTGAAACTGTAAATAACGATGTATTATGATAAGGCAGAACTGCAAACTGTTGCAATCCCTGTCGCCCCGTTATCTCATAGCTCACAGACATATTCTTCTTAATCGTAATCTCAATAAAAGAAAACTTATACCGCTCATCTTGCCCATTACGGAATCTGCCACCCATATTGGTTACGCCATTTTGTCTTTTAGCAATGCGGTAGCCCATGTCATTAATCCCGAACATCGTCACCCTATCTTTGACCGTACATTCGCCATGCCTATCTATATCAATTTCATCCATGAGAGTCCATTGCTTGTCAAAAAGGAATTCACGAGACACTTTATTAGCATTTGCTGAAGTACGCAAAGATTTACACCTATTTATAATAGTGACCATTTCCTTGGGTACATCGGTTTGGGCATAAGCAATATTGGGACATACCATCATCAATATCAAAACTATGACTGTAACCATCTCCTCTGGCCAAAAGTTGACCAAAGAATCAGAATAGTTCTTACCCTTCGCATTGGTTATCTTTTTCTTTGGAAATAGTTTTTTATCCATGTTGTCTGCAATATATTGTTGCAAATCAGACAGTTTGGGTCTTCTTGAGGACTCGAAAAGAAGACATCTATGAATCAGACTGCTCAAAGTTTCGCTACAATGAGAGACACCTATATAAGGAACTTCCGTTTGCGGTGTCTGGGTTCTATCATCATCTGCACCAAAGGCTGGCATTCCCATCAATGCATAAAAGGCAAGATGCCCGATTTGCCAAACATATTCGCTTTCCTCTACATTTGATTTTTCTACATTTTTCTCTAAAAAGCAGAACTCATCATGATCTACTCCTATCATATAAGGATTCAAATGAGCAGGTGTTTTGTCGAACCTTGCTCTCAACAGGAAATCCATCAGATGCCATATGGAATTTTCTGTCATATAGCCGACTATCTCATCCAAACAAATCATCTTCTAAATATTAAAGTATCAATAATATTTCCTCCACGTTGCTTCAATGAAACAATTTCTGTAGAAGGAACTGCCCAAAATGTACCTTGCGTTGCTTGTCCATCCGCCTTAGAAACGATTCCTATCACTAAAATTCTATCTTGAATTTTTGCCAAGACAGGACCTCCAGAATTGCCAGGATTGATAGGTGCAGACATTTGTATGCAACCTGCTATTTCGCTATCATTCTTTACCAACTCCACATTCTGACTATTACCAAATGCCTTTGCGCAAATACCTTCTTCTTGGTTATCATTCAATGGAAATCCGATGGCTACAATGTCTTTATCTGCCTGTTTCCTAAAAGCCTTCATATCCTTCATATCTGCTAATTGGAGATTTCCCTTCAGACCTTTGGATTCCACATAGGCAAAATCACCCAATTCCATGTCACGTCTGGATGCTAATGGAACAATGGTTCGCCAATATATAGGATGCTGATCAGTTCCAAGACAAACGACTTGATCTCTCGACTTATTAAAATGGAAATCTGTGGAATAATACTCATATAGTTCAAGACCCTTGCTGATTATACAATGAGCCTTGACTTTATATTTTTCTTCTCCCAACATCATATTACGAGTCTCTGCCATCGTTGCCAATCTCACAGCAGGAGACATCTTGTCATCATAAGAAATTCCATTCCAATCCTCATCATTTATCCAAGGTTCTACACAATGACGAGCTGTTACAAACAAGCTATCACATGTCAGGAAACAAGTTCCAGCAACCTGCCTATCTAAAGCAATAGCTTCCAACATCTGTTCCTCCACCTTTCCATTTATAATGCTGTCTTGTAGAAGATAAACGGAATCTACATGAATATGATAAATAGAAGCATCATAAGCATCTATGTTCTCATGACGAAGGATATGATAATCTTTCCTGAAACACATTGACAAAGCGGATATCAAAAGTGCCAAAAATGCAATACCAGCTATCCCATATTGAATTTTTCGATTTGGCTTATACTTTTTATAGACAACTCCCATCGAAGCACTATATTCGCCATCATTATACATAGAAAACAAAAGTGATATGATCTTTCCATCAACCACAAAAGAAATCAAGTCGCCATCTTTCAAGGATTGGCAAATATTCAATCTTTTCCCATTAATCTGCAACTCATGGAAGTCTGTTCGTCTGATGATAAAATATCCTTTCCCTTCTTGTTTGCACAAAATGGTTGCAAAAACTACAGGTTCAAAATCAGAAGATTCAGGCAATCTAAGTTCGCAACAGTTTGTCTGTCCTATATCCAACTTCTGGGCTCCACATAGGAAGAAATCTCCTACTTGCTTTTTATCTACAGAATTATGGTATGTCAACTTATAATACATGATATTTCGAAATTCATTTAATAAGAGAACAAAAATGGAACTCCTTAAAAACTAACGGAAACAGCTTTTTACTATGAGCGGAATGCCTTGAGTAAGTGCCAAGTCATAGACATAGACTTGCTTACCTGTCGCATCAGGACGTAGGTCATGAAATGCCCTTATGTCATAGTGTATTTTCTTTTCACGAAATTTCTTTTTTAAAGATATATCCTTCTCTATCATTTTCTGCTCATCGTCAGTCACAGGTCGATAACCAAGAATTAGTTCTTCCATATTCCATCTGTTGTGTTCTACCTCTGTCATTATCTCTATTTCTTGCTTTGACAAAGCATAATACCTTTGCCAATCTTCCTGACCATGTCCAAGCGAATGCATTTTGGAACCAATGGTCATGGCATTGAATATATTGGAATATTGCTTTGGAAGCGAACCAACTTGTGTCCACAAACAATCCAATTTGCTTTCATCAATAACCGATGGAGACGAAATAGGAACATTATGTGGCAAAGAAAAACAATAGTTATATACATAATTCACTCTCTTGGCAAGTTGCTTCAAGGATTCTAAAATTCCCTTTTGACATATATAACTGCCAAATGGGAGTACTGTTTGATACCTATCGTCATTCTTAATCAAGTTCATCATATCGCTCTCTTCTGTATAGCACAACACAGGAATCTGATTCTTATACAACTCCTCTGGCAGCGTAAACGCTTCTATAAAGTTGCGTTGCTGATCGTCCGTACAAATCGCCACTGTAAGTTGCTGATTTTCCGATTTGCCCCATTCCGACAGTTTTGTCCTCAAAGCATCATTGCGCAAATTTCCGTTCACAAACTCCCACTCCACATCCACAAAATCTTCACGAGTCTTACCATACATAGGTTGATGACAAAGACAATGGGGATTTTCTTCCTCAAGTTTGATGATTCTATAATAAGAATTATCAAACAGATGCTGATAGCGTTGTATCAATTGATCTTTCCATTCATAGATATCATCCGCCACAATAGAGATACGTGTTCTCAAACGATGATCACGGCAATAATTAGGATAATGAGCCACTAAAGCAGCATTGATAGCCAAAGCCTCTGCCAAATCATTCTTGCCAAAGATGACCAGATGCACCGTGGTTTCCGAGTTTACATCAATAGGTTTTCTGTCTAAAGCTGGATAAGGAGACTTAATATGAGGTAATTTAACGAAGATAGACTTCGCCATAAAGTCCTCTTGGGTCGTGGCAAAAACATCCACCTTCTGATATAAATCATCAGGAATGCCTGTTGTCTGCAACAACCACAAAGACGTCATATTGCTCAACAGCAAGTAGCATTCCAATCGCTCATTTCCATGCTCTGCTAAAGAATACTTCTCTGCTTCAGCGATAAGTTTCCGAACGACTTCATTATCATTTCTATCTTTATCTTCTATCAGCATACCTATATGTGTCTTTATTTAGTTGATTTCTGGCAACTCATCAAACTTGAGGATAATACTATCTGTTGAATAACGACGAATCGTATTGTCTTTTACTTTTTTACCCACATTAAAATTCAATTTTTTCAACAACTTTATGATAGGCTGAGGAATTGTCAAATCATTTCCTCCCTTTTCATTATAAGCCATGAAATAGAGATAAATAGGTTTCAAGACAGGGGATTTATCCTCGTCATTTACTACAACAAGATTAAAAGCCTTGCCCAACTTCACGTCGCTTTCGTAGAGTTTCTTCATACAGTAAGCCTTACTATCCAGAAGAATATATGGGCTTCCATCCCTATTAACCGTAGGTAAATCAGAATCTTCGGAGAAGAGATATGTCGTATCCTTTGCCAATAGATAATTTTCCTTTGCCAATAATTTTTCAAAAGTATGTCGTGTGCCACTTCCTGTACTCGTAGTAAACACATTTACATGATTTTTCTTACGATTGGCTATAATTGAAGCAAGTTCAGAGCTGGTGATTCTTCTACTATCAAAATCCTTTATCATGTGTTTGAATACATCATCGTTTTTTAAACAAACACTCAGCGTATCATAACCTACCTTCACCTCTATAATAGAACCTTTCTGAATGAAAGAGTTTTTAGAAGTGACTGTTAAGAAACAGCTATCTTTAGCCTGTTCCGCTGATAAACAAATAGGATAATACTGCCGTTGATTAGCAACACCAGGAGTTATCACTTCCTCTGTCAACAAAAGCCAGGCATTACTACTTGGAAGGTGTACATAATAACCGCCATCAAAGTTACGCAGGTTGAAACCAGGATGATTTCTCTCAATGAAATTTGCTGCAGAACCACCACCAGTCAATAATAGTATTGGAGACTTAAACAAGTTTTGAGCCAAGATGGCAACTCCTATCAAGACCACTGCTGCCACCACCAATCCTATCGGTTTGAGATATTTTTTTATGAATCCCTTACATGATTTACTCTCCTTATGTTGCGACACGAACTTCTTGATACGATCCTTTGCTTTCGCAATTAAGTCCTCATTGTTTTTATAAGAAACATAGAACTGGTTGATAGAACCTTTCAAGAGTCCTTCGATATATAAGATATCTGGAGTTTGCTCAGTAAACTCTTTTAAGAAGACTAAGATTTGCGGATGCTTTTTCAGTTTGAGCTGCTGATAAGCTACCAAAAATTCTTTTTCCGTATAAGGACCTATTTTACCTTCCAATACGAAAATTATCAAGTCAGCCTTGTCTTGAATATATGTATTATATTCTTCTTGGTTTTCTCCAAAATTCTCATACGTTCTTATGGAGAGACTCGTATCATTTCCAGAATGTTCAAACTCTGCATTGATATCATTTCCTAAGGCTTTAAGAGCCGTACGCTGCAGCTTCAGGTCTTTTGCCCCTGCTACAAAAATATGAATCTTTTTCATCGTTTTAAAATTAAAGATGAATACATAAAACTAATAACTTCTCAATATTTTTGGAATTGCCAGCATTAAGAAGCAATCATACTTCATATTTCCTGGGTCAATTCGTCGAAGATCCTGATAAGAGCAAAGGTCAATGTGATGCCCTTTTTTCTTTAAAGATTTGCGATATACATTGCGGGAAGTTCCGAAAAGTTGAGCATCCTCCCACCGTTCTTCGGGAGTAAGTGGAGAAAAACCAAGGATGAGTTTCTCTACATTCCAACGGGCATGCTCACATTGTGCCAATACCTGAAGATTATCTTTCACTATAGCAAGAAGTCCTTTTTCGTCTTTTGTTAGCAAATCATCAGGTTTGTCCAATACAGACTTGATACGTATAGGAATGCAGTCGGAACAAAATACGTTGGAGAGTTTATTACGCAAATTTATCTGATATGCAAGTGTCATATCATTTTCTTTATCTGAACAAAGACTATCCCATTTTTCTTTTGTTTCTTCTAACGGTTGTTGATAGCAGAAATAGAGCAATGCCTTGCCATAACGTTCGGCAGTATTCGGATCGTCGGGAGGAAGGTTGTCTATGTCTGCACCTACATTATATACCATGTTTACACGACGGGCATTTCGAACGTCTATTTTTTGAGTACTATGGCTTATTTTTCCAAGTACGTCATTATCGATTATGACAGGTTGCAAACCGCAACCTTCTTCCCTTTTCGGGGTGTATTCATTAAATTCATCATCTTCGTAGGCTACGAGTTCTAATTCTATGTCGATATATGACTGCTTATTGATTACCTCATAAGTTTCCCTTGTATTACCATTTACAAGACTACACTTACAGACATCAGGCAAATTGCAGAGATATTCATCCTTCTTCAACTCTTTTAAAATATTGGGATGCATGATACGATTATATAGAATCGTAATCTTGGTGCAGTATTCGGGAATGCACTTTTTGAATGCACCCTCTCTGAAATTAGGAAAATGAGCCACCAATGCTACTTGTCTGGCAACATACAAAGCCATAGGGGATGTATAATGAATAATGACATGAACATGATCTGACGAAAAGGGATGAATCCCATCAGCACCCATATTCTTATCCTTACTTAATTGTTCGAGTACATATTCCCTTGTGCAATACCAACCTTCAATGATTTTCTCGTCAAAGGAGTCTTGGCATTCTGCAAAATCTCTCTGTTCATAAGGAGGCAACGGACGCATCTTTCTGAAAAGATCCTCCATGTAACCTATATTATTATTTAAGTCTAGCATTTTCATCTGTTTTTTTACGATAATCGGCAGTTTGCTGCGTAAGATAAATATTACTGTTGCTTGCATCATATCCCGAAGGACTCTGATAGAGTTGCAAGTCGAACCATCCCATCGCCTTAATTACGTGTTCCATAATTTGAGATTGCTGCCATTCAAAGGCATCGAGCATAGTGTCTGTAAGATAGACTAAAAGTTGGAGAGGAAGTCCCTCACTGGTCTGTTCAAGCCAGCGCACTATCAAGCGCGGCTGCTGTGATACATTTGGATTGTTCATCAGCCAATGATAAATGTAAAGACGGAAAACCTCTATATTTAGCTTGTCACATTTTACTTCCTTTTCAACAAAAAAGTTTTCTACATCCAATGCTCTTCGCAGTCGTTTTATATCATTGTCTGTCAATGGGTGAACCCAACCAGAGTCAATAATAAATGTCTTTTTCATCAATCTTCCGAGCGTCTTACCTTCTAACATACGCTGGCTGTTCTTGAAATGATCAGCATGCAGGATAAAAGTAGGGAATGCAGATGTTGTTGTATCCCAGTTTTCTACTGTTACGGTGGTGAGTGATATGGTTCGTACAAATCCTTCTATACCCTTTGTAGGTACTGCAATCAAGTCGCCAATCTGTAGCAGTCCATTTGAACGAAGATAAAAAAATGCAGCAACACTCTTGATGGTATCTTGGAAAATCCAACCGAGTACCGCACCAAATACAGTAATAATTGCCGTATCTGTGGGATTATTGTTTTGTAAATTCAAACAACATACTATCACAACTATCCATAATCCAAAAACTGCCAACAACGAAATTTGACTCCATGTGATATACGTTTCCTGTCTGCGCAGACTGAATATCCTATTTAAAGTTTTAGTCACAAACCATGCACCCCACAGAAAAAGCGTCATTAATGTGACTATCAATATTTTAGAAACAAATATATATCCTAACCGCCAAAAAACATAAGCTATCAAGACAGATGTCAAGGATGCAGGAATCATACAACGTTCACACTTCGTTTTAAGTAATGCTCCCCAAATCAACCTATGGCATTTTGTGGACGATAACTCTCTCCGATAGTCATACACACTACCCATGAACCATAAAAAAAGAGCCATAAGTATGATTGATGGCAGGATTATGTCTCCATAAGTAAGATCCTGTAGAAAATCTAAAAATCTCCTGAGAATATCATATTGTCCAAATAATGAATAGACACGACAAGAAGACGAAATACTATCCATGGATAGAAGAAAATACAATACAAGTTTTATAACAAGACATACAGCCCATAAAACAAGTAAGGGTATCATCAATCTGTTATTTGTTTTGCTTTTGAATATTTGCATATTTTTATTTTCTCTTTATTTCAAATCCCAATTTCTTTACCAGTTTCAGTGTCTGCATCGCCATTTCCCGATCATACAGTTTCGCATCAAGAGAAACATCATCAAGATTGATAGGAAAAGGCCCATATACAAACTTTCTACTTTGAAAATGTTTCAATTCTTTGTATAAAATCATTCGGGACGTATGCCGTTGCGACATTACAAAGACCTTCAAGTACAACAAATACTCGTTGCTGTCCAGCAGCTCTTCCTACACGACCAACCACTCCAGTAAATGTGCCTGCAATTACTCTCACCAAATCACCACTCTTAAAATGGCAACGTTCTGGTGGCAAAACCATGATGTGCTCACTATTTACACTTGTTAGTTTAATGAAGTTCATCATCTCGTTATCTGGGATGATTACAGGAGGATTTTTACCCGTTACTGGTTCGATAGGTTTAGTCTTGTCGGTGTAGTATTTTAGCCAAGAAGCAGTGAGCGCAGGCTTCCTAACAAACTCATAAGTTTTCTCACGAGTCATATAGGCAAAAATAATATTAGGAAGCAGAGGCTCTTTAATGCGTTTCCGCCTCCCATCAATTTCTTTTATGACATCATGCATTGGCAAATATGTCTCAATATTCTTGGCTTGAAGAAAACTGAGAGCCTTCTCTGTTCTACCATAAGTAGCACGTAGAACAAACCATTGCTTCTTTTCTTTTGGCACACAATCCGAGGACACCCCTGTTTGTGAGTTCATAGCCTTTTGACCTTGAACTTTGGGGGAGGTACTGGAAGTAAATCCAGCACTGGAGGGATTTTTACCGCCTCGTCGGGTGTCTGCATTAGGCAATGCGTCCATATCTATGTTTCTGTTCTATTATAAGAAGAACGTGACTGTACACAGTCCGAGTACAAAGATATGAAA
>ERZ1034781.286-NODE-286-length-27847-cov-8.845675_pt1 | contig 27847 bp, 20 predicted proteins | sample MGYA00520700_ERZ1034781 | MGnify/ENA primary metagenome ERZ1034781 (study PRJEB33766, sample SAMN09781709) | gut metagenome | biome: gut microbiome | host: Homo sapiens | place: Madagascar | study: EMG produced TPA metagenomics assembly of the PRJNA485056 data set...
GTAATATAGGTATGAAATAAAATTTTTAAGGAGGAAATTCTTATGAAAAAAAACAATCTAATATTAAAAACAGAGAACCATCCCATTCTGGTTGGAAGGAAGGCACAGCTGGATCCATATCAGCCTGGGCTGCTAAGAAAAAGTAAAAACGATATTTTGGAAAAGATTGGCGCGGAATATGAAAAGAAAGTTGTGGAAAAACTAAGAAATTATTTTGCAGAACTAGACGAAAAATTTCTAATCTTTGAAAATGTATACTTCGAGACCGGGGAGTATAGTGAAAAATTAAAGGTGTACAGGACAATCCAAATTGATATATTGATTGTTACACAAAGAATGATAATCCCGGTCGAGGTTAAATACATAAGCAATGCGTATTGTAAACGCATTACTGGAGGAGCGGATTCCAGGACTTGGAATTTAATAAAAAATTTAGGCAGATCAAGAATGACGAATGGTGTCCGACAGAACAGGATGCATACGCAATTCACTGGTGAATTAGTTGAGTTTTTAGGCATCAACATACCGATTTGTGGCATGACTATAATCGGAGATCTTGATAAAAGTAAAATAGAGGTTCAACAAATGCTGGATGACAATTTAGTTATGGAAGAAGATATGTTAGATATGGTTGATTATATAATCAAAACACACTCAACTGCTGAACATTATGATGTTGATGAGATTGGAACAAAATTAGAAAAATGGATTTGTAGGACTGAGGGAAGAGACATATTACATAAATTTTTCCTTCGAAATGTTAAAAAAAATAAGTTGCCGGCGAGGTGCAAGGGGATATTAAAACATAATGATATATGTGTAGATGACTAATAAGTTTAGTATATTTAGGCTTGATAAATAGTACATGTTTCACGATAATCATCTTATAATAATATATTGACGTTTTAATCTAAGACAGATACAATATTAACAGATTACTATTTATTAAAAAAACTTTAAGGGCTGATTTGACAGCCTATGGCCGAGGTAGAAGATCAAAGCATATAAGCAGCATCTTCGTAACGCACTCAGGCGAAGCCGTTGTTGTTTGAGGCATTAGAGCCTTTGTATTAACAGGGGTATCAAACATTGGAAGAAAAACAAAGAAATAAGGTTGAGTTTTAGAATTTTGACACTAGTAATCACAAAATACAATGGGGTATATCTTATAAAAGCACATATGTTTGATACACAGATCATCGGAACTGGATGAGATGCAAACATTGGACTACGATTGCGAACATGAAAGAAGATAGTGTCATTGCTATGTGTGAGGTGATATTAGAAATAATGGATCCTGAGAGTAGTAAGACAAAAACGAAAGCCGATGGCATTATTGAAGATTTGATCAAAGCATATGTAGATATGGGATTATCGGGAGAGAAAATTTGTGAAAAGGAAAAACTGTCGATGAAGTTCGAAACACTGTAGACCTAATTTAAAATCCAATTTTTTGTAAAATCCAAGTTGGGGCAACAATAATATGTTGCCCCTTAAATTTTCAGAATAACTAAACACCGCCATTGTTTTCTGAGAATTATTGTGCTACATTTTTATTAGTGGTATTATTATACGCATAAAGTGAGAAAGGGGTTAAATGAATGAAGAGAATAAAGAAATTATTAAGTCTGCTGATTACATTTACATTGATTTTCACAATGTCAGGGGTGGTATATGCTGCCGCAGATGATACAGCAACAATTTCAGCATATGAAAAGACGGATAAGAAAGTGGCAGAACTTTCGGCAGCTACTTGTACGATCACAAAAAATGACAATAAGTATTATTACAAAAATGCATCCGGAAAAACAGATAAAAAGACCGGGTGGAAGAAGAATCAGAACGGGCAGTATGTCTATTATGTCGGCTCAAAGGGATATGTAACCGAGAAGATTTCCGGTGGATACTGGTATCATTTTTCCGGCAAGAAGTTCGTAAAAAAATCACTTTCTTCCTATAAGAATAAAACCAAAACAATCGGAAAGAAGATTTTTTTTGTTAATTCAAAAGGTAAGATCGTACTGAAATCCGGTTGGAAAAAGGTGTCAGGGGTTTATACTTATTATGTTTCCGGAACCGGTACGGCATCTGTAAAGCTGACGGGAAAGAAATACTACAAGGTGTCAAGTGGATCTTGGAAAGCACAGAGCCTTGCAAAACATAAGAATGACCGGGTAAAGATCCACGGAAAATATTTCTATGTAGATAAGAATGGATCAATGATTAAGACTGCCAAGACAGTAAAATCCGGTAATTACAAGTTCACGATCAAGGCGGATGGAACATGTACAAAAACAAAGATTGAAACAAAAACTCCGGATAATTCCAATAGTGGAAAATCAGACGGAAATAACACTGGTAAGACAGATGATGCAATTCCGGCTCACACGCACCAGTGGTCGCCTTTGGCAGAAGATCATACTATGTTAAAAGATACGAACTATGTAAAGCATGATGCTATAGAGGAAAAGGTATACACTGAAATTAAACCGGCTTGGGATGAAAAAATTTGGGAGTATAAAACGGTTTGTTTAGCATGTGTATGGAATAGAAAACCTAAAGATGGGGAAGAATGGACCGATCTTGATGGGGATGGAGTATGGACAGCTACGGTAGAAGGATGGATTTATTTTCCAGATTGTATTATTGAAGATTATGATAAACACGAAAAAGAAACTGGACATACGAAAACAGGTAATTTTGAAGTTATTACCGGTATAAAACATCATCCTGCCGAATACGCTTATGTTCCAACCACAATCACCCCAGAATGGTCCGAGTGGGATGAACACCGGAGATGTACGGTGTGTGGCGAGAAAATGACAATCCATGTAGTTAATGGGGCGTTATCCGAGAGTACAGCGGTTGTTGGGGCGTGCATTCCGGATAAAAGCGGTGATTTGATTACGACCAGTGGTAGCAAGGTTCGGTCGGTTGTTGGTGGAAAGCCTTACAACAAGAGGGTTTACGTTGGAAGTTATGCTTATATGAATGAAACGGATACGAGTTACCTTGATCTTTTAAGACTTCACGGGTTCAATTATTGACACCACTATATCAATATGTTATAATTAATACAGTTTGATTCCTTTTTTTTATATAATTTTTTTGCGGCACCGAACCTAGTTCTCTGAAATAAAAAAGGAAAATAACCTGAAAATAATAATAACAACCAAGGTGAAGAATTTGAATTCTTCACCTTTATTATATTTTAAGGGAAAATAGAGCGAAAGTAATTTTGTATTCATCAAACCAAATGAATACCTTTATTAAATACGGAATAGATAGAAAAGTGTATGGTGGAGTAATAAAGAAAACCTCATGGTAATTTAAAACTCAATCTGTAAATTCTTACCGGGGTGTAACAGGAAAACCAGAAAAGTGGGGGAAGAAATAAAGGAAAAAATTTGGGCCGGCCGTCGCAGTTCCCGCCTTGTGTGGGGGCTGCGACCAAAATTCACCCATATAATACGCAGTGCGGCTGGCAAGAAAGATGGAGAGAGACTTAGCTGTTGTATTAGAACGCATCGCTTCGATCATTTGACAGACCGCCCATCTGTTTACGGTAAGCATTCGGTGTCAGACCATATTCTTTTTTAAAACAATTTACAAAATGACTGCAGGACGCAAAATACAGAAATGAACTGATTTCTGTACAGCTCGCCTGGCTGTTTAACAGCATGTAGCGGGCCGTCCTGCATTTTTCTTTTATGATATATTGTGAGAGACTGCAGTTCATATCTTTTTTGAACAGACGGGTCAGATAGTCCGGGTGGAGCTTCACTGCATTGGCGACATCCGATACCCGGATCGGTTCTGTGATATGGCTGTTGATGTAGGAGACGGCCTGCATGACATGATAGGACAGTCCGGGACTGTTTTGAAGCTCATGCATGGCAAGCACAAAATCTTTCACAACAGCCCTTTTTCGCGGATTCAGTTGTTCCGGTGTCAGACATGCATCGATCTTTCGGATATGCATATCACTTAAAGTATAGGCCTGTTCCGGATCCAGCCCGGCCTCGATACAGAAACGTGTGATCATGGCAGTCAGAATGACCAGGTGGTATTTTTTGTTCTGCAGTGGGGATGAAGACAGCTTTCCCATGCCTTCCATGGTATCTGCATTCATATTTAGCTTCAGCAGCTCCGTATCCCCATTTGCGATCCGCCGGTAAAATGAATACTCTGCCTCCATCGGCAGGTGATAAGACTGTTCCTCCTGCTGCGCTAATAACAGTTTCTGTAATTCTTTATTCATGGAAATACTCCTTTCATATAATATACAGCTATAAAAATATTTGCATATAAGCATTACTTTTTCAAATGAACCGATTGCCCATCACTAAAAATACAATCAGAACAATGAAGGTCAGCTGTGTGATATAAAAATCGGATATATTATATTCCTGCATATGCATTTATAGTATCATAAATTCAGAAAATAACAATTACAAATTTATTATTTGCTAAATGAAAAGGAGATCGTGCATATGAAGACATGGAAAGGGTATCAGAAGGGTGTTAATCTGGGAGGCTGGTTTTCCCAGTGTGATTATTCCGAGGACAGATTCAATAATTTTATTACGGAAGATGATTTTAAAGAGCTTACAAGCTGGGGTCTGGATCATCTCAGGCTGCCGGTGGATTATAATCTGGTAGAGACAGAAGACGGACAGTATAAGGAAGAAGGTTTTGCACGGATCAAACGCGCACTGGAACTCGGACATAAATATGGTTTCAATATGATCCTTGACCTGCATAAGACCGCCGGTTATTCCTTTGATCCGGGAGAAAAACAGAGTGGATTTTTTGGAAATGAAGCTCTTCAGGAACGCTTCTACAGATTATGGGAAGAATTTGCAAAGCGCTTTGGCGGATATGGAGATAAAGTTGCATTTGAATTATTAAATGAAGTAGTAGATAAAGAAGATGGTGCCGTATGGGCAGAGATCGCACCAAAGTGTGTCGAACGTATCCGTGCATATGCACCGACAACAGATATTCTGATCGGTGGTTACTGGCATAACAGCGTGCAGGCGGTCAGAGATATTCCGATGCCGATGGATGAACATATCATATATAATTTCCACAGCTATGACCCTCTTCTTTTCACACATCAGGGAGCACAGTGGGTAGATGATATGCCGGCGGATTATCATATGGAATTCAAAGGCAGCATGGAAGATTTTTGTGCATATGCAAAAGCACACCTGCCTGCAAAGCTTGCCGGAACGCTGTCGATCCTTGATTATAAGGGAAATCTTGATTCAGCATATTTTGAAGATTTGTTTGCCGATGCGATCGCTGTTGCAAAGGAACGAAACGTAGCACTTTATTGCGGAGAATATGGCGTGATCGAAAACGCAGACCCGGCAAACACTGTATTATGGTATAAAGCTATTCATGAAGTATTTGTAAAATACGGTATCGGTCGTGCGGCATGGTCATACAAGGAGATGGACTTCGACCTTCGCGCTGACCGCCTGAAACCGGTATTTGCTGAACTCAAGAAATATTTTTAAGGCTGTTTATCCATATACCCGGGTAAGACAGATAGAGATGGTGGGTTGGTTGTAACATTTGCATAATTTCCGAATAGAAAGATCACATTGCCAGCGAATGCGGGTGCATGTCTGAGCCAGGAGGGCGAGTTTGCACAAGAGCATGAGCGGATCGAGCATGTGTACCTTTCTCGGAAATGAAGCAAGTCTCAACCAACCCACCATCTCTGTCTGCATTACCTGGGCCATGGCATTCTTTTAATCAAGGTGTTAATTCTATTTAAGAAACTTTTTCCGGCGTATGCTTGCTTATTCTTTTCGTATGGATTATAATAACAAAAGCTGATTTTTATAGTTAGAAAAGAAGTAGGAGAAAACAAGATGGTAAACGAAGAAAAGGTCAGATTAATGACCAGACTTGCCATGTATGAACAATCAACGGGAAAAGAAGATCTGGAAAAAGGCAGATACTTCAAATCAGATTATGTAAAATATAATTGCCTGAAAACCTTAGTGTCTACAACGATCCTGTTTGTGATAGTTGTAGCGGCATATATTTATTATAACATGGGTAAGCTGATTACAGAGCTGGTAGATCTTGATCTGCTTGGTATGGCCTATAAGCTATTGATCGTATATGCACTTGTATGTATATTATTTATGGTTCTTGCATGGTTTCTATACTCCCATAGATACGCCAAGGCAAAACCTCATATTATAAGATACAATCAGGATCTTAAAAAACTGATCGCATTTTATGATAATGAGGATAAGACCAAAGGAAAGAAAAGGAGGAAGTAATCATGGCATCATTGCTGAGTTTTCGAGACGGTATAAAAAATTTCTGCAGTAAATATGATAAGATCGTGGTACCGGTGATCAGATTTGTGCTTGCACTGCTGATGTTTTGGTCGATCGTACATATAACAGGGGGACATAATGAGACAGCATCCAGCGGATTGATCATTTTCCTGTTATCGGTAGTATGTGCGTTTGTTCCGGATGGACTTGGATATGTATTTGGCGGAGTAATTGCATTTATGAATTATTTTTCCGCAAGCAAGGAGATCGGAATATCATTTATCATCATATTTATTGTGATGTATTGTCTGTATATCCGTTTCTTCCCGAAAACAACATGGATCATGATGTATGCTCCGCTGTTCTTTGTATTGAAGCTGCAGTATCTGCTTCCTGTTCTGGCAGGCATGATCGTTGGACCTACAGCGATCGTACCGATGGCATTCGGTGCATTATTTTATTATTTCTCACTGGATGCGTCAGATTATCTGAAGGAACTGGAGAAATCAACAGATCCGGAAAATATGCTTGAAAGTTACAAATATATATTCCAGCATTTGATTGATAATAAGAATTTATTGCTCACAGTTGCAGTATTTGCAGTTGTGTTGGTGATCGTATATGTTATCTACCGGATGTCTGTAGAATATTCATGGTATGCGGCTATCATTGTCGGTGGTTTATTTGAAATTATTCTTTTCCTGATTGGAAATGTCGTTTTAGAGGCAAGTATTTCGGTTGGACAGATTTTGCTTGGTTCCGTATGTGCAGTGATCATCGGAGTGATCGTACAGTTCTTTAAAACAGTTGTGGATTATTCAAGAGTTGAGAATACACAGTTTGAAGACGACGAATATTACTACTATGTTAAAGCTGTTCCGAAGATCGTTATGGCAAAACAACAGAAAAGTGTAAGAAAGATCAACGCCTCATCACAGGACTCTATGGAGGACGATACGATCAGTGGTGTTACCAGATAATAGAAATTCCTGCATATGACCTGACTATATTGTCAGGTCATATCTGTATATGACAACAGATCACGGCTCAGGCTTTGCCTGACTTATAACAAGCTTGTGGAAAGGAGAGATATCAAATGGATAAGCTTATGGCTTTTTTAAAGACCTATTTTGACTGGTTTTATATTACCAGACCGGATGTTAGTGATATTATTGAGATCCTGATACTCTCGTATGTCATCTATAAAATACTGCTTTGGTTTAAGAGCAGTCGTGCTTGGACGTTGTTAAAAGGTATTGTATTGATATTTTTATTTACCATACTTGCATCTTTATTGCAGTTCAATACGATTCTGTATATTTTAAAAAATGTGTTCAGCATCGGTATTCTGGCGGTGATCATTCTGTTTCAGCCGGAGTTCCGTCGTGGACTTGAAACATTGGGACGAAAGAAGTTTTTTGACTACATCATGCACGAGGATACAGAAGAAAGAGGACTGTCTGATAAAACGATATACGAATTGATCAAGACCGTGACGGTTCTTTCTGCAAATCGGACAGGAGCCTTGATCGTAATTGAAGATAAGGTTGCTCTTGGCGAGTATATTGATACAGGAATTCCGATTGATGCGGTGGTTACCAACCAGTTGCTGCTTAACATATTTGAGCATAATACACCGCTCCATGACGGTGCGGTTATTCTCAGAAATAACAGAGTTATTGCGGCAACCTGTTATCTTCCGTTATCTGCAAATCTTTCTATTAATAAGGAACTGGGAACAAGACATCGTGCAGGGGTTGGTATCAGTGAGGTATCAGACAGCGTGACGCTTATCGTATCTGAGGAGACCGGTTCGATATCGATCGCAAAGGGCGGAGAACTGTATCGGAATCTGGATACAGAGAGTGTTCGTAAGCATCTGGAGCTTTTGAGTCAGGATGATGTAAAGAAGAAAGATGAACGTCGCCTGAAAGACAGTAAACGTAGACGTAAGAGTACAAAGAAAAGTACCGGGAAAAAGACGGACTCGAATAATATAAAAAACGGAAGGTCTTCTGACAACAGAAAGGAGGCTGACAGTGATGAAAGATAAATTATTCAGTAACTGGGGACTGAAACTCCTGTCATTGATCCTTGGATTTATCGTATGGGTGACTGTTTTGAATGTAGATGACTATTCAACTACACGGCAGATCAAAGATATACCGGTTACTTTGATAAATACAGATGCGATCACGGATAAGAATCAGTTGTACGATATTGTATCCGGTGAAACGGTAGACATAATTGTAAAGGGCAGACGATCTGTTGTGAATTCGCTTGGGGCATCTGATTTTACTGCAGTTGCAGACATGTCAAAATTATCGATCACAAATGCTGTCAACATTACAGTAACAGCAAATTCTCCGTCCGTTAATAATAATATCAGTATTACGATCGTAGATAATGTGCTTCAGGTTGAACTGGAGGAAGAACAGACAGCATCCCTTCCTGTAACGGTAACTACAAAAGGAGAGACTGCAAAGGGATACACAACAGGTGTTCCGGTATCTACACCAAATCTGATAACGGTTAAAGGTGCGGCAAGTGTGATCGAACGGATAGAAAAAGCAGAGGTGCAGGTGGATGTATCAGGACGATCATCTGACGTAACAGCAACCTGCACGCCAATTTTCTATGATGCAAATGGTGACGAGGTATCCGGTAAGAAGCTGGAAAGCAAGGTGACCGGAGTGTCTGTAACTATACCGGTTTATAAGACGAAAACGGTAGCAGTAAAGCTGGACACAACCGGTGTTCCGGCAGATAATTATAAAGTAGTGAACGTAGAATATGTGCCGAATGAAATAACAGTTGGAGGACCGGCAGATGTGCTGCAGAATCTCACGGAGATAACAGTAGATGATATCGATGTATCCGGATGCAGTGAAGATCTGGAAAGTACGATCGAGATATCTAAGTATTTGCCTGATGGAGTTGTTCTGGCAGATGAGAATACAAGCATCAGCGTCCATGTAACGATTGAGAGGAATATCAGCAGAACGATGACGGTATCGGCAGAAGACATTACGATCAATAATAAAATGACCGATTATGATTACTCGATTCAGTTCCCGGAGGGGAATACGGTAGTGATATCCGGTCTGTCAGATGAAGTGTCCAAGCTTACTGCGAAGGACTTAAAGATTATAGTTGATGCAGAGACATTGTCCGTGGGAACAAATACTGTTGAGCTGTCGATAGAAGACAGCGATACATATACGATCGAGAGTACCTGTAAGGTAACGATTGAGGTTACGGCTATGCCATGATACGGTAATAACAGGCAATAGTAAAACGCTGGATCAGGCAGTTTCGCTATTGCCTGTTCATATATTATGCAGAAGGGAGACTGATATATGGAACAGGTGAATGAGAAAATAGCAAGGTTAAAAAAAATTGTTGAAGAATCCGAACGCATGGTTTTCTTTGGTGGGGCAGGTGTTTCTACAGAGAGTGGAATTCCGGATTTTCGAAGTGTAGACGGACTCTATAACCAGAAATACAAATATCCGCCGGAAACGATCATCAGCCATAGCTTCTATATGCGTGATCCTGAAGAGTTTTACCGGTTTTATAAAGATAAAATGATTTATCGGGATGCAAAACCGAATACGGCACATAAAAAACTTGCCGAACTGGAAGCACAGGGCAAGCTTGCAGCGATCGTAACACAGAATATTGATGGTCTGCATCAGATGGCAGGAAGTAAGAATGTGATCGAGCTGCATGGCTCTATTCACAGAAATTATTGTACAAAATGTCACAAATTCTACGATCTGGATTATATTATTCAATCAGATGGTGTACCAAAATGCAGTTGTGGTGGAATAATTAAGCCGGATGTAGTATTATATGAAGAGGGTCTGAACAATGACGACATCGAGAATGCAATCCGGTATATTTCGGAAGCAGATACATTGATCATTGGCGGAACTTCATTGGTTGTTTATCCTGCCGCCGGATTGGTTCGGTATTTCAGGGGAAAACATCTGGTAGTTATTAATATGTCACCGACACAGACGGACGGTCAGGCAGATCTTCTGATCGCTGACAAGATCGGAAAAGTGTTGGGACAATTATAAAAATGAAAATAAAACGAAATGGAGAAAGACATGAACAAACTAGACCTTCAAAAAAAGGCTGTTGACATCCGTAAAGGAATTATTTCCTCCGTACATTCTGCAAAAGCAGGACATCCGGGCGGATCACTTTCGGCAGCAGACATTTTTACTTATCTTTATTTTGAGGAATTACATGTAGATCCGAAGAATCCAAAGGATGAGAACAGAGATCGTTTTGTATTATCCAAAGGACATACAGCACCGGGTTACTATTCAGCCCTTGCTGAGAGAGGATTTTTTCCGGTTGAGGATCTTCTGACTCTGCGTCATATCGGTTCTTATTTACAGGGACACCCGGATATGAAGCATATTCCTGGTGTGGACATGTCATCCGGTTCTCTCGGACAGGGACTTTCCACAGCAGTCGGTATGGCACTGGCAGCGAAGATGTCCGGTAAGGAATACAGAACCTACTGCCTGTGCGGAGACGGAGAGATCCAGGAGGGACAGATCTGGGAGGCTGCTATGTTTGCAGGCCACAGAAAGCTGGATAACCTGTTAGTGATTGTAGATAATAATAACCTTCAGATCGACGGAACCGTTGAGGATGTATGTTCCCCATATCCGATCGATAAGAAGTTTGAAGCATTTAATTTCCATGTAATTAATATCGACGGAAATGATTTTGATCAGATCGATGCAGCATTCAAGGAAGCAAAGGCAACCAAGGGAATGCCGACAGCGATCATCGCCCATACCATAAAAGGTAAGGGAGTATCCTTCATGGAGAACAATGTGGGATGGCATGGTAAAGCTCCGAATGATGAGGAGTATGCGATTGCAATGGAAGAACTGGAAAAGGCAGGTGACGTGTTATGTCAGAAGTAAAGAAGATCGCAACAAGAGACAGCTATGGTAATGCATTGGTTGAGCTTGGAAAAGAACATGAGAACCTGATCGTACTGGATGCAGACCTTGCGGCAGCAACAAAGACCGGAATCTTCAAGAAAGCATTTCCGGAACGTCACGTAGACTGTGGTATCGCAGAATGTAACATGGCAGGCATCGCAGCCGGAATGTCAACCTGTGGATATGTGCCGTTTATGAGCTCCTTTGCAATGTTTGCGGCAGGCAGAGCCTTTGAACAGGTGAGAAACAGTATCGGATACCCACATCTAAATGTAAAGATCGGAGCAACCCACGCAGGTATCTCCGTAGGAGAAGACGGAGCAACTCACCAGTGTAATGAAGATCTTGCATTGATGAGAGAGATCCCGGGCATGGTGGTTATCAATCCATGTGATGATGTAGAAGCAAGAGCAGCCGTAAAGGCAGCATATGAATATGTAGGACCTGTCTATATGAGATTTGGAAGACTGGCAGTGCCGGTCATCAATGATGAGACAACCTACAAGTTTGAGATCGGCAAGGGCGTAGAATTACGTCCGGGCAAGGATATCACGATCATAGCGACCGGACTTCCGGTATCTGAGAGCTTAGAAGCTGCAAAGCTGCTGGCAGAGGACGGTATCGATGCACAGGTGATCAATATCCACACGATCAAACCGCTTGACGAGGAACTTGTCGTAAAGGCAGCACAGGCAACCGGCAGAGTGTTCACGGTAGAGGAGCATTCGATCATCGGTGGACTCGGCTCAGCGGTTATGGAATGTCTGGCAGAGAAGAATCCGGTTAAGGTAACAAGAATCGGTGTTCGCGATATCTTCGGTGAGTCCGGCCCGGCAAAAGACCTGCTTCATAAGTATGAACTCGATGCAGAGGGCATCTATAAGCAGATCAAAGCAGCATTATAAAATTTCATAAGATTCTTCCGGGAGTCTTTGAAACAAAATAAAAGACAGTATTATATATTATTCCGCAAGTCACTTTCGTTCTATCCTCATGTAACGGTACTAAGCTCCCGCCTGCCAGCGGATCGCTAAGGACCGACATTCGGACAGGCTTGCTTCATAATATTAATACTGTCTTTCATTTTGCTTAAAGTACCGATGGCAGATTTAACTTGTAAAATTTTTATAACGCTGCTTTTTCTATTGTGAAACAACCTGTTTAGAAGTTGCTGACTATGACATAAAAATGCACGGTACATTATCGTTATGGAGCAAGAACTTTCGAGCATCAATGTCTAGGGCAAAAAATGGGAAATAGCATTACTATTATGCAGCAAGCCTGTTCCAACGCCGGTCCTTAGTGAGTCGCCATAGGCGAGAAACTTAGTACCGTTGCGTTGGAATAGAGTGCAAACGACTTGCGTAATAATATGTGATGTATTTCCCATTTTGTTTCAAAGACATACGAACGTGTCTTGCTCCATAATGATAATGTTCCTCTATCATAATTATAAAATCTTCGGCGTAGTTCTTAAATAAGGATAAAGTCGGTTGACAGAAGCCGGAAGTTTCATTTATCATATCAAGTAGAGTATATCTAAATCTATTATTTCAATAAAATCTTTTCATTCATTGTTCCGTTCATGTTTGGAACAGATACGAAAAATCTATAAAAAGATCAGGAAATAAAACTACATAGGGACAGAGAATTGACAGATCAAAGGGGCACTTATACTTGTTGTTGTGTACAATTCAGTGAAACAATATACGTTGGAGCGATAACAGGGGCTTTTATATGTGTACCGGAAAGGGAGGTTGTTTATGCAGGAACAGAAAGTCGAACAGGAAATTGATATCACTAAATTATCGAATGAATTTACCTACAGAAAATACATGATGAGCAGGGACTCCGTACGGCATTTATTTTCTAAATTAAGTGTTGCGGAATATGTTGCGCTGCAAAGTATAGAGGCGATCAGCGGAGATTCCGCTATTTATGGAGGAAAGGCATATCTGACCGATCTGTCGGTGCGTATGCAGATGAGTATCCGTAAGACATCAAAGGCAGTCCGGGATCTCAGAGATCGCGGCTATGTCAAATGGTCACATGATGGAAATGGTACGGACGGAACTTATGTAACGATCACGGATGCCGGTGCGAAACAGCTTCATGAGCAGGAAACGATCATTAAGGACTTTTACGGAAATGTAATTAACAAATTCGGCAAAGAGAATATGATCAATCTGTTGATCCTGATGAAGGAGCTGGATACGGTTATGGAGAGTGAGATTGAAGAAATGCAGGTGGTGAAGAACGATGATGAGTCTGATGAAAATGAATGAGTATGTGGCAATACAGGAAAAGATATGCGAGAAAAATGATTATATCGCACCAAGATTATATGATGAATATGGAGTAAACCGCGGACTTCGCGATGACCGCGGAGTTGGTGTATTGACCGGTCTGACGAACATTTCAAAGATTGTATCCTCTAAGGTGCAGGATGGCAAGAAGGTACCTTGTGACGGAGAACTCTGGTATAGGGGTTATCGGGTGGAGAATCTGATCGGAAGTCTGGGAGAAGATGAGCTGGGATTTGAAAAGGTGGCATATCTCCTGTTGATGGGTGAACTGCCAAATGCAGAGGAACAGCATGAATTTGAAAAGATCATCGGTGGGCTTCGGACGCTGCCATCGAATTTTACAAGAGATGTTATTATGAAAGCGCCGACAGAGGATATCATGAATTCCATGACACGTAGTATCCTGACGCTTGCATCCTATGATAAGAATGCAAAGGATACCGGTGTGAATAATTCTCTGCGTCAGTGTATCCAGCTGATCAGTGAATTTCCGATGCTGGCTGTATATGGATATAATGCATACAATCACTATGTAAAGAACGATAGTATGTTCATCCATCGTCCGGCAAAGAATCTGTCAACGGCTGAGAATATTCTCATGCTGCTTCGTCCGGATAAGAAATATTCCAAGGTAGAGGCGAAGGTACTTGATACGGCACTGATCCTTCATATGGAGCATGGTGGCGGTAATAATTCAACCTTTACAACAAGAGTTGTTACATCCTCCGGTTCTGATACCTATTCCACGATGGCAGCTGCTATGTCATCCTTAAAGGGACCAAAGCATGGTGGTGCCAATATCAAGGTTATGGAAATGATGGATAATATTCGCGAACATATAAAAGACTATGAAGATAAAGATGAGATAGAAGTATACTTAAGTAAGATCCTGAACAAGGAAGCATTTGACAATAAGGGACTGATCTATGGTATGGGACATGCCGTATATTCCCTGTCAGATCCGAGAGAGCGGGTATTCAAGGATTATGTTGTTAAGCTGGCTCATGAAAAGGGCAGGGAAAAAGATCTCAGGTTGTACGAGAACATAGAGGAGCTTGCTCCGGAACTGATCGCAAAGCAGCGTAAGATCTTCAAAGGCGTAAGTCCAAATGTGGATTTCTACAGCGGATTTGTATATGATATGCTGGGAATCCCGATGGAGCTTTACACAGCGATGTTTGCAGTCGCACGTATCGTTGGATGGAGCGCACACAGGATCGAGGAGCTGATCACGAATAACCGGATCATGCGTCCGGCATATATGAGTATCATGGAGGAAAATCCACAGATATAAACAATAACCACAAACAAAGCGTAGTTTATAACATAAAAACAGACAGTTTATAAGGGCCCATTGAGGTTCTTATAAACTGTCTGTTTTTATGTATGGATTACTGTGTCAGCTATAAAATAGATCAGATAATGCAGAAGAAAATATACAGAAGGAATCCGCATAAACATATATTTTACATAAATAGAAAAGCAACGGATCACATATACTTAGAAAGAAATGTAAAATTTCCAGATGCTTTTCAGGGGTTATCAGAAAGAACCGGAAATAAGGGAAATTATTTTGGGGATGCCGGTAATACATTGAAAATAAATGATTTTACCATGATTTTACAAAGAATTTTCAAATGCTTGATAGCGACAAAAATCGGGATGATGTAAATTGAAGAACAGTGAAGCAGAAGAGAGATAGATGGTATATGAAAGTAACACTTGAAGATGTAAAGAAGAACAAAGCGGTTCAGACATATATAAGGATGGCGGACGAATCCTTACGGGCAATGGGATATACAGAGCATGGATTTGCACATGTGGAACGTGTGGCAGAGACAGCAAGGGAGATACTGCTGACACTTGGATATTCCGAGCGGGAAGCAGAGCTTGCGAGCATTGCGGGGTATCTGCATGATATCGGAAATGTTGTGAACCGGGAAGGACATGCGCAGTCCGGTGCGGTCATGGCATTTCGGATATTAGATGATATGGGAGCAGACCCGGAGGACACAGCAACCATTATAACTGCGATAGGAAATCATGATGAGTCAGCGGCATTTCCGGTAAATCCGATCGCAGCCGCATTGTTGATCGCGGATAAAAGTGATGTGAGAAATTCAAGAGTCAGAAATACGGATATTTCATCCTTTGATATTCATGACAGAGTGAACTATGCCGTAAAAGAAAACAAACTGAAGATTACCAGAGATTCACATATTGAGCTGAAGTTAAAGATCGATAAATCTATGTGTGCCGTTATGGATTATTTCGAGATCTTTTTACAGCGTATGATCCTTTGCAGGAAGTCGGCAGAGGTGCTTGGGTTGGAATTCTGGCTTACGATCAATAAACAGCGGGTAATCTGACAGGGGGTGTATGGCGATTCAAAGAATATTTCATTACATAAAAGAGAAAATAACAGGAGCGATAAAAAGAATGAATAACGAAGAAAAGAATCTGACAAATGAAGAAGCGGCAAATGAGACAGAGAAAAATACTCGGTTTGGAAGAAAAAATAAGCAGAAGGAAGAAAATGAGAAAATACAGGAAGAGAAGCCGGTAAAAAAGGTGAATCATGTCGGACTGTATGAAAATCGTGAATTATCATGGTTGAAGTTCAATGAGCGTGTGCTGGAGGAAGCGGAAGACACCTGTGTTCCGTTGTGTGAGCGGATGACATTTCTGTCTATTTTTCAGAGTAATCTGGATGAATTCTTTATGGTGCGTGTCGGTTCGTTAGAGGATCAGAAGCTGTTAAGCCAGAAGCTTCGGGAGAATAAGACGAATATGACAGCGGGAGAGCAGATCGATGCAATCTTAAAGCGTGTATCCGAGTTGAATGACAGGAAGGATGCCATCTATACGTCTATTATGAAAGAGGTTGGAGAGAAAGGCGTTCATCTGACTGATTTCAAAGCACTTACAAAATCGGAGAGCAAATATCTGGAAGAATATTTTATGAAAGAGATCGTGCCACTGTTATCGGTTATGATCGTGGGAAGAAAGCAGCCGTTTCCATTTTTGAAGGGACAGGAGATTTATGCGCTTGCGGTTCTTGGAACACGAAGTGACAAGAAAAAGATCGGAATCATTCCGTGCAGCAGTTCTGTATTCCCAAGACTGATCCGGATTCCGACGAAGGATGATACTTATATGCTGGTCGAAGAACTGATCCTGCATTTTCTGCCAAAGGTTTATAAAGGCTATAAGGTTCTTGAAAAATCCGTGATCCGTGTAACGAGAAATGCGGATATTGATTTTAATGCAGTCTATGATGAAGACCTTGATTACAGAGATAAGATGGCACAGATCGTAAAACTCAGAAAGAAGCTGGCACCTGTACGACTGGAATTATCCCGAGATATTAATGGAGATATGATAAAGCAGGTATGCGAGTATGCAGAGATGGAGGAACCGCATGTGTTCTTAAATCAGGCACCGCTTGACCTCTCCTTCTTGTTCCAGATTGAGGATATCCTGAGAAAGGATGCAACGCTTGTCTATCAGAGACGTGTGCCACAGGCATCTCCGATGCTAAAGAGCAATGAGCATATCATACCACAGATATTGGATCATGACGTATTGTTATCCTATCCGTATGAGAGCATCAAACCGTTTTTGCAGATGCTTCAGGAGGCTGCCCGCGATCCGGAGGTTATCTCTATTCGTATGACACTTTACCGTCTGGCAAGAAACAGCAAGGTGGTAGAGGCTTTGACCGAAGCTGCCGAAAATGGCAAGCAGGTTGATGTGCTGGTTGAATTAAAGGCCAGATTTGACGAGGCAAATAATATCGAGTGGAGTCGGACATTAGAGGATGCGGGCTGCCATGTTGTATATGGTATAGATGGCTTAAAGGTTCATTCAAAGCTATGCCTGATCACCAGAAAGGTTGGAGATGAGATTCAGTATATTACACAGGTGGGAACCGGAAATTATAACGAAAAGACTTCCAGATTATATACGGATCTGTCACTGATCACGGCAGATAAAAGGATCGGTGAGGAGGCAGCAAAGGTATTCCAGGCAATCCTGCTTGGTTCCGTGGTAGAAGATATGGAGCATCTGCTGGTTGCACCAAAATGTCTTCAGAATAAAGTAATTGCTATGATTGAGAATGAGATTCAGATCGCAAAGGAAGGAAAGCCGGCTTATATCGGAATCAAGATCAATTCGCTGACAGATAAGAAGATCATAGATAAGCTGATCGATGCATCCAGAGCCGGAGTAAAGATCGATATGGTGATCCGTGGTATTAACTGTTTGAGAAGCGGAATACCGGGGGATACCGATAATATTCATATTGTAAGTATCGTGGGGCGTTTCCTGGAACATTCCAGAATCTATATATTCGGAACGCATGACAGAGATAAGGTCTATATCGCATCGGCTGATTATATGACCAGAAATACACTTCGACGTGTAGAAGTAGCAGCACCGCTTTATGATGAGACGGTAAAGAATAAAGTTCGTAAGATATTTGCAACGATGCTTCGGGATAATGTGAAAGCGAGAGAGCAGCAGCCGGACGGCAGCTATCAGAAGCTTCCGATGGTCGGACCTGTGTTGAATTCTCAGGAATATTTCTATGAGGAAGCATACAAAGAAGCAGGTGATGCCTTTCATCAGTTGCTGCGCAGGCAGGATGCGGAACAGGAAAATAAATAGCAGATAATATAAGCGAATAAGCGATAAGAATAAAACAGCTATAGAACGCGCATAATTTCTATAGCTGTTTTATTGCTGTATTTGTATTATTAGGTTGAAAAAAGCGAGTGAAATAGATATAATAAAGTAGTCGAAACAGGTAGATTTTTAGAGAATTATTTTAGGCAACAAACCTGTCACTGATAAAAATGAGTAAGGAGTTTTAACAGCAGCATGAAGCTTTCAATTATATGGAGATTATCTGACAGGGAGGAAAAGAACCTCATCACAGGGAACAGCCTGCAGAAGCAGCTGGAGGGTTATACAGGTGATATTCAGCTTTTGATCTACAAGGGAAACGGACAGACATTTGAGGAGACTTTGACAGGTAAAAATCTTGATATTTCTATATATGATATAAATAAAATTCCAGAGAACAGTAATATATTTGAAGACGCAAAAAGTCATGTAACAGGTGATTATGTTACATTTACGGATAGCGGTGACCGGTGGTCAGACGGAGCATTTGTACGTCTTGTAGCAGAACTTGAGATGCATAATAAAAGTACGGTTATTATGCTGAAAAAATGCGGCCCAGATGGGTCTGTTGATGCATTTGCAGGGGATACGACAGGGAAAAAGGTGATCGATCAGGTGCTTCGTAAGAAATTCCACTGCCATCCGTTTTATTTTGGTGGAACAATTCTACGTACAGATAAAATGAATAAACTGGAATTCAAAAATGAATATAAGCAGGCAATGGAACAGGCCAGTATGCTGGATATCTGTGCAAAAGAAAAGAATGTATTATATATCAGCTATATCACATATTTGCGTGATATGGATGAAAATCAGCCATATGCAAAGAATCAGACGGATCTGTTCCGGACATTCTGGCTGCCATTTCTTGCAGAGCTGCAGACTCAGTATGAGACAGTTCCGGTATTTATTCAATATCATTTGATGCATGTGTTAAAAGGCTTTATAGAGCAGAATATGGCGGATTGCGGATTTGGAGAAACTGATTCTGATCGCGAAGTGGTGTTTTCCGAGATTAAACAGCTGCTTTCATATGTAGAAGATGATGTCATGCTGAACTGCTACAAATTGAAGGAAACACAGGTTCCGGATATTGTAAAGATGTTTTATGGAAAATTAAAGTATGACGAAGAATATGTCTTTGAGAAGAAGTATTTTGATGCAGAAGCATATTATGGATCGGCAAATACGATCCTGGATAAGATAAGTAATCTGAAGCTTCAGATCGATCAGATCAAATACAGGGATGGAAATTTGTGTGTGGATGGACATGTTCATCCGATCCTTGCTGCTATGGCTGATCAGGTTTATTTTATGTTTGGTGGCAAGAAGAAAGTATTTGTTTACAGCGGCAGTTATACAGGAAAAGAGATTATGGGGCAGACGATGTATCAGGAAGCGATGATACATGTAGATATGCCATTTGAGGATCGAAAAGATTGTTATCTCTTATGTTTTGCTAATTTCGGTGATGAATCTATCAGGATTCCTTTGGGATTTGATTCGGCATATGTTCCGATAAGTGATCCAAATGTTGGAATTGAATGGAATCTTGGCGGATACAGTGCCAGATCAGAAAATGATGGTATTTATTTTTTCAAATGTTCTAATCAGGATAAATGCCAGAAAGAAAAATTATTTGAGAAGAAACTGGGAAAAGCCCGTACACAGGCTGCAAAAGAAAATTGCAGGCTCAGAAAAATGTTCTATAAAGAGACTGCAAATAAGAATAATGCAGTAGTGTTATTCATGGCTGATACGGATCAGACAGAGAGTCGTATCACGGAATTATATCAATATGCAGTATCCGAAAAAGATGGAAATGAATATTATTTTGTTTCAGAACCTGGAAGCACAGTATGGAAAAACCTGGAAGTTGCCGGGGGCAGAATGGTAGAAAAGAACAGTATGCAGCATAAACTGTTAATGCTGTCAGCAGACAGATTGATCGTATCGACTACGGACTTAAGGGGGTATATTCCATTTGATGGAGAGCAGATGGAGTATGTCAGAGATTTAATACATTTTGATGTAGTATGTATAGGAGAGCCTGGACAGGGGACAGATATTGTTATGGAAAGATATCGCTGGGAGACTCCGATCCGGCTTTATTTCTGTACATCCGAAGAACAGTTGCTTCAGATGCAGAGACCTGAATATGGATTTTACGGAAGAGATATTCTGCGTTACAAAGAAGACATATCTGAAATATACAGCAGTATTAAGCCGGAACTGAACGGAGAGAAGAAATCAGAAAAGATACATTTGCTTCCGGATCAGTCAGATGGGCTTGTTGACTGTAAGAAGACCACAGAACCGGATACTACAGAACATAAGGAATGGGAATCTCAGGTTCAGGAGATGGTAGAGCTTGCAAAAGAGAACAAGGTAAAACCCGGTAGGAAAAATGTAACAGATGCTTATTACGGTCGTAAGATCGTTCCAAATACGGTTGCTCTGGTAGGACTTGGAAAAGGCGTGCGTGGTTCCATGCAGTATATCCTGAATGAACTGAATTCAAATGACTGCTTCAGGGATTTTAAGATCTATGTGCGGACGGATGAGGAAACGGATGCAACAGTTCAGACCTATATTAAGAATAATAACTGGACGCGGACACAGACCATTATAAAAGATGCACAATATATGGAGATAATAGAGTCTGCACAGTATCTGCTCACTGAGGTATATTTCCCGGTTGGCTGGGTGAAAAAGGATGGCCAGACCTATATCAATATCTGGCATGGCACACCATTAAAGAAGCTGGGACTTGCCAAGAATGCAAACGGAAAGCATAAAGATGGAAACACACAGAAGAATTTTATAGATGCAGATTATCTGTTATATCCAAATGAATACACAAAGGTGCATATGCTGGAGTCATATAAGGTAGCAACACTGATGCAGGGAAAAGCTTTGAACCTTGGTTATCCAAGAACCGGCGGAATGCTTGCAGCATCAAAAGCAGATCTGCATGAGCTTCGTGCCGAGCTTGCGCCGAATGGTGAACATCTGTATGCATATATGCCTACCTGGAAAGATTATCTGGACGTAGAACAGGTTATAGATGAGTCGAAAGAATTATTAGATTATCTGGATGCAAATCTCAGAGATGATCAGATCTTATATGTAAATCTGCATCATAAAGTCAGTGATTCTCTTGATTACAGTGTATATAAGAAAATTAAGAAATTCCCGCCGACGGTAGACAGTTACCAGCTGCTTGCGCTTACAGATGCATTGCTCACGGATTACTCCAGTGTATTTTATGATTATCTGGTGCTGCGCAGACAGATCATTCTGTATTGCAATGATTATGAATTATATCGCAAGAAACGTGGAACATACATGGATCTGATGGAGCTTCCATTTGACAAAGTGCGTACGAAAGAAGAAGTGCTGGAAGCAATTAACCGCGGAAAGACATATGACGATGAAGCTGCATATAAGGAATTCTGCGCTTATGATTCTGTGGATAATGCGAAGAAGCTCTGTAGTCTGTTTACAGGTACAGAGGAATATGTAGATGTAGAGCCAATTTCGGATCATGCGAAGAAACAGGTGCTGATCTATTCGGATTCCTGTGGAGATTCGGAAGATACCAGACGTCTTCGAACCTATATAGAATCTGACGGACATGATGATATGGATGTATTCATTTCATGTAACCGATATCTGACAAATGACAATAAGGATACAGCTTATCCGATGCTGAATAAAATACCGGTTATTGGAACTCATGATGAATATCATTTGAGTGGAGCAGGTATTGCAGCACAGAAGCTCTATGACAATAAAAAGATCACGATCGAACAGGCAATGGGAGTATGGAAATACGACTATGCGGCCGCCGGTAGACGTTTCTTTGGACAGGCGCCATTTGATCTGATCCTATTATATGATGTCATCGATGCACAAAAGCTTCTGTCATTGACATTTATGGAAACACCAAATAAAATATTATGTATCAGTGATGACATGTTCAGGAAACTGGTGGTGGAAAAAGATCAGTTTCTTAAGGATGCCCTGAAGGTGTGCCTGCCATACATGAGGGGAATATTTGTAAAGACAGAAGAACAGCGGATGATTTTCAAAGCCATATACGGTGATGCATATGCAGTTCAGCTTATTACAAATGAAAAAGATTTAAAGAATCTGATTGCGTTAGCTGTCAGGGATGAAGGAGAATGATATGAAGAAGGTAATTACGTATGGAACATTTGATCTGCTCCATTATGGACATATTAACCTGCTCCGCAGAGCAAAAGAGATGGGCGATTATCTGATCGTTGCATTATCAACAGATGAATTTAACTGGAATCAGAAGAAGAAGAAATGTTATTTTTCATATGAAGAAAGAAAACAGCTTCTGGAAGCAATCCGCTATGTAGATCTGGTTATTCCGGAGGAAAGCTGGGAGCAGAAGAAAGAGGATATCAAGGAATTCAAAGTAGATACCTTTGTTATGGGAAATGATTGGGAAGGAAAATTTGACTTCTTAAAAGAGCAGTGTGAGGTTGTATATCTGCCAAGAACACCGGATATCTCAACGACACAGATCAAAGATGATTTAGGAAAATAAAAGGCGGTTAATCAGCATGAAGGTTCATGTGCCACATTTGAAGTTAGAGCATAAGACAAGAAGACTTGTATATGTAGGAAATGGTGCAACATCAGTAGACAGTGAATATAATAAGACAGAATCGGCAGATTGTGACCGGCGTTTTGTCAGTACTACATGGAGCGGATTTTCATATCCGAAACTACAGAACCCTTTTGTAAGAGAAGATGCAGACTGTATCGGTTTTTATGCCAGAAAACGGACTCCTGCTGTATGGGAATGGTACTGTACGGATGGAAGCTGGCACAGAACAGAGGCGGATATGCCGGAAAAAATGTTGCTTCCGGTTGGATCATCAGTGAAAGAGCTGTATAAGGATGAGAATAGTATTTATTTTGTCACACAGTGGGAAGATAAGCATGGAATTCGCGTGAACTGCGGATCAGATATATTCTCAAAGCCTTTGATGGGACATGCATTTGGTGGCATGGATGACAAGACTTATCATAATACGATGGCAGCACTGGAACATGGGATAGGAACAGGTTATAAGGATTTTGAGATCGATTTTTCCTATACTACTGATGGTCGGTTGGTACTTAGTCATGGTTGGTCGCCGAGTAACTGCAAGTGCCTCGGAATTACATATAAACCGGATTTTGATAACATGACATATGAACGTGTGATGAATATGCCGATTCATGGGAATCCGATCATGGATGCGAGACAGTTTTATGAAAGAGTAAAGGACGAACCGGACTACAGGTTTGAGGTGGATTTTCATTTTGTTCAGGAGCATCGAAAAGAAATGGTTCAGGAACTTGTAAAGGACTTTGAAAATGATGGGCAGGTTCTTGATCGCCTCTTGATGCAAGTGTATACACAGCAGATGTATCAGATTATAGATGGGGTTTATCATTTTAAAAATTATAGTTATCTGGCAGGAAAGTATGTATATCGTCTGGATGAATTTCTGACATTTTGTTTGGACAAGGGAATCTGTGCGATTGCTTTAAGAGCAAATCTGGCAAAGCGGGAATATATAGATAAGATTCATAATGCCGGTTTATATGTAATGACATATACGGTACAGAGAGATGCAGATTATGCAAAACACCTGTTGGATTCCGGTATTGATACAATCTGTACGGATTTTGTTACAGAGGAGCTGTTGAATGAGGCGGAAGGGTTTGGATATTTTCCATTCTATATATGCTATAACAGTGATCGAGCTGATGTAGAAAATCATTATTCAAAAGATGTTCAAGATCAGTTTTTACAGACAAAGAAGGGAAATCTGGAGTACAAGGACAAAACGGTTTGGGAGAATGACGGAACAGGAACACTTCGTAAATGTGAATTTTCGGTTCCGGGAAAACGTTTCGTTGGTTGGAAGCTTCGCGTAACCTTAGATGGAAATACATTCTGGTATTGTAAAGATGGATTGTATCATATCAAGAAGGATTTCGATGAGACAAGAGATGTTGTACCTTACATATTTGCAGATGAGGCGGTCATTCCTGTCTGGAAAGTAAAACGAAATATGAAATTAGTGATGGTAGCTATATGGGAGGATCTTGGGTGATTCTCCCATATTTTCTAGGTTTTCCGATGTTCTATCCACCTGTGCCTGCTGTCAGGGTGGAGAGGAAAACATAAAGTGTAATTTCCGTTATGATGCCTGCACTAGCTGCCTGCACAAAGCCCTTGCCTAAAACCATAAGGGTGAGTTAGGGCGACTGACGGCAAATAGGCGTGCGGGCAGAATAGGAAATGAAACGCGTTTTCTCTCCACCCTGACCGCAGGTACAGGCGGATGGAATACGGCATATGTTGATAGCTTGTTTTTACCAAGCACGGCTGACCGCAGGTACAGGTAAATGGAATATCGAATAACAAAGATAAAACAGGGAAGGAAATATGATTATGAAGATAGTGTTTTTGGATCGTAAGACGATAGGAGAAGATATTGACTTGACAGACTTTGAGACTTTGGGTGAGGTTGTAACATATGAAATGTCACAGCCGGAAGAAGTTCCGGAGCGGGTAGCAGATGCAGATGTTATCATCGTGAATAAGGTACCGGTAAACGAGCAGACGATCGGAACTGCTCAGAATCTGAAACTGGTCTGCGTAGCAGCAACCGGAACAAATAATCTGGATAAAGATTATCTGGATAAACGGGGAATTGAATGGAGAAATGCAGCCGGATATTCCACCACGATCGTTGCACAGCACACATTTGCCATGCTCTTTTATCTGCTCGAAAAACTCCGGTATTATGATGATTATGTAAAGAATGGCTCTTACCAGAAAAACGATGTATTTACCTGGTTTGGCGAGCCGTTTACAGAGCTTGCCGGAAAGACATGGGGGATCATCGGACTTGGTGCGATCGGAAGAAAGGTAGCAGATATAGCAAAGGCATTTGGCGCACATGTAATCTATTATTCAGCATCCGGCAGAACGTCACAGGAGGGTTATGAGCAGGTTGATCTGGATACACTTCTTCGGACTTCTGATGTCATATCGGTTCATGCGCCATTAAATGAATATACCGAGAATCTGATGGATAAAGCGGCATTTGCAAAGATGAAACGATCCGCGATCTTCCTGAACCTTGGACGTGGACCGATCGTAGTAGAAGAAGATCTTGCGGAAGCCTTGAAGCAGGGCACGATCGCAGCCGCAGGCGTAGATGTCCTTCGGACGGAACCGATACAGCCGGACAATCCTTTGCTTGCTATAAAGGACAGCCATAAGCTACTCATCACGCCACATATCGCCTGGGCAAGCACCGAAGCCCGCACTCGCCTGATGCAGATCGTCCTTGACCATGTAAAAGGTTTTGCTGAGAAGAGATAGCATTATACAAAAAACGCAGGGATAGCTTAATATGCGGAAGCTGAATGTGATACCCGGAATCGTCATTGATCTGAATGCATATATGGGTATAAATGATATAAGATCAACCTAATACCCGGAAATTATTAAGAAGATGGGTATGGTGTGAAATAAAATGATTTTATACCCATAAATAAAATGATTTCAGGGTATGAAAGATTTCTATGGATGATAATACCCGAAAGTAAGGTAGAGATAAGGGTATAGATTATTAAATGGAAGCAGATACCCAAAAAACAAAATTTGATGTGGTATGAAGTGTTATAAAGTGGTTTAATACCCACCAATTATATAAATATATAGCTAAGGGAAAGAATTAACGGCGTAATACCTGATGCGGATACGACCTTTAATTGATATAGCTAAGGAAAAGAATTAACAGAGCACAGAAAAATAAGAGGACTCGGAGGTATGGAACTGCACCTCCGAGCCCTCTTTATATAAGAGAGATGAAAAAAATCCCGGTCAACTATTTATACATTTACTGTTATGTAGTAAACTGCCGGTGCGTTGGTATTAAGGCTGCACGTTTTGCAGCCTTATGTACCGCTACGACGTAGGTAGAGCAGAAGTGTTTTGCGCAATAATATGTAAAGTGTATAAATAACGACTGGGACTTTTTCGGTATATATTATTCAAAAGGCTGCTTTTTATGACGGCTGAAGAAATCACGCGTTTCCCTTGCAACCACACCGCTTAAAGCAAAGATGGCGATCATATTAGGAATAGCCATCAGTCCGTTGAAGATATCGGCGATCGTCCATACAGCAGAAACTGTCATGTAAGGTCCGATAAATACAGCAAGAATGTATAACCATCTGTAGATCATGATGGATTTCTTTTTGCCGCCGGATAAGTATTCCAGACAACGCTCAGAATAATAATCCCATCCAAGGATCGTTGTAAATGCAAAGAATACCAGACAGAGCATTAACAGGAAGCTTGATATCGTTGCAGGAATCGGAAGCCCCTCGTTAAAAGCATATGTGGTAACCTGAACACCCTGTAAACCTTCTACTTTCCATGCACCGGTAAGAACGATGGAAAGACCTGTCATTGTACAGATAATGATGGTATCGATGAAAGTACCTGTCATGGATACAAGACCCTGACGAACCGGTTCCTTTGTCTGGGCAGCGGCTGCTGCGATAGGAGCAGAACCAAGACCGGCTTCATTTGAGAAGATACCACGCGCTACACCTTTTTGCATAGCAACGATAAATGAACCGGCGATACCACCTGCAACAGCAGAAGGCTTGAATGCGCTCTTTACAATGATAACAACAGCCTCAGGAATATTAGTGATGTTACAGATCAGTAACATCACACATATAACAATATAGATAACAGCCATAAATGGAACGATGATCTGGGATACACTTGCGATACGCTTCAGTCCGCCGATCAGAACGAGTGCAACACATACACTTAAGATCAGGGAAGCGATAACAACGGTCCATGAATAAGTACCGATCCCTGGAATATTAATCGTCCACTGCATGTCAGGATCAAAGAATGAATTAACAGCAGAAGAAATACCATTTACCTGAGAGAAGGTTCCGATACCGAACAGACCTACACAGATACCAAAGAAAGCAAATATTTTTGCAAGCCATTTCCATTTTGGGCCCATACCTCTTTCGATATAGTAGAATGGTCCGCCAAGTGCATGGTTGTCCTTGTCAACGACACGATATTTGACAGCCAGAAGACCTTCTGCATATTTGGTTGCCATTCCGAAGAATGCAGCAAGTACCATCCAGAATAATGCTCCCGGTCCACCGGCTCCGATCGCAGTTGCTACACCAACGATATTACCGGTTCCGATCGTAGCGGAAAGAGCAGTACACAGTGCACCAAAGGAAGTAACCTCGCCTTCGCCCTCTTCTTCGTTTTTGATCATCCATTTGAGTGCTAATGGCAGTTTGCGAATCTGAAGAACGCCCATCCGGATTGTGAGAAGAATTCCACCGACCATAATAAGGACCATAAGTGGAGGTCCCCACACAAAATCATCGATTTTTGTTAAGATTTCATTTACAGTTGCCCACATGATTTTCTCCTTTTCATTTTTGTATTGTGGTGATGTGGTATTCTGATAAATTATAT
>ERZ1034781.289-NODE-289-length-27676-cov-13.789146_pt1 | contig 27676 bp, 26 predicted proteins | sample MGYA00520700_ERZ1034781 | MGnify/ENA primary metagenome ERZ1034781 (study PRJEB33766, sample SAMN09781709) | gut metagenome | biome: gut microbiome | host: Homo sapiens | place: Madagascar | study: EMG produced TPA metagenomics assembly of the PRJNA485056 data...
ACGGTTGATGTCATTGATGTTATTAAACCAATTTACAACTTTAAAGCAAAATTATAATGAGCAAGGAAATATTTGACTTCTCGGAGGCTCTGAGAAGAATGAAGGAGGGAAAGAAAGTGAGAAGAAACGGCTGTTATTTTAGTTTGTCTATAAACAAGTATAAAGAAATATCCATCTTGTACCAACAAAGTTCCATAGAATCATTCACCCATGTTGTACCACATTATTGGCATTTCTTCTCCTTGGATGATATTCTTGCAACAGACTGGGAGGAGGTGTAAGGATGAAAAAGAAAGTATTGACCCTCACCGTCAGCAAGCGATGGTTTGAAATGATTGCTGACGGAAAAAAGGATGAAGAGTATCGGGAGATAAAGCCGTATTGGGTAGCACGATTATTTCACAATAACAGCAATATTGTTGATGTGCGACATCTTGCCTTGGATTTAGCAGGGCGAACGGATTTACTTAAAAAATATATTGACGCACAGAGAATTGTGTTAAAACAATATACTCACGTCCTCTTCATCAACGGCTACCGCAAGGATAGTCCACGAATTGAGAAGGAGATTGAGAGCATCACCATCGGCAAGCCTAAGAAGGGCTTATGTCCCGACAAGTGGCTTGGTACAGAGTTTTTTGTCATTAAATTCGAGTAGCGTATGAAAAGAAATATCTATTATAAGTCGGCATGCAATATGGGAGAGTTGGCAGATGAAAGCATCAATATTGTAGTAACATCGCCTCCATATCCAATGGTAGAAATGTGGGACGATATATTTGCAAGTCAAAATAAAGCCATTGCGTGCAACCTTGCAGATAATCCATCCGTATCTTTCGATTTAATGCACGGAATACTTAACAATATATGGATGGAGTGTTATAGGGTTCTTTCAGAAGGAGGTTTTCTTTGTATCAATATAGGAGATGCTACAAGAACTATAAATGGAAACTTCCAGTTGTTCAATAATCATGCGAAAATATCGCAATTTTGCAGAAGCCTTGGTTTTACGGAACTTCCATGCGTCATTTGGAGGAAGCAAACAAATGCACCAAATAAGTTCATGGGAAGTGGCATGTTGCCCTGTGGTGCTTATGTCACTCTTGAACATGAATACATACTGATATTCAGAAAGGGCAAAAGGCGAAAGTTCAAGACTGAGGAGGAGAAGAAAAATCGAAGACAAAGCGCATTCTTCTGGGAAGAGAGAAATACGTGGTTCTCTGACACCTGGAATGTGAAGGGTGTAAAGCAGAAGATGCCTGACGGAAAATCACGAACTAGAAGCGCAGCCTTCCCTTACGAAATACCTTACCGTCTTATCAACATGTATACGTGCAAGGGAGACACGGTGCTCGACCCTTTCCTTGGCCTTGGAACGACAATGCAAGCCGCATTAGACTGTGATAGAAACTTTGTCGGTTATGAGATAGACAAAACATTGGAAGAATACCATGGAAGTCTGTCTGCCACGCAGATCGCATATTCCCGAACTATAGCATCGTCTCGTATTTTGCAGCATAACCGATTTGTTGCAGATAGAGAAATGAACGGAAAGGATTTAAAATATTATAATAAGCATCTTGGCTGCAAAGTTATGACAAAACAAGAGCAAGACATAAAATTATAAATCTTAAAAAAAGGCAGAAAAAACTATGAATATTGATAAGGATGGAAAGGTCTTTGCCTTGACTTTAAGAGATAAGAAACAATGCCTTGGGCGGCTTAATGAACCCAAATTTTAAATTATGAGTAGAGGAAAACATTTTAGTGCAGAAGAGATTGAGTTCATCAAGGTTAACGCTTTGGTGATGACGACAACGGAGATTGCAAAGCAGCTCAATCGTAATTATTGGGCCATCCATCGAAAGATGAAGGAAATGGGTATCAGCAAGAGCCACGTGTTTACTGCTGACGAGGATTTCATCATTCGCAGAATGTATGGCAAGTACCCGGTAAAGGTCATTGCTACCAAGATTGGAGTGGACGAGAACGCTATTTACAACCGTTGCAAGAAGCTTAAGCTAACGAAAGGAGGTGCGCAATGATTGTCATAGTTACTGCTATGGATAAGGAATACGACCTTATCAGAGAATGGCTTATGAAGTCGGATATGCAAAACACGGTGTTGTTTAAGACGGGAATAGGAAAGGTAAATGCTGCTATCGGTTTAACCGATTTTCTCTCTTCTGTCGCAAATGACGTTGTTACAAGAGTTATCTCGGTAGGATGCGCCGGTGCTGCTGTTGCAGGATTGAAACCTGGTAATGTCGTGATTGGCAATTCGTACTGCTACCACGATGTATATTGCGGCGAGCCGAATGCCAATGGACAAGTTCAAGGTATGCCGGCAGTCTTTCCTTCTGATTTCTCGTGGATTGATATGGATGAAAGATTCAGATTAGGAACTATAGCTACGGGAGATAAGTTTATCACTACGAGAGAGCAGGTATTGGCGATTAAGGATTTCCTTCCTAATTCGTATAACGTATGCGCCATAGATATGGAGTCTGCCGCCCTTGCACAGGTATGCTACAAGAAAGGGATAGGGTTTACGTCTATTCGAGTTATTAGCGATAATCCTCTGGAACCGAATCAAACCGAGCAGTATGCAGATTTTTGGGATAGCCTTGCCGAAAAGGCATTTAACGTTGTTTGTAAATTATTAGAGAATGATACCGAGTTTTAAAGTTGATCATACGAAACTGAAGCCGGGTCTTTATGTTTCGAGAGTAGATAAATGGGGATTGGAGACTGCTACAACATTCGATATTCGTGTGTGCGAGCCAAATAAGGATATGATGTCACCAGCTGTTGCGCACACAATAGAGCATCTGATGGCAGACTACTTACGCAATGATAGCCCTCTTAGAAATTCGGTTCTGTATTTTGGTCCGATGGGATGTCTTACAGGTTTTTACCTTATCCTTAAAGGTACATGGACTTCAAAGCTAATAAAGGAAATGATAGTGGAAGCTTTTAAAGCGTGTTCGCTATCAAAGACAATTCCAGGTGCATCTGAAGTGGAATGCGGTAATTATAGGCTCAACGACTTAAAAGGAGCAAAAGAGCTATGTGATATGTTCTCCGTATATCTATCCACAGCTGGACCGGATAAGCTCAATTATCCAGATTAATATTTATATGTAATCATAAAGTATTTAATCATTAAGTATATTTCTTTATAATATATTTGGTGTTTAAATACTTTTTTTATAATTTTGCAGCATTACTTTATTGCTATCGCTTCGTACTGGGATATTTCTTGAATTTATTGTTCAATTAAATATTTAGTTAGAATGAAAAAAAGAACGAAGCAAGTTTTAGTTATTCTGAAACCCAAATCAAAGGCGTTGGGGTTCAGTAGAGAGGAGTTAGAGGGTATTGCTGCCGATGTTGCCAATAACTTAGAACTCGATGAAGAAGCCTCAGACGAGGATGTAAACGCAGAGATTGAAAAGCAGGTCAATGCGGTTCTTCCTTATCTTAAGATTGCGCAAAAGACCGCGCAGCGTACTATCCAGAGCTTTAAGGATAGTCAAGACTTGGATGACGACGAGGTCGATGACGAAGATGACGACCCTGCCGGCAGCAAGAAACCAATCCACAAACAGAAGAAAGAGAAAGATGAGCAGATCCCAGCATGGGGACAGGCAATTATTACTCAGAACAAAGCCTTGCTGACCGAAATCATCGGTTTGAAGTCAGAGCGTGAGAATGATGGCCGACGTTCTAAGCTGAAGGCACTCCTTAAGGACAAAGGTACGTTCGGAAAGACTGTCTTGAAGAATTTCGACAAGATGAAGTTCGAGAACGAATCTGAGTTCGATGATTTTTTCGATGGTGTTGTGGAGGACTTGGCAGCTATCGATCAAGAGCGTGCTAACGAAGGTCTCGGAAAACTTGGAGCTCCTGCGGCTCAGAGAAAGCCTAAGAAGGATGAGGTTGAGGTTATCAAGGACGATGAGATAGATGAGCTTGCCAAAACTATGTAATCTTTAAATTTTAAAAGTTATGTATGGCGTAAGCAAGACAAAAACGTTTGATTCAGGCAAGGAGTCTGTAATCATCAGAAATTACGTGAATGGCATCATGGGTGGTGTCATTCTTGACATGACAGGTTTCTCTGGAGAGTTCATCCAGTGTGGACACATTATCATTCGTGATACCAAGTCTGGCGAATACAAGCCAATGCCGGTAACAGGTGATGCCTATGCGGCTCTTCCTGAAAACCACGAGTATGTAGGTGTCTGCATGACAACTGCTCCTGCAGATACCCCTCATGTAGGTGTTATGACGGCAGGTGAGGCTAATGATAAGGCTGTCCCTTATCCTGTCGATACAATCAAGGCAGCTTTGAAAACAGCCGTTCCTACTCTTCAGTGGGGACACGATGCAATCGGTTAAGGAGGTGATTTATGCAACAGAGTTCTTTATTTCTTAAGTATATCATGAGTTTCTTCCCAATCTTGAAGACCTTGATTGAGAAGATTAACGGTAAGCGAAAGAACGAGATGACGTATCTCCACAAGGATACATCCATTCTCCGCCGCGTTTATTCTACCGACAACAAATGGGAAGCCGACACAGTTGATACCTCTTACGTAGCTGCTGACTACGTGGCAGTTGATTCTCCGGTTCCTTTGAAGTCCCGTGACAAGATTTCAACCGCCAATGGTAAACTGCCGAAGGTCGGTATGAAGAAGTTCTTGAAGGAGTCAGATATTCTTTCTCTCCGACTTATGGAGGCACAGGGCGGTCAGACAGCAGAGATTCGCCGTAAGCTGGCGCAGGATCCGGTAGCTTGTAATGTCGGTGTTGATGAGCGTAATGAGTATGCACTTCTGTATGGTCTTTCTAACGGCTACGTAGCTGTCCGTGACGACGATAATCCAAAGGAGTTGCTCCGTATCAAGTATCAGTACTTGCCAGAAAATCAGCTCGGCATCAACAACGTTGATACTGGTATTACCGTTGCAGACTTGAAGGAATGTATCGAACGAGCATCGAATGATGGCAACACCATCTTGATCTTCTGGATTGGAAAGGCTAAGTTTGACCAATTGAAGAAGGCACAGGACGCACGCGAGCTTGTTGCCAACTACAAGGGGCAGACTTATGATTCCAACACAAAGCTGCCGGTTCCTACTGCCAGCGTATTCCAGGAGGCATTCTTGGACGAGACCGGTGTATCATTCCGCATCATCAACCGTACTGTCCGCTTGGAGCATGATGGTGTAAAGAAGAGCGTTAAGCCTTGGAACAACGATATGATTATCGGTGTCTGCTCACAGATGATTGGTGCCCTCGTTTACGGTCAGGTAGCAGAGGCAACCAACAGAGTGGCAGGTGTGACCTATCAGCAGATTGATTACAAGCTTATCTCTCAGTATTCGACAACTGATCCATTGCGCGAGACAACTGCGGTACAGGCATACTGCTTGCCTGTCATCGAGGATGTTGATACAATCTATCAGATTAATACTAAGCTGGCAGACCCAACTGTTTCTGTCGACACCGAAAAAGAGAAAGCAGATACAGAGGACGCTAAGGTAACAATCTCTGATGTGACCTACAAGAAGCCGGAGGCCATCACAACCCTTAATGCTCTTGGTGCCACCCTTGCTAGTGATGCCAGTGACAAGGAGATTATTGATGCCTACAATGAGCTTCCTCCTACAAAGAAGAAGGAGTTCAAGGATAACGCAGCTAAAGCTGAGTAATCATGAAGACGGTCGGACAAGCTTTGGTGGATGAGATACACTTCCCTATCCCCTATGGTTTCGTGGAAAACGCCTGCATAAAGCGTGATCTCGAAATCGAATCAGAGTTCAGTGGTGACGTTGCCAGAAGTGACGCCTACAAAGGAACGCTTGCCGACTGTCTGCTTTCTCTCATACAAGCCGTTAGCTTCTCCGAAGCGGACAAATCAATAGGTTCCCTCTCGGAAGACCAGCGAAAGGCTATATTAGTTCAAGTCAATCGTTTATATAACTCTATCGGAGAGGAGGAGGTATCACTTACTCCGAAGCCGACAGTTTACATTAATTGCTGATGAGTCTATTGAGTTTTCATGCCTCAAAGCTATACAGGCAGCAGAAGGTAGCTGGCTATACAGATGATGATGGAAATTATCACCAGGGCAAGACCGAGTGGAAGTTCTGCTGCACTTGTGATGTAGTTCCTGCTGGCAAGGCTAACAAGTTAGTTACATCTGACGGCTCTATTGATTACTATTCCTACGAAGTTCATAACTTACCAGTAGGAATTGAAAAGTTCTCTTATGGAGATTTCATCAAGTTAGATATTTTAGGGGCTGAGGAGGTAATTATCAAGGTCAAGGGATTTCATCGTTATCAACTCCAGTGTAAGATATGGGCATAAGAATGACAACCAGCGCTTCCGCTCTCGATGCCTTCCTACAGAGAGCCGCAAGGAAGATACAGGAGAATGTGCTTAAGGCATTGAGCAAGCTAGGAGACGAATCTGTGGTTAGAATCCGTAACAGGTCTGCCAAGGAAAGCTGGATAGACCATACGGGCAACCTAAGAAGTTCTATAGGCTTCGCCGTGTACGAGCAGGGAAGTAAATATATGGAATCAGCCTTTTCGCAGGTTCTCAGTGGCACAGACGGCTCTGTAAAGGGCAAGAAGATGATCAATGACCTTGCTAAGGAATATTCCAGGGTTTATGCTTTGGTTGTCGTTGCCGGAATGGAATACGCAGGAGAGGTGGAAGCCTTGGAAAGCAAGGATGTCCTCGCATCAACGAAGATATGGGCCACATCCATTGTAGAGCAGCGTGTGAAGACAGCAATAGACTCAGCAGTTAATGAAATAAACAAGTGGAAGATATGAAATCAGACGGAGCAATTAAGACTGATGTTTACCGGTACATCAACGAAAGCGGTTTCATGAACAACGTCAATGGCAAGCTGTCAAAGACGATGAGACCGCATAATTCTCATAAGGAAGATGTCGTTATCTCCATCTTGGCTAATGAGGGAACGCAGCTTCAAATGGCAATTATAAATGTAAATATATATATACAAGACCAGGACGTAGATGGGCAGTTCGAGGAGAACACTATCAGAGTTGACGAAATCTGCAAACTGGCTTGGAATCTCTTGGAAACGTTCAGAACGAGCGAATATGCTGCCCACGCTATTGAGCAGAGGGTATATGCAACAAGCACGGGAGAACATGTAATAAATAATCAAGTTGAATATAAACTCATAAACGATTAAATTATGTCAGTAACATCATGGGGCAAATGCACTATCTACGTTCAAGAGGTAGGTAGCAAAAAGAACGAGTGGACTAAGCTCCCAACTCCAAAGGATGGCACTACTACTGTTACTCCAACGAAGGGCGATACAATGACCCAGGTTGAGGAAGGTGGCGGAATTGTTGACCGCAAGACAAAGAAGTCCACCTACGAGGCTGTATATCAGCTCTTCATCAAGAAGAACCAGTCGCAGCCATTCAAGACTATTGATGGTATCATTGAGGGTAACTATCGTTTAGCTATCCAACCGGAAGACGCCGAGCTTCCTGGCGTTTACATGGGTAATACCACCATCGGTGCCGAGGAGGGCTATACAACAGAAGAAGGTGCTTCCATCACTTATACACACGCAGCTCTCATCCCAGAGGGTGACGTGGTGGCTAAGACTACAAACGCAAAGGGTGAGGATGTCTATTGTGCTTACCGTTGGCGTGTCATTACTGCCACAAAGGGAAAAGGTGAAAAGTATGCCTTGACTTTCAAGAAGCCGCAGGATGGTGATACCCCTCCTGCTGAAATCACGGAAACCTACGCAGAGACATAGACACATTCTAATATCACTTCCGCCGACTGAGGGTTATCAGCCGGCAACCTACCCAAGTAGCTCAGGGGAAGAGCGAGACCAAATAGTCCGTCGCATGAAAATCCAGGGTCTTCAAAAGCTGGTTGAAAGTCGCAGGTTCGAGTCCTGCCTTGGGTGCCAACAATTTAAATTCGAGTGATATGGAAGAGTTAGGAATCATTATATCGAATACGCTCACAGATATGCCGATAGGCTTTGATACTGAGCACGCTCATGTTAGCATCTACCCTACTACACTGGGCATGATGTACCTAACGTCGCAGTTAGTAGATAGCTTGGAGCTAGACAAAGAGTTACTTCAAGCTGATCCATTCTTGGAAGCATTGCGAGTTGCAAACACCAAAAGGGAGACATGCTGCAGATTGATTGCATATCACTCACTCAATACAAAGAACGAAATACTAGATTCCAAATGCGTATGCAGGCAGACGGAGCTAATCTTCAAAGAATGTTCCAACGAGGATATAGCAACTCTCCTCATCATCATCCTTAAGGCTAACTCATACCAGACAATAGCCAAAGAGACAGGAATGGAAGAAGAAGCGAAGCGTATGGCTAAGGTCAACGCAGCAAAGAAGTCGGAGAATAGCTTTATCTTCGGAGGCAAGACAATATGGGGAACACTCATAGACGCTGCTTGCGAAAGATACGGATGGACTTTCGATTATGTGGTATGGGGAATATCGTATAACAACCTGACTCTCATGCTCAAAGACAAGATTACTTCAATCTATTTGTCTGATGAGGAAAGGAAGAAAGCACATATACCTGCAGCAGGGGAAGAGGTCATAGATGGTAACAACAAGGAGGCAGTCATGAAGGCGGTGATAGAGTCCGAGACCGAGATTTAACCGAAGTCTTCCTGCGCACGCACGTAAAGTTCCCATATCGAACACTCACATTTTATGTTTCCCCGGCGATTCTTTATAACAGAGTATAAATTCAAGGAAAAATAGAACATTATGCCAAGCATTAAATTTGATACAATAGTCGAGACATTCAAGGTCGTTTCCGGTTTTCGAGACATTCAGAACGCAGTTCATCAGACTGCCGAGAGGGTTAAGAAGGACGGAAATTCTATTGACGATGTAATCTCGAATATACAGAAAAGTATGAACATTGCCATTGGCGGTTGGAGCATTGGCAAGTTCGTCAATCAGATGATGCAGGTCCGCGGTCAGTTCCAGCAGACAGAAATGGCATTCAAGACAATGTTGCAGTCTGAGGAGAAAGCTGATGCTCTCATGAAGCAGTTGATCCGCACGGCAGCCGTCACACCTTTCGGGGTTGAAGACGTTACAGAGGGAGCCAAGCAGCTCCTTGCGTTCAACGTAGCAGCCGAGGATGTCAACAAGACGCTTATCGGATTGGGAGACGTTGCAGCAGGTATGGGTCTAAACCTTAAAGACCTCGTGATGCTTTACGGCACCACCATCGCCAAGGGCAAGATGGACACAATGGATTTGTACCAGTTCCTCAACCGAGGCATTCCTATCGCAGATGAGATAGCTAAGGTTATGGGGCTTGACGTTACCAATGCCATCAAGGAGGTACAGAAGCAAATCAAGGCAGGCAAGGTTACCAGCGATATCTTCATCCAGGCAATGCAGAGTATGACCGCCGAGGGTAGCAAGTTCGGTGGCTTGATGGAAGCTCAGTCCAAGACTATTACCGGTCAGATAAGCAACATAAAAGATGCTATCGAGCAGATGTTCAACGAGCTGGGCAAATCCCAGGAGGGTGTTATCAATACCGGATTGGGAATCGTTTCCACCCTCGTAGAGAATTGGGAGACGGTAGGCAAGGCTGTAATGGTCGCTGTTACAGCATACGGAGCCTACAAGGCTGTCGTGATAACTCTTGCTGCTATAGAAAAGGCTCGCATTGCGCTTAATACAGCAGTTAGGTTCATTGAGCTTGCTAAAGCAGTAAGCAATGCAACACAAGCAATGAGAGTGTTCAATTTAGCTTGCAAGACAAATATTTTAGGGTTTGTCGTAGGAACAGTATTATCCGCCATTGTCGCACTCAAGCTGTTTGGCAATAGCGCTGAGGATGCAGCAACCAAGACCTCAAAGTTTACCGAGAGTGCAAATGAAGCATCAAGCAAGGTCGAGTCGCTAATCTCCATTCTGAAGACTGCCAAGGAAGGCTCCAAGGTTTACAAGGACACCATCAAGGAGTTGTCAAACATCTATGATAACTATGGAATTGCTATCGACAAGATCAAGGAAGACGAGAGCAACCTTGTGGATGTTAAGCAGCAGGAGATAGATAAATCTAAAGAACTCGTCGAGCAAATCAAGCTGGAGGCTACAGAGCGCAACAGAGCCAATGCAATCTCCAAGGCTAATGAAGACTACAACAACCGTGTTGATAGCGCTCAGCAAGCCCTTTTGGGTAAGTTGAAGGATTATGGAACCTCTAGCAGCGGTATAGCCGTCGGCATACAGAACATCGTATCTGACTCGGTTATCAAGCAGTTTGATGAGCTAGCACAGAAGATGGCTGGCTTGAATGAGCATTCCAAGGAGTATCAGACCTATCTGAAGCAATACAATCAGTTAGAGGCTTCTTTGATATCCGAATCAGAAAATCTTGCTAAAGCTTTCGGTTTTACAGGAGACAAGACAAGCGATGCCAGGAAGGCATTGATTGGTTATCTCTATGAACTTCGAGCTGCAAAGAAACTGCATAGTGAAGAGGCAGATAATATCAACCGGGCGGCAGATGCTACCGAGGATTTCGGAAACAAGGCCACCTCTACCAAGAACAGGATAAACGCTTTGCAGAAGCAACTCCAGGGTGCAGGTGAGGATGTACACGTTCTCTACAATCGTGTCAAGGAGTTCATGCAGAACTATTCCGAGAACAACATCAACTTCCACGTCAACTTCGATGCCAAGATACCATCGTGGATGCAGAATATGAATATTCCGGAGCTAGGACGCTTAGGTAAATACTTCTCTGCTTTGGCACGCGACCTTGCAAACAACAAGAAGTCAGGTGCGCTAGTCAATGGCAAATGGATGTCAACCAACGATATCGCCCAGCGAGGATGGGATTACACCAATGCAGCGAACACCAAGCAGACCAAAGCAGATGACGAAGCTAAGAAGAAGCGGCGTGAGAAGGAAGAGGCAGAAACCAATGCCAAGAAGAACGCTACCAAAGCCAAGAAAGCAGCCGCTGATGCCAAGAAGCAGGCAGAAGACCGCAAGAAGGCCCAGGAGGAACTGAACGAGGACTTGAAGCAGCTGCAGCAGGAAAACATCGACACTGATATATCTCAGATGCAGGAAGGCACGGAGAAGAAGATTGCTGAAATCAAGAACGACTATGCAAAGCGCAAAGCCGAGATTGATAAGCAGGAAGCCGAGTTCAAGAAGAAGAACAAGGAAGCAGGCAAGAAAGCATCCCTTACCTCTGCTCAGTCCGATGCCCTCTCCAAGGCTAGAGACCTCGCTACACAGGAATATAACAAGAAACTTGATGAGGTCAACAGGGAAGCCCTCACCTCTATGCGCGACTACCTGAAGGAGTATGGTTCACTCTATCAGCAGAAGCAAGCCATTGCCGAGGAGTACGAGGAGAAGATTGCCAAGGCTCAGACGGAAGGCGAAAAGAAGACGCTCCAGCAGGAGAAGAAAAAGGCTCTCGCCAACTTCGACTACGAAAGCATCTCTATGGGCATTGATTGGAAGGGTCTGATGAGCGGTGTGGGCAATATGGGCAAGGAAATGCTCAAACCCATGCTTGAAAAGTTAGACGCCTACTCACAGACAGATAAATTCCAGCAAGCCGATACTCAGACACAACAGAAGGTTGTTGATCTCATGCAGGAGATTCGCACTTATCTCGGAACTGATCAGAATGCAACATGGCAATCGCTTGCAACGTCAATCCAGAACTTCAATATGGCAGTTGCCGACTATCAGCAGTCTGCGGAAATGGAGCAGCTTATACGAAAAGAGTATGAGCAATCAAAGATTGACTTGAAGCAAGGAAAGATTTCGAAAGAAGCTTTTGATAATTTCAAGCAGACTGCGGATGATGCAAGCATGGCAACAGCCAAAGCCAAAGAGAAAATGGAAGCTTTAGGCATTACCGTAAACTCTGCTACAGATGCAGTCAAAAACTACACATCTGGTCTAACTGCTACACTCAATAAGCTGATAACTTGGAAAGGTAATGAAGGTTTCTCTGAGCTTCAAGGTGCGTTCGGAAACGCTGATGTTCTGAAAGGTGCTCTCGATACCACTCTTTCATCTATGGCAGATGGGGCAGCGAAGACTATTGGTACAGGCTTATCAAAAACTATTGGAGATACGCTTGGCTCGATTGGTAATGGTGTTGAAGGTATGCTTTCCAAAGGGCTCGGTTCTGTTATAGGAATTGTTGCGCAGATACCAAAGCTGATACTAAATATTGCTGACTCTATCAAGAATTTTGTAACCGGAATACTCAATTCGTTTACGGATTTACTGAAGTTTGAATGGCTGTCAGACTTAGTTGTCAGTATCACGAATGCCGTAGGGAATCTGATAGATGCCATCTTTGACCTACCAGAAAACTTATATAAGGCTCTTGAAGGGATTGTTGTTGAAGGTGTCGGAGGAATGCTTGACACTTTAGTAGGAAGATTAGGGAATGTGTTATCATTCGGCGCTTTGTCTTCTAAAGGCCCATCAGACTGGTTCACTAACTCGAATGCCGAAAAGGTTCAGAAGACTATTGACAGACTGACAGACAGAAATGAACTCCTGCAGCAATCAATCGAGGATTTGACTGACGCAATGGAAAATTCCTATGGCTCCAAGGCAACCTCATACTACGAGCAAGCCTACAAGAATCAGCAGGAGAACAATCAGAACTACCTCGATATCGCAAAAGCGCAGGCAAGTTATCATGGTTCGCACAAATCATGGAACAAATATTGGGGTGGCTTCGGTAGTGACGAGATGGATTGGATCAAGAAGAACGTCAAATCAGATTTCAATGGCGACCTCTTCTCCCTCAGCCCAGAAGAGATGAAGCTCCTCCGTGGTAACGTTGCCATCTGGGAGCATATCGAGAACACTGGCAAGGGTAACTATGGTGGGCGTCTGACAGAGAAGCTGAATGACTACATAGACCAAGCAGGCAAGCTGGATGAGTTATCAGACAAGCTGAAGGAAAGCCTTACACAGATTTCCTTTGACAGCATGAAGGATAGTTTCATATCAGAACTCATGGATATGAGCAAGTCAGCGCAGGACTTTGCAGACGATTTCGCTGAAATGATGCAAAAGGCTCTTCTCTCCTACTCGATGGAAGACCTCATCAACGGTGACTTAAAGAAGCTCTATGATGATTGGGCAAAGGCTATCAAGGACAACAATGGCAAGCTTACCGAAACAGACATAGAAGCATTCAACAAGCGTTACGATGATATAGTCCAGGAAGGCTTGAAGAGACGTGATGATTGGGCAAAGGTAACTGGCTACACAGGTTCCTCATCCTCATCACAGACCGCAACAAGCGGAGGATGGGCATCTATGGGGCAAGATACCGCAGACGAGCTGAATGGTCGCTTCACCGCCCTGCAGATTGCAGGAGAGTCCATCGCTCAGAACATGACTACCACCATATCACAGATGGAGAGCATCGTTACACTCGGAATCTCAACCAATGGAGCAGTATTGGAGATTAGAAACATGATGATCATGACAAACAGTTATCTCGAAGACATCGTGAAGTATGCAAAGCTTACCTACAATGACTTCGGAACAAAGCTGGATGACATGAACAGAAGATTAAAGGATATTTGACCTCTATAGGCTTTTCGCTTATCAGCCCTTACAACTATACTCAACAATAGCAAAAGCGGCTCACAGCGAAGCCTACGGGGTTATTTAATGATTAAATAGTTATGCTTAATGGACAACTTTACATCAATGGCAAGGATGCCTACCTTACGTGGGGCATCTTCCTAGACGAAACTGCCCTCAGTACGCTCATGACCCCTGCTCCAAACAAGGAGTTCATCAGCAACAAGTATCGCTCAAAGGACGGAAAGTCAGTTATCAAGCACAATCCAAGATTGGATGAAAGGGAGATAACGCTGCCATTCAACATGACCGCCAAGGACTCAGACACGTTCATGATGAACTATGCTAAGTTCTGCGAGGAGGTTCTTGCCAAGGGAGAGTTGGTTATCCGCACCCGATTCCAGCCTAATGTGTGGTATCGGTGCATCTATCTCTCCTGCACACAGTTCAGTCAGTTCATTCGGGAAATGGCAAAGTTCAGTCTAAAGCTCAACGAGCCAGACCCTAGTGACAGAGGTGAAACAAGTAAATACGCAAGCTTATGATTCAGATTAAGAGAAATAACAAGGTATTCTTCACATTAGAGGACTTCGGTGAGGGTTCTAAGCTGTCATATCAGCTTATGGATCACCACTACATCATATTGAAGTTCACTACGGCTACACCTGTCTATTTCGAGATTGGTGATTCTGTAGAGATACCCGACTTCGGCTATTTCGAGCTGACATCAGCATACTTCCCTAAGCACAATGATAGTGATGGCTACGACTACGAAATGCAGATGGATGCCTACTATATGTCTTGGAAGAATAAGATTTGCAAGTATCGCCCTCAGCACGGAGCCAATGAGACCTCCTTCAAGCTCACCACAACGGTAGGCGTACACATGAACGTTATACTCGGCAACCTAAAGGCACTAGGTCTTACGTACAATGGCAAGGATTTCTCTGTTGACTACACTACGTACAACAACAAGGCTTTCGATGTTCAGAAAAGATTCTTGATCGAGTACGGTTCCATCAGTATTCTTGATGCTCTCAACGCCATCTGTTCCGAAGATGCACTCAACTGCGAGTGGTGGATAGATGGCTCTATTATATACCTTGGATATTGTGAAATGGAAGGGCAGACAACATTCGAACAGGATGTTAATGTTCTGTCTATGTCCTATTCGGAATCTAAGTCAACTTATATTACGAGACTGTACGCATTCGGCTCAGATAGGAATATCCCGAAAGGATATTTCACTGGTGCCGATGCGGACGTCACCACCGATGGTGTTGCTACCGATTACCTCATGCTCCCTAACAAGGAAGTGGATAGTGATGGTTTCTACGCCAAGGATGGCTACCTGGAAAACGTGAATGTCGTGAAGAATGACAAGCAGGCTATCGAAGGTGTCGTTATGTTCGATGAAGAATATCCGAAGGTTGAATGCATGGTCAGCAGTATCAAGACCTATGATAGCACAGTTGATAATGAAGACGGAACGAAGACTACACAGACGTTTTGGCAGGTCACTTCTACAGACTCTTTCACTAATAGCTTCAAGGAGAGTTGGATAAAGAGTAACCTCACTTTAGGTATCAAGTTCACTAGTGGTGCTCTCATGGGTATGGAGTTCAATGTTAGTTTCAAAGTCATTGACAAGGTCAACTACTTTGAGGTTGTTGCTAATGACACTTACGGAAGAACTCTCCCTGATGGTGTCATGTGTCCGAAGGTTGGTGATAAGTACTTTCTGTTCAACTGGGACGCAACCAAAATTACAGATACGAACCTCATCCCTACCGCTCAGTTATCTCTGTTCGATAGAGCGAAGCAGTACTATCAGAAGGCTATGATCAGCAACTCAAACTTCACCTGCACGATGGATGGCGATAAGTTCTACAATGATGGAACATACGATTACCATCCTCTCGGTGAGCAGGTAAAGCTGATTAATGATATGTTTGCGCAGGTGGACGCGGATGGCAAGCACTACCGAAACTCTCGTATCATCGGAATGGAGATACCTTTGGATATCCCTTACGACCACCCTCAGTACACTGTAGGCGAAAAGGCTGCAACAAGCCGGTTGGGTAAGTTGGAAGACAAGGTTGATTCCATCAAGGTGAATGGAATGCAGATAAATGGCGGCAATGGTGGTGGTGGCGTCTATGTAATAGGCATGAACGACTCAACACCACCTACAGATAGTAATATTCTATCAGCAAGAAAGTCAATTAATTCTTTCGTTTCCAAGCTGTTTGATGATGTAGTAAAAGGATTGATTACTTTTGAACAGGGTATTAAGTTGGGTGCAGAAACCATGTGGAAGATTACTTTGGATGGAGTAGCTGAGCTTAGGAAACTGATAATATACGAAGATGTAGAAGTTAAAGGAAACACGAAACTTGGAAAGAATGGGACGAATACCGAGTTCGGAGTTTACAATACAGACTCAACAGGCGCACGGATTCAAGTAAAGGAAGATGGAACTTCAATAGCTGAGTTTGATTATATCACTATCCGTCGTGCTGCCCAATTCCGAGATATTACCATCCGTGAGCTTCGCCATATAGGTGGCGAGTTGGCGATAACTCCTGCTGCAATGGTATGTTCAAAGGTCGAAAGACTTAACTCTAACGGAGAAGTTATAGCAAACGGAGATAATACAGAGCCATCCTCATTTAAATGCTATTTTGAAACAAAAGATAGCGATGAAGGAAGCGAAAAGGTGTTTAATTATTTTCGTCCACTCGACCAAGCGAGATGTCAGCAGTTTGATATAGCAGCAGACGGAAGCAAGAAAACGAGATATTATTGGCGACTTGTCATGTCTGTTGGTAAGGATTATATTGTACTTTCTAATTTAGCTAATGGAGGTATGGATTCCCTAACTACCTCTGAACCTTTGGTTGGAGATAATATCGTTCAGCTCGGTTATCAAGGTAGCGATGACCCAAACAGGCAGTCAGCTATTATACTCTCATCTACATCAGATGATGCGCCAAGTCAGAAGATGTATCAGGGAATATCATCATTCTCCCTTGATGGTTGTCTGGTTAAAGATGAGGGGTATGATGCGGCAACTGGTGTATTTCATTGTAACATTTATGGCGACAGTTATACCGGAGATAAAGATGGTAAGAGTTTTTTCCAATACGACTCTAATAAGAAAGAGGCTACCTTTAAGGGTAAGATGATTTTCAATTCAGACTCTAAGTTGCCTGATGGTTCATCAGTAAACGATATAGCCAAGAAGGACGATTTGAAGGATTTGAATATCAAGAGCGGTAATCTCTTGCGCAATACGTCATTCTGCGGTGACTATGAGAGTATTGATATATCCGAAGATACAGAAATTTCTGAGGATAAGGAAACGTTCTCTGAGAAACTGAAATATTGGACGATGGAGAATGCCAGTGTGATTGACACCGAAGATTCTACAAGCGGAAAGGCAGTACAGATAGGCGGAACATTATCTCAGCAACTTGCCCAACCTTTATTGGTAGATAAGGCATACGTGCTTTCCTTCAAGGGCAAGGGAACGTCCGTCAAGGTGAGCATCGGTGGTGAAACGCATGATGTAGATATGACTTCATCCTTCGAGAGATACGAGCTGCATATCACTTGTTCTGACGCCGCAAACGGTGTATTTTCTATGGTTAGTACAAATTGTGTTGTCTGTGAAATCATGCTTTCGTATGGCAAGCTTGCCCCTGCTTGGTCTCCATCCTATTCAGACAATGATAAGTCGATGGCAGAGTTTCAGAACATGAAGTTTCTTACTGATGCCATCACGCAAGGTTCAACAACCATCGATGGCGGCTTGGTTATGTCTCAGCAGTTCAAGGTAGGCAATTACCGAGACAAGAAGATGATTAAGGAAACTGGCGGTATGAGCGGCTACTACAACGACGATGATTCTCCTTTCCTCTGGGGTGGCGGAACACTCGAACAGGCAATCTACACTATCCAAAAATATAAGGATAACCCGAACTACGAGCCTACTGCTGAGGAACTCAATAATATCGCTAAATTCGTGGTCACACATGGCGGTAGAGCCATTCTCACCGACATCATCCTGCGAGGTATCATCTACGCCGAAGGTGGAGTTATGAAGTCTATCAAGTCGCCAAACGGCAATTTTGAGATTGATGAAGAAGGAAACGCAAAATTGAATGGTGAAATCAATTCCACGTCCGGCTCAATCGGCGGTTTCGAGATAGGTTTCAACCGAATAGGTTTTAAGCAGAATTTTGATGATAATGGCAACTTGCCAAATTCCTCTGCAAATCAGATGAGTCTCTACTTGAGTGAATTGATATTCAATTCCAAGGACAGACAAGCGATTATTGGTTGTTGCACCCACTACAATGATTTCCTTTTACGTCTCATTGACACGAAGAGAGATATGATGCCCAGATATGGTGGTATCGTGGGTGTGCAAGGTTCTTCCGATGAGAATGTGGCAATGGAATATATTGGCGGATGGTTGTCTGGTGTTAATTTCAAGAATATCATTTGCGGTTTCCATCATTACGCTTATTCCAGTTCTCAGCCGACAATGCCGACTTACAAAGATTACGAGATAGACCGTACTGTGAATTGTATCTATGCCACAACCAAGTGTTATTGGAAGGCGAAGGATGCCAAGGAAGAAAGCGATGCGAACCAATGGGTGAACATCAAGCTACCAGAGCTGAAATGGTATGATGACGGTCACGAGATTCTTATCAAGCGAGGTCTTTGCAGTGACAATAAGGTGAATATTCAGGCAAGAAGATTCTGCAACCTGGAGGTGAATTATTCTGATTACGGGAAACCTTCTTACGAGGAAGTTTGGTATGACACCATCTTGCTGATAGGACGTGGTACTTATGTAACGGAGGTAGAACTGGGTTCTGAAATGGATTCTGTCTGTCTTCGCTTCTTCAAGGATCTTTCGGTGACCATCACAAATGGCGACGGCACGAAGAAAAATTATCGTGGAGTTTGGGTCGAGTTCAAACATCCTCGTGATTGGTAATAACAGATAAACAAAAAGATATTTCAGAAATGGAACAATTGAACAAAACCCCTACAACGGGCAAGTTTGGTGACGTAGCAAAAACGATCGACACCAATTTCGGCTTGATTGTCACAAAGCTCATGGAACTGAGTGAGGCAAGCAAGGCGAAGGAGATGAACTGCGGTTTCTATTCATCAGAAGCCGAGTTGAAAACCGCGTATCCTAACCCAGATAAGGGTATGATGGCTTATGTAGGCAGCGGCACTGACTATACCGTCTATCGCTGTAAGACGGATGGGACGTGGACTGCTACAAGCGAAACCTTCAAGGTGAACATCTCGGTGGATTTATCCACTTATGCTACCAAGGACGCGCTGGCGCAAGTCAAGAGTTCGGTGGATAGTCTGCTGCTTGGTGCGGTATATGGCGGTATCGCTGCAAGAACCACCAATCCAGGCACTCCGAAAACTAAGGTATTCTATCTGCCTACCGAGGTAGGTGAATATCCTAATTTTGGAAATCTCTCTGTAGCAGAGAACGAAATCGCCTTCCTCTATTTTGATGGTATGAACTGGGCAAAGCATTCCGTCGATTTTTCATCCACTATTACCGAAATCAAGGAGAAAGCAACCACTGCTTCTACTGATGCAAGCAATGCGTTAAAAAAGGCAGAGACAGCAAGCAAAACGGCAGAGGAAAACAAAAAGGCTTTGGCTACCGCTACGTCCGATATTTCTACATTGAAGAAAAAAGTAGATGACATCCCTGCTACTATCACGAAGTTCGTGAACATGACGGAAGCAGCTTACGAGGCCTTGGAAACAAAGGACCCCGACACTTACTATATGCTTACGGAGGAATAGTCTATGATCAAGTTAGGAAATAAAGAAATCTCTGCTATCAGGTTAGGAAGTAATGTGATTTCAGCAGTATATAAGGGAAGTGTTCTCATTTGGCAAGCTATCAGAAGTTGTTTCGGAAGTGGATGGTGGGTAAATGAGAAACCTTGGATTGATGATGAAACTTGGAAAAATTAATTAAGATATGGCAACAGAAAAAAAAGACGAGGAAATACCTGACCTCAAGAAAGATTGGGGAGGTTACTTAGGTAAATGGGTACAGAAGCTCATCAAGGATAACTTGATTTCCCTAAAAGATGGGAAGTTCGGTTATATTGACCAAGAAGTAGTGCCGGAGGGAAGCAATTCGCACATCTATTGGAGGTTCTTTTCCGACGAGGATAGTTATCGTGATTGGTATAACGACAAGGATAAGTATGCCGATAACGTCAAACAGTCGTATGACTTTGTTACTGCAAAAGCAGAACTCCAGTATATCCTGCGAACATCTATGGTAAAGAGACCTAATGATGTCATCGTAAAGGGAACAGAGTGTATTGCAACCATCAATTACAATAGTTACTACGGAGAGCCAAGCGAAAAGGATGAGACCAGCGGAACTCTTGTGGTATCAGTGAATGGTGTTGATATTCCGGAACTGAAACAGACGCTTGAAGCTTCTGGTACGGCAACTGGTAACAATTATAATGTCGATCTGACCAACTATCTTGTGTCAGAAACGAATACGGTAAAGATTACTGTAGCTAATACGCACGGTCAAAGCAGAACTTTCTCTTTCAGTATCAGAACGGTATCTATCAACCTCTCTTTTGATGCGAGTTATGTAGAGACTTCTGTAAGGGATGGAAAGTGGTCTCTGCGTGTGAATTGCCAGGGTGCGAATGCCACCGTCTATTGTAAGGTAAGCAATGGCAATGGTAGCGAAACCATGACTAAGACCATCAACAACTCGTCGGGTGAGTTTGTTATTGATTCAAAAGGTACTTATCTTGCGGGTAAGCATGAAATTGAAGTATGGGCAGTCAATTCAGAGTATGGCATCACGACAGACAAGATACGAACTTCCTATATCAAGAAGGGAAATACCCCTGCCATTGCTATAGGTAAGGATGCTCCTGTATCTGCTACTCAGTATTCTACCATTCAGGTACCTTATTATTTCTACCTTCCTGAGAATAAGATTGGCTCGCAGGTCGCAATCGAAATCAAGGTATTGTATAATAACAATACAGAGGAACTTGTTCTGACGGACCAGTTATGTACCGTAGATGATAACCATACATCAGGTGAGACACCTTTAAAGGCTACTGTACCGCTGGATTTAAATGATTATGCTCCAAAGATTAGCGTAGTCATATCCATCGGTGAGGTAACTGCAACCCATGATGTAACAATCAAGGGTGCAGGAGTTACCTTGCAGCCGGTCAGCGAATGCAAGGTATATTACTCGATGAAGGGTAAGACAAACTCTGATAAGGGTATCGAGAACCTGGAGAGTTATTACGAAGGAGTAAGAACTTCCTATCTTGAGCGTTCTGCTAACTTTAAGTTGAATGCCTATAATGGATTCCTTGATGGAAAAGGCATGACCATCGGAGCCGGAAAGTCCGTCACATTGAAAGACTGGCAACCATTCGCAGAGAACTTCGGTGTGAGTGGAAGCAAGAAGGGAAGAACAATTGAGATAGAGTTCGAGACAGGTATCTGTTCTGATGAGAATGCAGTTATCGTCGATTGCATGGATGATACAACAGGCTTCCGTATATATGCTAATAAAATCGAGGTAAGATGTTCTACGGATCGTGTAATCACTTACTATCCTGAGACCAAGAGAATAAAATTCTCTCTGTCTATCGACGGAACTACTACTCATACGGTCAACAATCTTGGTGGTGGTGATGCGACAGAGAAGGATGTGAACTTGGTCTATCTGTGTATCAATGGTGTATGCGTCAGAATGTTCGATTATTCTAATGCAAACTGGAAGCAGGGTACTCCGAAGGATATAGTCATAGGTTCTGCTATGGCAAAGGTCATCCTCTATTCGATAAGAGGCTATGAGAAATCCATCAACCCTTATCAAGCCTTGGATAATTTTGCTTACGATACACCGGACGTTAACGATGTGTATGATAGCAACGGAATCTTTGACCATTACGGAAAGATTAACCTTGCCAAGCGCAATAATATTCTCAACAGCAGTGGCAATATCCATAACCCTGATGAGATTATCTCCTATGAGAAGGTGAAAAAGGCATTACCTCAATCTCCTATCATCGTGTGGAATATTGACAACTTGCCTTACAACAAGAACAATGATGATGTTCCTATCAATGGCACAACCTTTGAAAATCCACTTTGGAATAAGGCTACTGACGGATGGGCACAAGCTCCATTCACCGTAGGCGCACACATGTTTAATGCGGATGGTACATCCTCAAATGGTTATCCTCTGCCATATAAGAACTTTGCCGAGATATTTGAAACTGGAAATGGTGAGTCTGTAAATATTACCGTAGGATTGGTTGGCGAAACAGAGAATCATACACTTTACTCTATCACTATTGGTGTGGAGACTGGTGAGAAGGAAATGGTTCATAAGGTGAACTTTGCTTCATCTGAAGGTATCGTCAACATTCATGCCATGAATATGTATCAGCAGATACTCCTTGCCTGTGCCAAAAGTAACGAGTCTCTCTATACTGCCTATCAGAAGGAACAGGCAGACTTAGGTAAGGCTGTAACATACAGAAAGTCACTCAGCGGTTTCCCTGAGATAGGATTCCGAAGAACCTCAACGAGTGGAACTGCTGCGCCTACCTTCCTCAGCATATACAATTTCATCAACAACAAATATTCTGCGTCCTTCCTCGGATTCCCTGCAAAGGACTACATGAAGGCTCAAATCTGGGAAATCGATGAGAATGTCAATATGTTCAACCAGGAGGCTGGAGACTATAGCGTTGAAGGTGATTCATTACAGAGTAGCGTGCTGACTGGTATTCCGCTTTACTATGCGAGAGTACCGAAGAAATCGCCTACCAATAAAGCAAATAAGCTTGGTGTGGCAAAGAAAACTACGGATAACATCGATGCTACCAATCAGGAGCTTGCGGTCATCAAGCGTTTCCATAACTGGGTGGTTTCAACCAATGTGCTCCTTGCCGAGAGATACAAGCGTGAGCATGGCGATTATGCAACACTTCCTGCTCCGGTAGTCTATAATGGAACCACCTATGAGAAGGATAATCCGGCATACAGACGTGCGAAGTTTACGGCGGGAACAAGTACATACCTGAGACTTGATAGTGCGATATTCTATTTCAACTTCTGTCAGTGGATCATCGGTATGGATTCCATGGATAAGAACATGAGTTTGGCATTTGATTCAATAACTTGGAATGAAGAATAATTATGGCAAAGACAGTAAAAGAAGCTAAGGCTGATGTATTTTTGAGGGACACGGACAGTCAGTCCCTTTTTAATAACTCTGGTGTGTTATCATTCAGATACTACCATGAGTGGAACGACTGTTACAATCAGGCAACAGATGAGACTGTACAGATTAATGGCGAGGTCTATGATGAGACAACGAACTCATACAGACCAAATTGTCCGGAAGGTTTCAATCCTGTATTCAATGGCAGACTGTCTGCCTTGTGGGATAATATTGTAAATTGTTTCCCTAACGAGGTGGAAGCCATGTATAAAACGATGAGAGGAAATGGTCTTACTTATCAAGACATGCTCACGAAGTATAAGGACTTCTGGAAGTGTTGGTGTGAGAATCTGTATAATGCGGATGCCTTTGGATATGCAAATACCAACAACTTCACGAAGGCCTATGGTGACAAGGTGCAAGTGACGGACTACTTCTTTGGTAAGCGCCAGAGATATTTAGACAGTAAGTATCATTGCGGCTCGTCTGTTAGCAATAACCTTCGCTTGCGTTTGTACGAAGATGGTAGGGGCCTTGCCATCAAGCACTATCAAGCTATCTATTGTACCTTGCAGTGGGGTGTAGGCAACTTTGATGATCATCGTAATATCAAACCAGGCACTTATTCGTATATGCCATTCAAGATTTCCAACCCGCAGGATGCTACTTTCGATATTGATGACGCAGACCTTATTACAGAGTTGTCAACCTACACTAAGGGTAGCATGGGGAATTACACCATCTATGGTTTGGAAGGTCTTGGTGACTTTAAATTTGACCTCAATATGGGCTTGTTGAAAAGACTCACGAAGTTCGTTATGAACTATACTGCATCCAGACCAAACACCAGAGAGGCAGGAGTGAATTTTGACCTCAGCAAAATGGGTATGCTGAGACAAGTGATTGTCAGGAATGTGAAGAACCTGTCAAAGAGTATTATCTTATCCTCTGACCTCTTGGAGGAGATTGATTTCACCAATACTCCTATTATAGGTGTAACGACACCTCCTACTGATATGCTCACCAAGCTGGTATTGCCTGCCACCATAACTGAGTTGCGTCTCAAGGGCTACTCTAATTTGTCATCTGACGGGATGACAATAGGCTCCTATGCTAATATTAAGCATTTGGAGTTTGAAGATTGCCCTATTTTGGATAGCTATGACATTTGCAAGGCTTGTTTTGATGCTAACAGCCCTCTTGAGGAAGCAACCGTTAAGGGCGTGAACTGGTCGGTAGATAACATGAAGTTCCTGATGTGGCTTGCTGACAAGGGCGTAAAATTACAAGGAAAGATTACATGCACGGCTAATGTTACAATGGACCAGAAGCGAAAGATGCTGAAAGCTTGGGGCAAAATTGATAACGAGGGCAATAGTCTGTATATCTCTTATGAGAAGGTTGCTATTCAGCGTGTATCAATCGTCGGAAAGAGAAATTTCGGTACAAAAGGAGATTATTCTTTAACGCTTAAAACTTTCCCATCTACAGGTAATGACTTCATTTCTGCCAAATGGAGTATAAGCAAAAACAGCTTCGCTACAATAGAGGAAGATACTGGTGTTATACATGTCAGCAAAGTCGGGTCTAAGGAGAATGATGATAAGGCTACGGTATATCTTGAAGTTGAGTTATCAGACGGAAATACGCTTAGCGCAGAGAATGAGGTCTATTTCTATGCCTATCAAGCACAGCTTGGAGATTACGTATTTGCTGATGGAACTTACGGCAGCGACCTGAGTTTTTCTGACGCTACCCCTATCGCTGTCATCTTCTATATCGAGCCGAAGGAGCGCAAATGGGCGATTGCGGTAGCCCTAAAGGACTATGGTAGTAGAGTATGGGGACTATTTAACTCGACCGATGCGAATAATGGTATGAATGGTATCAAATTAGGCAGTAACTCTATCTATAATGTATATAATCTGCTCTTGCTGCAGGAGTACACTAACGGTGTGAATGTGTCTGACTCTACGATGCGTGATGAGAGTAATACGGCTAATGACGGGTTCAAGGAATATACTGTGCTTAACACGATCAGTGACATCGGATTTGAGAAAATCACACAGAGTATGTGGGACACCAGCGTAGGTCATACTACTCTCAGCGAGTACTTTGAACGTGTAGGATTGAATGTGAATGACATGATTGCTCGTGGTCAGCTCAACACCCTCAAGATTATTGCTCACAGAGATTACATCTTGCAGGATCCTAACGTAAATCTGCCTATTCCGGAGGCAACGCCAGAAAAGACTTTGGCACGAAGTCTTGCGGAATGTATTAAGAGCGTGCAAGCCTCTCATAATAATGCGCAGAAGTATCAGCAGTACTACTATCCTGCCGCCAGCTATTGCAATGCCTATGTGCCTACGCTTGATAATGATGCTGAAACGTTAGCAGAGCCGTTTACTGAGGGGCATTGGTTCCTGATGTCTTCCGGCGAGATGGCACGCTGCTCTTGGTATGCGATGAAGGGATACAATGTCGGTGTTGCGAATAACATCTTTGCGCAGGCGAAGGCTGATTTCCGCTTCGATGTATTCCTGAGCACCTGGTACTGGCTGTCTTCGGAGTATTCTGAGTTCTATTCTTGGATTCTGGATCCTGTTAGGGGGCAGTTCCTCGGCGGCGCCCTCAAGTACGACGCTTATCAGGTGAGGGCGGCCGTCGCATTCAAGCTGTAGGTTAGAATCAATAAGATTAAAAAAGTTTTTGTATTAAATGTCAATTAATCAAAATAGAAATTTATGGATAACGAGTTTATACATGAGGAACAGGATATTGTGATAGGCAATGACTGTGGAAGATTTGTGGTGAGCGTAAAGGTGGAAGTAGGAAGCAATGATATGGTCACGCTGCCCGTAGCCGTATGGAACTATGGAGCAATAGTATCAGTCCTCATCAGATATAAGTACTCAGAAAGTGAGGTAGAGGCAATAGTCAGCAACTCTCTTATGCTTATGCAGAATCCTTCAAGCGTAAGTGAGGAGGAATCCAATGAGAAGATGAATGAGTTCAATGAGTTTCAAGAGTATAGAGAGAAGTGCAAGGCAAGAGCCAAGGAGCTTCTTTCCATTGGTGAGGAAATGGGGATAAAGGAAATATAGTCCTGAGTATGATGAGAAATATATTAAAAGTAAACAAGCGAGACTGGATAGGTCTTGCTTGTTGGCTGATGGTAAGTATATTGATAGGTCTGCTTGCTTTGCCTGTAATGGTAGGTAGAGAGATTTATCAGTACAAACGCTATCACTTGGCGAAGTTTGAGTGGGAAGATATTGTGAGATATTCCGTAGTGATTGTTCTCGGTAGTATTATTAATTACTTAATTTTAGATTCATTATTATGAGACAGATAAAAAGAATTTTCGTTCATTGTACCGCTTCATCTCAGAAGTGGGGAGTTAAGGAACTCCTTGCTGAATTTAAGGCAAGAGGTTGGAAAAATCCGGGGTATCATAAAGTAGTGACCGAGGATGGAATTGTGCATCAGTTGCTCGACATCAAAGACGTGAGTAATGGTGTATACGGTTATAACTCTACTGCTATCAATATTGCATACGTAGGTGGCATTGATAGCAAAGGTAAGCCTATCGACAACAGAACGGAGGCTCAGAAGGTAGCTCTAAGGTCGTTGCTTGTAGAGTTGCATCGCCAATATCCTCACGCAACCATCATGGGGCACAGGGATATTTGGGGTAGCGACCCAAGAAAATGGAAGAAATGGTGTCCTTGCTTCGACGCAAAATCGGAATATAAGGATATAGAATAAAAGATGGCTCATCAAACACTGATATACGAATAATTTGCTTACAGATTGTTACTTTTACAAAACTTAACTTTAAAATTTTACTCAAAATGAATGTTTTTGTGCAGAATTGTTTATTTTCGCAGCACTTTCCTTATTATTAAGAATGAGGAACTAAGAACAAATAATAAACCCAAAAACAAAAGGAGAAGAATTTATGACTAAAGAGGAAGAAGATGAAGTCCATCGGTTAGTTCAATCAGTCGGTGTTGTACAGTTGTCAAGAGTAATGTTTAAGGGTATGGACGTTAGCGAAATGATTAACGTCATTATCCTTGCAGGTAGAGGCTACAGCGTGAAGCTACTCACTTGGTTCAAGTATTATTGTGAAGTGATGCCTCTGTTTATCATGCTTTTTCATATTGCATGCATGGTAACATTTGCGTCTCATGAAAAAGAAATGTGCGTATGGTTTAAGGAGAATTGGGTATCGGCAGCATTTATCTATTTTTCAGTTTACATCCATCCGCTTGTGCTTATAATTGCGAGCAGATTCTTTTGGCTCTGCTACAGATGGCGTATTCCGATGATCATCTACCTATTTGGGATAAATGCTATTCATATCGTATACTGGAATGTTTTTACCACCAACGAAATGGTGGAAGCTAATGTTGTAATACTTGTAATGACCATTATATTTTATGTATATGGTTTTGCCGATAAGTATTTCTCAGGCAAGGGCTGTCAAAGTTTAATCTCTAGATTATAATGATATGGGAAAGTTATTTGGTTATCACACCTTGGGAGTGTTATTAAAATCGTTGTCTGACTCTTGCTTTCGAGCAGACGAGCAAGAGAAGAGAGGGGAGAAGGTAACTGCTTGCGGAATGAGTAGCGATGAGATAGAAGACCTTTGTGAGAACTATCTGCCGTATGCTCTCAACCCAATGATGA
>ERZ1034781.300-NODE-300-length-27353-cov-9.185508_pt1 | contig 27353 bp, 20 predicted proteins | sample MGYA00520700_ERZ1034781 | MGnify/ENA primary metagenome ERZ1034781 (study PRJEB33766, sample SAMN09781709) | gut metagenome | biome: gut microbiome | host: Homo sapiens | place: Madagascar | study: EMG produced TPA metagenomics assembly of the PRJNA485056 data set...
GCCTTTTTTATGCAATAAATTCAACCTCAAAGTCTAAATCCGAAACTTGAGTTAATATTATGAATGATATGGATACATACCACTTGTCGCGATTTCTTACAGCTCAGGATTCTTACTCACAATATAAGACGGCTCTTGAGGAGATTCAAAACGGGCGAAAAAGGAGCCATTGGATGTGGTTCGTTTTTCCTCAATTGAAGGGGCTGGGGCACAGTTATAATGCTGACTATTATGGTATTGCTGGTGCTGATGAGGCTCGTGCTTATTGGCTGCACCCCGTGCTCAGAGACAGATTGCGAGAGATAACGGAGGCTCTGCTTCTGTTGGACGGTTTGTCGGCAAGACAAATCTTTGGAGAAGTAGACGCAATGAAACTTAGGTCGTCGATGACTTTGTTTTGGACAGCTACGGGCGAAGGGCTGTTCCGTAAGGTTCTTGATAAGTATTACGAAGGGAAAATGTGTGACAGTACTTTAGAAATGCTTAGATGATGCAACGTAGCTAACTACCGATATGATAACAAGATGCTATCTCGAAATAACTAATGTGTGTAACCTCAGCTGTGTGTTCTGCCCGAAGACTGAGAGGGCGAAGCATACGCTGACGTTGGACGAATTCGATGCTTTGACCTCGCAACTTGAGGGCAAGGTGAAGTTTCTGTATTTCCATCTGATGGGCGAACCGTTCCTCCATCCGCTGCTGCCGCAGTTTGTGCTGATGGCTCGCCACAAAGGTTTTGTACCCATTATCACCACTAATGGCACTCTGCTCTCGCGACGTGCAGACCTTCTGGATGCTCTGCCTCATAAGATTCAGATTTCGCTCCACTCGCACGAGGGCAACGCTAAGGAGAACCTTGCTGGGTACGTCGACGAGGTGATGGCGTTCTCGTTAGAGGCTGCCCACCGCGGTTGCATCGTCGTGTTGCGCCTATGGAACGAGGGCGGACACAACCGGCAGAACGACGATATTCTCAATCTGCTTGCGCTTCATGTGCCGCGCCCTTGGACGGAGCGTCACGACGGCTGGCGACTTGCCGACAATCTGTACATCGAGAACGATAACATGTTCGAGTGGCCCGACCTTCAGCACGCCACTTACGACGAGCATGAGGTGTTCTGCTACGCCTTGCGCAATCAGATTGGTGTGCTCGTCGACGGCACTGTTGTGCCGTGCTGTCTCGACCATAACGGCGACATCGCGCTTGGCAATCTGTTCCGTCAGAGCCTTGCCGACATTCTCGCCTCGCCACGAGCACGTGCTCTGTACGACGGCTTCACAAGCCACAACGCTGTTGAACCGCTCTGCCAGCGCTGCGGCTATTCGGCTGTGTCGAAAAGGTTCAGGAAGTAGAAGTGCTATTATGCTTTGTTGTCAGGGGGTGCGTGGGAGGAACGCCGTACTTTCCTACAGGTTGCGTGGGTATGGCAAGGACACCGTACTTTCCTACAGGTTGCGTGGGTATGGCAAGATGCCATACCCTCCTATAGTACTAACAGTTTATCTTCTACTGCTTATTGTTGTCGATTTGCCATTTTTCGCCTTTGCATCGAGTCTGTATCTGAAGCTCAGGTTCAGATAGTGGTGTATATAGTTTGTGGAGTATTCCTGACGCTGATAGGCTGAGTATTCGTTTTCGTACCAGATGTCCTTGTTGAAGATGTCGTCGGCAAACAGGCGCAGCATACACTTGTTCTTGCAGAAGCTCCAGCTGACGGATGCCATTGACTTGAGCTTGTGTCCGTTCATAGCCGATGTGGCATAGCCCGAACGGTAGTCGTCAGACAACTGCACGAACACCTCGAATGGAGCGAGATGCAGGTTGGCGCTTATGCCCACGCTGTTGAAGAGCGGTGTGGTGTTGTACGAAGCATCGTCGTAGCGGTAGCGGTTGCTCTCCAGGCGGTCGAAGAGCGTGAGCTGCAGCTTCTCGGTCTCGTACGAGAACTCGAAGTCGTTGTTTATGCCCAATCGCTTCTGCTTGTTCAGTTCGGGCTGAGCGTCGGCAGCGTTGTTGTCGACGATGGTGAGGAAACCGTACGACTTTTCAGTCTCCAGCGCGAACTTGTTCATCAGTCGGAAGTAGAAGCCGATGCCCTGGTCGTAGTTGAGTCCGAACTGCCACATATCGCCGCCCTTCACGTTCATCGGTTTCGACGTGTAGACGCCGGTAGCCGAGTTGTAGCTGTAGAGCGTAGCTTCGGGGTTGATGTCCTTGTTGTACGAAGCGGTAAAGCCCAGCACAATCTGCTTGCGCAGCCACATGCGGTGGTAGTTGTACGTAGTGGTATGGCTGTGCGAGTTGCACAGCAGCGGATTGCCCATGTATATATGCAGCGGGTCGATGGTGTTGCGGTAGCCGAGCGTGCTCACGAGGTCGGGCACGGTGGTGTTGTATGCGAAGGCGATGTCCATGTTGCGCACGCGGCTCATCTTCCACTTCAGGAAGATAGACGGCTCGTACGTGTTGCTTGTGCGCACGGCTGTGGTGTCCAGCGGTCCGTAGTGGTAGTCGGTCTTTTCGCGACAGTAGTTCCAGCTGAACTTCGGCATTATCATCAGCGCCTTCACCGGCGTGATGGTCGACTTCACGGTCAGCTCGTTCGTCCATTTGTGCGTCAGTCTGCGCGTGGTGTTCGCCGGGTCAGCCGTTGTTGGCGTGCCGTTAGCTACGTTCTGCTCGTCGGTGTCGCTGAAGAAATTGCGTGCGATGCGTGAGCGGTTTAATCTCACGTTGTCGAATATGTTGAAGTACACCTTCTTGCCGAGCCAGTAGTCGAACGAAGCGCCTAACTGCGTCTCCAGTTCGTGCGCGCTGCGGTCGTAGAACTGCCACAGCGTCTCGTTGCGCTGTTCGCGCAGATACTCCACGTTGCGGTTGTTGTGTGTGTCCTCGTTCGTTCCACTCAGGTTGGTGAAGCCCTGCAGCGTGAACGAGCCTTTCTTGCCGATGAAGTGCTTCCATGCGTACGAGATGTTCAGTCCGCGTTGCTGCAGGTCGGTCGACTCGTAGTTACGGTTGCGTGTGATGAGTCGGTCGTAGAGCGCGTCGCCGGGCTTTGCGCCGAGTGCCTCCTTCAGCGAGTGGTAGGCAAACTGGTCGGGCTGGTAGCCGTACGAAGCCGACTTCTCCTCGTACGATTTGCGAGCCTTCTCGTATGAGGCTTTCACCTTCACGTCGATGGTGTTCGCGGAGTCGGTGTAGGCGAAGAGCTTCGCCTCCAGCTGCGGCTTGAGGTTGTGCTTGTAGCGGTAGGTATCTTTCACGCCGAACGTGTGCTCCTGGTTCGGGAAGAACGTCTCGGTCGACGCCTTTCCGCTGTTCCATCCGTCGCTGTGTCCCATGTTGGCGCTTATGTTGAAGCGGTTGCTTGTGTATTGCTGCGTGCCCTTTGTCTGCCAGTTGTGCTGGTAGTTGTACGAGCCGTACTGGCTCTTGCCGTCGCCGTCGATGTTGCGGTTCATGGAAGAGCCAATCGTCTTGTCTACGTAGCGGTTGGCGTTGTTAGCTTGGGCGTATATCATGTGCGGGTCTTGGTCGCTCAGCCGGCTTGCGGTGAGGGCTGCGCTGTAGCGTTTCTTGGTCTGGTATTGTGCCTCGATGTCGCCGTACCACTTGTCGAGGAAGCCCGGCTTCACCTGGATGTCGAGCACATGGTCCTCATCGCCATCGTCGTTGCCCGTGTGGCGTGCCAGCTCCGATTTGCGGTCGTACACCTTCAGTTTGTCAGCCACGTCAGCCGGCAGCTGTTCTAAGATTTGGTCGCCGCCGAACATGTCCTTGCCGTTCATCATCAGTCGTATAGGCTTGTCGTTCCAGTAGAGCTTGCCGTCGCGTCGCTGCACGCCAGGCAGTTTCTTGATAAGCTCGTCGAGGCGCGCGCCCTCCTTCAGCTTGAACGCCTCGGGGTTGAACACGATGGTGTCGCCACGCATGGTGATGCGCGGCACCTTCGCCTTCACCTCCACCTCCTGCAGCATGAGCGCCGTGGGCTGCAGCCTGATGGTGCCAAGGTCGGTGGTGTCTTTCACCTCAGATCCGTACGCATAGTCCACCTTGCGCGAGTTCTTGTAGCCGATCATGCTGAACGTGATCATGATGCGGCCCTCCCATTCGGAGTCGAGCGTGAAGCAGCCCGTGCTGTCGGTCTCCGCCGAGTTCTGCATCGACCAACCCGGCTCTGGGTTTATCTCGCTGCGCACCGTTGCTCCGATGAGAATCTCGCCCGTCTCGGCGTTCACAATCTTTCCCTTGAACGTGTCGGCAGTACATACGGCGGTCTGCATGAGGCAGAGCAACACGGCGACAAATAGTTTCTTAATTACGTTTTCCATAAGCAGGATATTTAAAGTATTACGAGTGCAAATGTATAGATTTTCTTCTAACAAGCAAAGCCTTTGCTTTGGAAAATCTATGGCATACAGTTTGCACAGGTACGATATTTGTCATTTTTACCGCTCAGGAGTGCCCGAAAAATGAAAAAGAAAACCTTTGGTCGGTTTTTTGCGAGTTTTGAGAGGTGAAAAGTGTGCAAAGGTAAGCGGTTGATATTTAGTTTGTTGAGGCTGCGCGTGCGAAAGTGTGCAGCTTTTGTGCCACTTTCGCTGAGTACTACCGCTGCAAAACTGGAGTACTACCCCCACGAGTACTGGGTAGAAGTGGCACTTTCAGCCTTTGAAAGTGCCACTTACGCTGTGCAAAAGTGCCGCTTGCGCAGTGAAAACCATCGAATTTTGTGTTTTTGAGGTGGATTTTTAGTGTGTAGAAGCGGAAATTGAGCTCGTAAAATCTCCAGGATGCAAGTTTCGGTCGGAGTGGTATGGTCAAAATGTCGTGTGCAAGTTACGGGGGTGAGGAAAGAAATTTGAGTGGCTTTTCAGGGGGTGCACTTGTCTCAAGTGCACCAACGTAGCAGATAGCGTTATTAGTGTTGTTTGCGTAGGTTGTGATATGCTGAGGCACCGCTTGCTCGGTTGGTGCACTTGAGACAAGTGCACCCCCTGAAGCTGCACAGTTTACTCGGTTGGTGCACTTGAGACAAGTGCACCCCCTGAAGCTGCACAGTTTGCTCGGTTGGTGCACTTCTTGCTCTGGCAAGCGGCAAAGCCGAGCGGAGACAAGTGCACCCCCTGAAGCTACCTGCGTGCTTCCACCAGCAGCTCCGTCTTGCCCTCGTCTACGAGCTTGATGATGAGTTCGCCGAAGAGCGTGTTCTGCCATGCGAACCACTCGCGCGTGAACTGGTTTGCGTCGTCCACGTTGAACGACTCGTGGATGAACCCCGTGCCGGCATCAGTGCGCTGCAACATACGCAGACACTCCGCTATCTCGGCATCGTCGGTGCTCGTGAAGGCACGCATCATTATGGACATAGGCCACGCCATGTCGTAGCCCACGTGCGGACCGCCGATGCCCTCGCCAGCCTTGCCGCGGAAGAAGTAGGGGTTGTCGTCGCTCCACACGAAGCGGCGCGTGTTCTGATATACGGGGTCGTTCACGTCGACGTCGCCTAAATAGGGCAGGGCGAGCAGCGACGGCACGTTGGCATCGTCCATGAGGAAGCGGTTGCCGAAGCCGTCCACCTCGTAGGCGTAAATCTTGCCGTACTTCGGATGGTCGACCACGGCGTACTGCTCGAGAGCCGTGCTCACCTCGTCGGCAAGCGCCGTGCAGTCGGCTGCGAGCGTTGCGTCGGCGTTCACCTTGTTGAGTATCTCCGCCGCCTTGCGTAGCGAGCTGACCGCCATGAAGTTAGACGGCACGAGGAAGAGGAACGTCGTAGCGTCGTCGGAGGGGCGGAAGACGGAGGCGATGAGTCCGCAGGGCTTCACGGGGTTGCCCCAGCCGTGGTTGCATACGGTGTCGAGCTGGTCCTCCGTCTCGCGTTGGAAGCGATAGGTGCCGAGCCCCTGCTTGCGCTGCTGCTCGCGGAACACGCGCAGTATGTTGCGCACCGCCTGCAGCCACTCGTCGCCGAACACCGACGCGTCGCCCGTCACCTGCCAGTAGTGGTAGGCGAGGCGTATGGGGTAGCAGAGCGAGTCGATCTCGTACTTGCGCTCGTGCAGCTCAGGCTTCATGTCGGTCATGTCGTTAGCCCACATGCCGTTCTCCACAGGCTCGCGGTTGAACGCATTGGCGTAGGGGTCGATGTTGATGCACTTCAGCTGGCGGCGTATCACACCGCGCAGCATCTTCTGCAACTTGCGGTCGCCCTTGGCAAGCTGCACGTAGGGCCACACCTGCGCTGCCGAGTCGCGCAGCCACATGGCGTGTATGTCGCCCGTGTAGACGAAGGTGTCCTCCTTGCCGTCCGCTGCATCGGTGAAGTGGACGGTGGTGTCGAGCGTGTTCGGGAAGCAGTTCTCGAACATCCACGCTAAGTAGGCGTTCTCCTTGATGCGCTTCTTTATCTCGCGAATCTTCTTCTCCACCGCGTCCGATACGAAGAGGCGTTCAGCGGGCGCAGGGCGTTGGGTGGTGAGAGTGGATGTTGAGGTGTTGAGGTGTTGAGATGGTGAGATGGTGAGGTGTTGAGATGGTGAGGTGTTGAGGTGTTTGGATGGTGAATTGTTAGCCGCAGCGGCATTGCTGGCAGCTAAGCAGAACGCGAAAAATGCGCTCGAAACGAAGGTTGTATGTAAGTTCATATTCATTTTATAAAGGGTGCGTGGGTATGGCAGGGATGCCATACCCTCCTATTTATTATTTAGATTTACAAGCAAATGTATTAATTATTAATCAAAATAGCAAATTTATGTAAGATTTTCCGTAACTTTGTAGTGGTAAATAAGATACGAAAGGATAATAAGATGAATATTTCAGATATACTCACCTCCGGTGGTGGCGAGAAGCACTTCTCGTTCGAGGTGTTACCACCGTTGAAAGGCACAGGAACAGAGCGTCTGTTCTCTACGATAGAGAAGTTCCGCGATTTCGATCCGGCGTACATCAATATCACCACACATCACAGCGAGTTCGTCTATCGCGAGCTCGACAACGGCCAGTACGAGCGCCTTCGTGTGCGCCGTCGTCCGGGCACGGTAGCCATAGCGGCTGCCATACAGAACAAGTTCGGTGTGCCGGTCATACCGCACATCATCTGCAGCGGTGCCACAGCCGATGCCATCGAGTACGAACTGATTGACTTGCAGTTCCTCGGCATCGAGAACGTGCTGCTGCTGCGTGGCGACAAGGCACGCGACGACAGCCAGTTTGTGCCCACCCCTGGCGGACACGCCCACACCACCGACCTCATTGAGCAGGTGAACCGCTTCAACGACGGCTTCTTCAACGACGGCACGCCGATAAAGAACCCCGGCAAGAAGTTCCACTACGGTGTGGCGTGCTACCCCGAGAAACACGAGGAGGCACTGAACATAGACCTCGACCTGAAGTATCTGAAGATGAAGCAAGACATGGGTGCCGACTACGCCGTCACGCAGCTGTTCTACGATAACCGTAAGTACTTCCGCTTCGTGGAGAAGGCACGCCAGATGGGCATCACCATACCAATCGTGCCTGGCATCAAGCCGCTGGCAAAGCTCTCGCAGCTGACGGTAGTGCCGCGCGTGTTCCGCTGCGACTTTCCGCAGGAGCTGGCAGTGGAGGCACTGAAGTGCAAGACCGACGACGACGCCCGCCAACTCGGCATAGAGTGGTCGACCGAGCAGTGTCGCCAGCTCTACAAGGCCGGAGTGAACAACATACATTTCTACACCGTCTCGGCTGTCGACTCCGTAAGAGAAGTGGCAAGGAGACTGTTGTAATTCAAAAATCGCAATAGCGCAAATGACATTTGAAGAAGTAATAGGTCAGGACGAGGCGAAACAGTCGCTCGTCAAACTCATAGAGGAGCACCGAGTGCCCCACGCCATGCTGTTCTGCGGTCCGATGGGCTGCGGCAAGAAAGCCCTTGCCCTTGCGTTCGCCTCGCGTCTGTTGGGCGACAGTCAGCTGCTGCGCCAGTGGCAGCACCCCGACCTCCACTTCAGCTTCCCCACGATAAAGAAGCCCACGATGGGTTCCGACCATCAGCCCGTGAGCGACGACTACGCCCAGGAGTGGCGCGAGCTGCTCAGCGACGGTGCCTACTTCAGCATAGAGCAGTGGATGGATGCCATGGGCGCAGAGAACCAGCAAGCCATCATCACCGGAGCCGAGAGCGACCGCCTCTCGCGCCGCTTGAGCATAAAAGCGTCGCAGGGCGGATACAAGGTGTGCGTGATGTGGCTGCCAGAGCGCATGAATGTCACCTCGGCCAACAAGATACTCAAGCTGCTCGAGGAGCCACCGCAGCAGACCGTGTTCATCCTCGTCAGCGAGGAACCCGAGAAACTGCTCGAGACAATACGCAGTCGCACACAACGTTTCGACTTCAAGCGTATCAGTGACGAAGCCATAGAGCAGGCACTCACCGAGCGTCGCGGCATCGACACCGACACGGCGCACCGCATAGCACGCATAGCCAACGGCTCGTGGACCGCAGCCCTCGACTCGCTGCGCGCCGGCAACGAGGCAAGCCTCTTCTTCGACCTCTTCGCCATGCTCATGCGCTACGCCTACAGCAAGAAGGTGAAGGAGCTGAAGAAGTGGAGCGAGAGCGTAGCCGCCTTCGGACGCGAGAAGCAGAAGCGCATGATCGTCTACTTCAACCGCATGGTGCGCGAGAGCTTCATGTACAACTTCCGCAACCCCGAGCTCAACTATATGACAGCGAACGAAGAGCAGTTCTGCACACGCTTCGCACCGTTCATCAACGAGCGCAACGTGATGGAGCTGAACGAGCTCTTCGAGCGTGCACTACGCGACATATCACAGAACGCCAACGCCAAGATGGTGTTCTTCGACATAGCATTACAAACAATTATACTCATAACACGTAAACAACAAGCATAAATCGCAATGAAGGATTTCAAAGATATGCAATTCAAGATAACGCGCGACACCGACCGCGGATTGCACCACTACGCTTGCGGACGACAGAACATGCAGCTGAACACCTACGACTGGCTGTACGACGTACCGGGCAACGACGAGGACACCGACCTCGTGGAGGTGCAGTTCAAGAACACGCGCAAGGGTTACTACCACAACGTCAACAATATCGACCTGCACAAGGGCGACATCGTGGCGGTAGAGGCAAGCCCTGGTCACGACATAGGCACCGTTACGCTCACCGGCAGACTGGTGAAGCTGCAGCTGAAGAAAGCCAACCTCAAGTCGGCTGACGACATCAAGCGCGTCTACCGCATAGCCAAACCCGTGGACATCGACAAGTACAACGAAGCAAAGAGCCGCGAGCACGGCACGATGATACAGAGCCGCCAGATAGCCAAGGATCTCGGTCTGCAGATGAAGATTGGCGACGTAGAGTATCAGGGCGACGGCAACAAGGCGATATTCTACTATATCGCCGACGAGCGCGTCGACTTCCGTCAGCTCATCAAGGTGCTTGCCGACACCTTCCACGTACGCATCGAGATGAAGCAGATTGGCGCACGCCAGGAGGCAGGACGCATAGGCGGTACGGGTCCCTGCGGCAGAGAGCTCTGCTGCGCCACATGGATGAAGAACTTCGTGAGCGTCAGCACCAACGCTGCACGCATACAGGACATATCGCTCAATCCGCAGAAGCTTGCCGGCATGTGCGCCAAGCTGAAGTGCTGTCTCAACTACGAGGTGGACGACTACGTGGAGGCAAGCCGTAAGATGCCGGCACGCGACATAGTGCTGCAGACTCTCGACAGCGACTACTACCTCTTCAAGTCGGACATCCTCGCTGGCACCGTGGTCTACTCAACCGACAAGGGCATAGCTGCCAACCTCGAGGAGATTACAGCCGAGCGCGCCCGTGCCATCATCGAGATGAACAAGCGCGGCGAGAAGCCCGAGTCGCTCACCGAGGACGGAACGGTGAAGCAGGACACACGCCCTCGCGACCTGCTCGCCGATGCCGACATCAGTCGCTTCGACAAGGCACGCAAACGCAAGAAGAAACCCGCAAAGCGCCAAGGAGGTGCACCCGTCTCAACTGCACCGAAGAAAGGCGAAGGGGGTGCAGTTGTCTCAACTGCACCGAGAAAAGGCGAAGGTCAGCGTCGTAACAATCAGCAGCGTCGCAACAACCGTCCTGAGGGCGAACCCACCCAGGGGGTGCACTTGTCTCAAGTGCACCAACCACAGAATAGCACCAACAGCTCTGTCGGTGCAGCTGAGACAGCTGCACCCCCTAAAGTGCACCAACCAAATGGTAACAACAGCTCTGTTGGTGCAGCTGAGACAGCTGCACCCCCTAAAGTGCACCAACCAAATGGTAACAACAGCTCTGTTGGTGCAGCTGAGACAGCTGCACCCCCTAAGGATGCTCATTAGAATTGTGGCTATGAAAAGAGCAATAAGCTTACGGATAGCCGCAATGACCCTTGCGCTGGTCGCCATGCTGCTAACGGCGTGCGACCATCGCACCATCTACGACCGATACGAGAGCACTGCCCTCTCGGGGTGGGAGAAGAACGACACCATTACGTTCGCCATCCGCCCGTTGAAGGAGGCAGCCACCTATCGCGCTCTGCTCGGTGTGCGCACTACGGATAGCTATCCGTTCACGTCGCTCACGCTGATTGTGGAGCAAGAGATAATGCCAGCGCATCGTGTCCTTGTCGACACCATCTGCTGCGAGCTCACCGATGAACAAGGCAAAGTGCTCGGCGACGGCATAGGCTACAGGCAGTATCAGTTTGAGGTGTGCCAACTGCAGTTGCAGGAAGGCGACTCGCTGCACGTAGTGGTGCGCCACGATATGAAGCGCGAGATACTGCCCGGTATCTGCGATGTCGGCATAAAGCTATTGAAAGAATAGAAACAACCCATAGATGAGAAAATACATATATATTATAATAATGTGTATCGTCAGCCTCGCTGCCTCAGCACAAGAGCGCACCGTGCAGAACCGCCCGTACACCGACTTGCGTCCATTCCACTTCGGCGTGGTCGTGGGTACGCACGTGCAGGACATGGAGGTGCGTATGGCGGGTCCGATGACCATCACCACTGAGGACGGTACGCAGGAGACACTCGTCACCGCCGACCAAAGTCGCTGGGACCCCGGCATCAATGTCGGAGTGCTTGGCGAGCTACGTCTGTCCACACATTTCCAGTTGCGCGTGGCACCGATGATGTACTTCGGCACGCGCCACATAGTGTTCCAAGACCTGAAGAACCTAAGCGCGAGTGGTAAGCCCGAAGAGAAACGCCAGGATATGAAGACCGCTTACATCGCTGTGGCAGGCGACATCATCTTCGCTGCGCCCCGCTTCAACAACCACCGCCCGTATCTCATGGCTGGCGTATCGCCGATGATCAACCTCACGGGCAAGAGCACCGACGCGCTGAAGCTGAAGCGCACGTCGCTCTCGCTGGAGTTCGGCGTGGGCTGCGACTTCTATCTGCCCTACTTCAAGCTGCGTCCAGAGCTGAAGTTCGTCTACGGCTTAGGCAATGCCCTCGACACAAAGCACGCCAAGGAGCTGCGCGACAAGAGTCTGCTCAAGTACACGTATGGCGTGAAGGAAGCACGTACAAAGATGATCGCGCTGAGTTTCTACTTTGAGTAGACAAGATACTTGATAACTCATATAGGCGATACGGTGGCAGTGAAAGTTATTTACATAGGAATGCTTAAAATGTAGTGTTAAACAACATTTTGTGTCATACAAATTTGCTTATATCCTAAAAACATACTAAATTTGTAACCAAATCTGAATCTATTTCAGCTATTTAAACATAACATTGTCTAACATTAATATTAACAGAAACAAGAAAAAGAAAACAAACAAACTAAAACGGTAAGTGGTTAGTGGTTTAGAATCATTGCCACGACAGAGATTTAACAACTAAGGATTAATTCCTTGTATTATCAAACTCTGTGTTTCCGTTCTTTAACTTTTAAAATATTGAGCTTTTAGCTCTTGTTCTTTTGTATCGAATACCGCCAATATTCACTCTACGAGAACAAGCAGATGGAAGGTTCATGCCCATAGGCGTGAACTGTCTCGTGCTTGTTGTAGAGTAGGTCACTTGGCGGTAACCAGATACAAAACAAGTTGCAGACGGTTACACGCTTTTTATTTTTTATTATGAAAAAACTCTTTAACAAGTACTTATTTTTATTGTGTGTCGCATTCGGTGCGCTTATCTTCTCGTCTTGCAGCAAAGACGATGATGCTGAAAATGATAACAGTGGCCCAGTTATCAATCCTGACAAGAATTTGCCAGACCCTACAGGAACAGTTACTCTGAATATAATGATTGGAGATGACGAGAATAAGAGGGTCGATATAAACGGTTTTGGTACTATACAGATCAATAGTGCATATAATTTTGTGGGATATGATTATAATTACTCATTCGTTTCATTGGGTAAGATGAAAGGATTGGGAAATGTTACCGCTATACCACAAGATGGATGGAATCGTTCTGTTGCAGTAAATCCTGGTGATGGATATGTTGTAAGATGTAAAAGATATTATGATGCTGAGCAGTATACTTATGCTCGACTATATGTTGTAAGCGAGATTGCAGGGACATCTGGCGGTGTTATTGGATACACCATAAAGTGTCAGGCTCCTTTTGTTTTTGCCCCTAAGTTTACTGAAAGTTCTTTAGAGTTTGATGCTGATGAAGATCTGACAAAAGAACTAACATTTGTAAACCCGACAAATGTTACAGTAAAGTCAAAGCCAGACTGGTGTGAAGTGCAAGCGACGGCGAAAGGCTTCAATGTGACCGCAACCCCCAATTATATAAATGCTGAAAGAAGTGGCATTATCGAATTTGAGAACGCTGAAGGTTCAACGAGTGTTTCGGTTAAGCAGAAGAAATCTGACAATCCTAAGTTTGAAGCAGGTAATGGCACAGAAACAGATCCTTATATAATAGCTACAGCAACCCAACTCGACGAAGTTCGCAATTTCCCAAGTGCTTGCTTCGAGCTTAGCAAAGACATCGACCTGTCTTCTTATCTTAATTCTAACTCATCTGGTTGGACACCAATTAAGGATTTTACAGGTAAGTTCGATGGCAAAAAGCACACTATCAAGAGTCTTTGGATAAGCTTAAGTTCAATTGAGAATGTAGGACTATTTGCAAACATCCAAGGCTACTCAGATAATAAAAGAGCAAGTGTATCAAACCTGTTCGTAAACATAAGCAAGAAAGGTATAACTGGAGGAAGTAGTGTTGGAGGTATTTGCGGAAGCTTATCCTATGGAAATATTGAAAACTGTATGGTAACTGGTGATATCAGTGGATATCAATATGTTGGAGGTATTGTTGGGCGGAATAATGACAATTACTATAGCTCTTCAATCATTAGTCAGTGTGCTTCTTCAGGTAACATAATAGCAACCGATGATGAAGTTGGAGGTATATTGGGTCTTAAGTATGGATCATGCTCAATTGAAAACTGCTACTCCATAGCAAACGTAAAAGCTGAGGGCTCGTATCCAGATACTTATGGCATTGGAGAAGGTGCTGAAAAATGTTATTTCGCAGGTACGATATATAGTACTAACATGGACAAAGTGTATCCTATTGCTTACAGTTACTCAAACAGCTACTACGACTCTGAGAAAACAAAGATTTCTGGGAAAACAGGTGCTTTGACCACAAAGCAGATGAAGCAGCAGGCATCATTCCAGGGTTGGGACTTCGATAAGATCTGGACTATTCAGGAGGGTGTAGATTATCCCAAGCTTCGCAGCCTACAAAAATAACCAACACTAAGCATTAAATAAATAGCGATATGTAAATCCAGCTAATGATTTACATATCGCTTTATTTATTATACTACTGACCTTCTTCTTTTAAATGAAAAAGATGACTAAGCCTTAAGCATGTTTCGCTTTGCGTCTATGCTGAGGAATATGAAAAGCAGGATGGTGAATCCCCATAGCGACGATCCGCCGTAGCTGAAGAATGGTAGCGGGATACCGATGACAGGCGTTAAGCCTAACACCATGCCCACGTTGATGAACACGTGGAAGAGGAATACCGATGCCACGCAGTAGCCGTATATGCGCCCAAAGGCGAAGGGTTGTCGCTCGGCAAGCGCAAGCAGTCGGAGTATGAGGACGAGGAACAGCAGCAGTACGCCAGCCGAACCGATGAAACCCTCCTCCTCGCCTACGGTGCAGAAGATGAAGTCGGTGTCTTGCTCGGGCACGAACTTCAGCTTGGTCTGCGTGCCATTGAGGAAGCCTTTGCCTTTGAGTCCGCCCGAGCCGATGGCTATCTCGCTCTGATGAACGTTGTAGCCGGCACCGGCAAGGTCTTCGTCGAGTCCGAGCAACACGTTGATGCGCACACGCTGATGAGGCTCCATCACGTTGTTCAGCACGTAGTCGGCAGAGTAGAAAAACACCACCGAACCGACGGCGAACGCCAGAATAAAGAAGTATTGCGGAAGGCGCGTACGCAGTCCGTGGTAGAGGAGATAGAGGAACAGCGCAAGACACATACCGAGCTGCACCCACGTCACGTCGAACGGAATGACGTACACGTCGAAGAGAATGGCTATAGTGGTGAGCACCAGACTATAGCCGATGATTGTATTGGTGTGCTTGCGGTTGTGTACATAGTTGTACACCATGCCTGCTACGAACAGTTGTACGAGTAGCAGTACCACGAACTTGCCCACCGATGTAGGTGTGTCGAAGAGCATAATGCCTTCGTACTTAATGCCCACAACGAAGTAGAGCACCATCGCTACGCCCGTGAAGAGGATGCTGCCAGGCATTCCCTCGCGGTAGAACATGAGGAAGAATGTGAGATAGACGAGTGCAGAGCCCGTCTCACGCTGCCCCACGATGCAGAGCATGGGCACGAGCACCACGGCGCAAGCCGCTGCAAAGTCTTTCCAGCGTTGTATGTTATAGCCGTAGGTGCTCATCAGCTTGGCGAGCGCAAGTGCGGTTGCAAACTTGCCGAACTCGGCAGGCTGCAAGCGTAGCGGACCGATGACGAGCCACGAGTGGGAACCCTTGATGTCGTGAGGGTTGAAGATGGTGGCAAAGAGCAGCAGGAGCAGCACACCGTAGATGATGAACGAGAACGTGTCGAAGAAGTGCGAGTCCATCATCAGTATGACAAAACCGAGACAGATACTCGTGCCAATCCATAGAATCTGCATACCCGAGCGTGTGTCGAGCGAGAACAGATCGTTGTCGCCGAAGGAGTAGCTCGCACCGCAGATGCTCAACCATCCGAAGAGCATCAGTGCTATGTACAGGCCAATGGTCAGCCAGTCGACCTGCGACCAAATGCTTTGTGGTTTGTCGTTTATCATTATTTTTAGTTTATAAGCCTTCCTAAGCCTCTTTAAGCTTTTTACTTTTTTACTCTTTTACTTTTGAGAGAATCTCGGACCGTAGCCAATGCGTCGTGCCTGCATGGCATCGGCTTGCGCCTCGGCAGCAGGCGATAGCTTGCCCGTAAGATACTGTTCCATCATCAGTCCGCCGATAGGTACACCGAAGTCGGCACCCCATCCGCCGTTCTCTACGTACACGGCGATAGCTATCTTCGGGTTGTTCATCGGTGCGAAGCCCATGAACACGGAGTGGTCGCGTCCGTGGTTCTGCGCCGTACCCGTCTTGCCACATGCCTCGAACGGCAGTCGTGAGAGAGCTTTACACGTACCCTTCAAGGCTGAGGAGCGCATACCTGCTACCACGTAATCGTAGGCTCGGCGTGATGCCATTGTGTAGTGGCGGTGGGTGTACATGGTGTCGAGCGGTTCGCCTTGCACCTTGCGCACCACGTGTGGTCGGTAGTAGTAGCCGCGGTTGGCGATGGTGGCACCGAGGTTGGCTATCTGTAGCGGAGTGAGCGTCACCTCGCCCTGGCCGATAGATATAGAGATGATAGTCAGACCGTTCCACGAGCCACGATAGTTGCGGTCGTAATAGTCGGCGTTCGGAATCATGCCACGCTTCTCGCCAGGCAGATCGATGCCCAACTTGTAGCCGAAGCCCATCGACACCATATAGTCGCGCCACGTGTTCATGGCGTTATACGGAGTCTTGTATTTCGAGCGGTTGCCAATCATGTAGTAAAGTCCCCAACAGAAGTAGGAGTTGCACGATGTGCTGATGGCATCGACAAGAGCGATAGGAGCGGCATGTGAGTGGCAGCCTACGTGTAGACCGCGATAGTAGAAGCCGTGGTTGCAGGGGAATGCTGTGCCTGGCGTAATGATGCCTTCGGTCATGTACGTAAGAGCCTGCGATGTCTTGAACGTGGAGCCAGGCGGATACATACCCATTATGGAGCGGTTGAGCAGTGGTTTCCATGCATCTTTAGCCAGTGCGCGGTGGTTCTTAGCGCGTGCACGTCCCACCATGATACGTGGGTCGTAGCTCGGAGCCGACACCATGCAGAGCACTTCGCCCGTACGAGGGTCGAGTGCCACGATAGAGCCTATCTTGCCCTCCATGAGACGTTCGCCCAATGCTTGTAGCTTCTCGTCAATGGCGAGCGTGAGGTCTTTGCCGGCAATCGGTTTGCGATCGTACTTGCCGTCCATGTACTTGCCTTGTATGCGTCCGCGAGCGTCGCGCAGTAGAATTTGCACTCCTTTTTCGCCACGCAACTGTTTCTCGTACGACTTCTCCACACCGAGTTTGCCGATGTAGTCGCCAGGCTGATAGTAGCTATCCTCCTCAATGTCGTAGGGCGACACTTCAGCCACGTCGCCGAGGATATGCGCGCCCACCTTCGATTGGTATTGGCGTATGCTGCGCTGCTGCACGTAGAAACCAGGGAAGCGGAATATCTTTTCTTGGAAGAAGCTGAACTCCTCCGAAGGGAGCTGACTCATAAAGAGCTGCTGCGTGAAGCGCGAGTAGCCAGGGTTCTTCGAGTAGTCCTTAATGTCGTTCATGCGCTTTATGAAGAACTCTTTCGTGATGCCAAGCGCGTGGCAAAACTCAAGCGTGTCGATGCGTCCCTTTGCTTCGTTCATCACGACCATAATGTCGTAAGCCGGCTGGTTGTACACGAGCAGTCTGCCGTTGCGGTCGTAGATGGCACCACGCGAAGGGTATTCGATTTTCTTGAGGAAGGCGTTGGAGTCGGCGTTCTTCTTGTAGTCGTCGCTAAGCAGCTGCAGCGTGAAGAGACGCACAATGTAGACAACGACAATAGCCGTTGCCACAAAAGCGATTACGTAGCGCCGTTTCTCAAGGTTATAATTGCTCATTTCCTACTACTGATGTTACCGATTACTACTAATAATGTTCTCTACTTACAGTTTCTGCTGTGCTCTATCTTTTACTTCTGAAGTACTCTATCACCAAAATCAATACAACGGTGATGATGGTGCTTGCCACGATGCAAGCAATCCATTGTCCCCAGTTGTACAGATTGAAGGCTTCGAGCGAAAAGAATGTGAAGCAATAGATGAGTACGAGGATGATAGTGTAATTGGTGTATTTGCTTGAGCCGAAGGTGAAGGGTGACGGACGGAGGTCGTCGGCACTGTCGCGTGGTGCGAACAGTTCGACAACGTAAGGCTGCAAGAAGCCCACGAGCGTCATTGAGGCAGCTGCTACGCCTGGTGTGTTGGTGAAGATGTCCACCAACAGACCCATGAAGAAGCACCAAAGCAGCGTAGCCCACTTCGCTTCGCCGCGTTGCACGGTCAGTGCGAAGTAGACATAGAGTAGCGGTGTGGCGCATCCGAAGACGCTGATATGGTTGAGTAGCAGCGTCTGTGCGAGCAGCAGCACTATGATGAATACTATGTTTCTAAGGAAGTTCAGGCTCATTTGTTTCTTCTATATGTTTATTGGCGTGCCTTGATGGAGTCTTCGGCAGCACGCAGTAATTCAAGTTTCTTGTCCATCTCGCGGTCGTTGATGACGCTCACGTCGCGCAGACGTGAGAAGTCGGTCGACAGAGCGATGTTGAGACGGTAGGAGAGTCCGTTCTCGGAGTTGTACACATGTTTGATGCGTCCGACGATGATGCCCGGTGGAAACACCGAGGAGTAGCCCGATGTCACGATGAAGTCGCCCAGTCGGAAGTGTGCATGGCGTGGTATGTCCTCTACGTATGCCGTTTCGGGCGAACCACCATGCCAGCGCAGGTAGCCGAAGTAGCCACGTCCGCGTATGGTGCAGCTGATGTTCGACTGCTCATTGAGCACAGGGATAACCACCGAGTAGTGTTCGTTGCATAGGTAGACGATGCCCACGATGCCCTGTCCGCACACCACGCCCATGTCCTTGCGCACGCCGTCGGCACTGCCTTTATCTATGGTGATGAAGTTGTTAGCCTTGTCGAGCGACGAACTGACGACCTTTGCCGGTATGGTCTCGTAGTCGCGCATGATGTTCTGTTGCAGTCGTTCGACGAGGGTAGTGTCGTTGTTTGACTTCTTCACCTGCTCGCGCAGCATCTCCACTTCGCGTTCGAGGTATATGTTGCGGTCGGTGAGTTGGCGGTTCACTTCGGTGAGGGCGAAGTATTGCTTCACGGACGAGTCCCATTCGTATATCTTGCCTGCTACGGCATTAGCCGATGAAAACCACACACTGCCCTGATAGCTGTTGTACTTGAACAGCAGTGTGAGGCTCACTACCTCAAGCAAGAGGAAGACGAACCAGTGGTTGTGGCGTGAAAGGAAATCTAATAGGTTGCGCATAATTGAAAAGTAAAAAAGTAAAAGAGTAAAAAAGTAAAAAGCAGAGGGCGTATAACCTTTCCTGCTCTTTTTACTCTTTTACTTTTTTACCTTTTTACCTTTTTACCTTTAAAAGTTATTTACTGTCAAGAGCGTTTTACTCTTTTACCTTTTTACTTTTTTACTCTTTTACTTTTAGCCTATCTCATCAGGAATGAGAAGCGGTCGATGTTCTTCAGAGCCACACCCGCACCGATTGCTACGCTGTGCAACGGATCTTCGGCGATGTGGAACGGAATGTTGATCTTCTCCTGCAAACGCTTGTCGAGACCACGCAGCAGGGCACCGCCACCACTGAGATAAATGCCGTTCTTTACGATGTCGGCATAGAGTTCAGGCGGTGTGTTCTCAAGAGCAGAGAGCACAGCGTTCTCGATCTTTGCGATAGTCTTGTCGAGGCAGTGTGCTATCTCCTGATAGCATACCGGCACCTCCATAGGGAGCGCAGTGATGCGGTTCGGTCCGTGAACGATGAAGTCCTCCGGTGCATCGTCGCCAAGCTCAGTGAGAGCCGAGCCGACGTGTATCTTGATGCGCTCAGCCATACGCTCCGAAACCTTCACGTTGTGCTGGCGTGACATATACTCCTGAATGTCGGCTGTGAGGTCATCGCCAGCAGTGCGAATAGAGTTGTTCGACACGATGCCGCCGAGCGAGATTACAGCAATCTCTGTTGAGCCGCCACCTATGTCTACAATCATGTTGCCCTCTGGTGCTTCCACGTCGATGCCGATGCCGATAGCAGCTGCCATAGGCTCGAAGATGAGGTACACGTCGCGTCCGTCGGCGTGCTCAGCACTGTCGCGCACGGCGCGCAACTCCACTTCGGTAGAACCTGAAGGAACGCCGATAACCATACGCAGCGACGGGGTGAAGAGTCGGCTGCCAGAGTGTACCATCTTGATGAGTCCGCGCATCATCTGTTCACATGCTGAGAAGTCGGCGATGACTCCATCGCGGAGTGGGCGAATGGTTCGGATGTTGTCGTGAGTCTTCTCATACATCATCTTTGCCTTCGAGCCGACAGCAATCATTTTGTCTGTGCGACGGTCGAGTGCCACTACCGACGGCTCATCAACAACGATCTTATCGTCGCAGATGATGATGGTGTTGGCAGTGCCGAGGTCCATCGCAATTTCCTGTCTGAATGAAAAAAATCCCATTTATTGAGTTTTGAATTATGAGTTTTGAGTTTACTTTGCAAACCAAGCGTGGATGGCTGTGTCGTAATGGCTGCTTACGCCGAACGCACGCTCAGCGAACATCTTGCGCTCCTCAAGAGAGGTCTCAGCACCATTAGTGTTGAGGATGTCGAGGAGAACCTTGTATTCAGCCTTGCTCGGAACGATGACCACGTCGTTGAAGTTCTTAGCACCAGCACGGATGAGCGAGATGCCGCCTATGTCTATCTTTTCGATGATGTCGGCATCGGAAGCACCGCTTGCTACAGTCTGCTCGAATGGGTAGAGGTCGACGATGACGAGGTCGATTTCGGGGATGGCGTATTCAGCCATCTGCTGGCGGTCGCCTTCATTGTCGCGGCGAGCGAGGATGCCACCGAAGATGCGTGGGTGCAGAGTCTTGACACGTCCACCAAGGATTGATGGGTAAGATGTTACGCTTTCTACCGACTGACATTCGTAACCAAGCTTTTCGATGAATGCTTGTGTGCCACCAGTAGAGAGAAATTTAACACCTTCTTCGTTGAGCTTCTTCAGGAGCTCGTCGAGACCATCCTTATGAAATACGGAGATAAGCGCGGTCTTGATTTTTTTTGTTCCAGCCATGATTTCTTTTTATTATTGTTGATTATCCTTTTTACCTTGTTGTTGTATGATGTTGTTACACGTGTGAACGTCAATATGGCTTTGCTATTCCGTCTTGCGTGTAATTTTTCAAAATCAATGCAAAGGTACTAAAAACCAATAATATAATGTGTAAATTGTAGAAAAAATGCGGAAAAAGTTGTGTTAAATATGTTTTTATTGATTTATATACAAAAAAACGAGTTAAAGACTTAATCTTTAACTCGTTCTTTGTAGCGGGACCCAGGATTGAACTGGGGACCTCATGATTATGAATCATGCGCTCTAACCAGCTGAGCTATCCCGCCATCGTTCTTGATTGCGGGTGCAAAGGTAATGCTTTTTTGTTAATCGCCAAAACTTTTCGCAAAAAAAATCACAACAAAGTGCATTTTCTTTATCTTTTTCCCTATCTTTGCAAAAAATACAGGCCTTCCTAAGGGCTTAACTACTAAAACAACAACTATGGAGAAAAACAAAATCACTGTAGAACACCTCCTAAACTCAACCTCGAAGAATATCATTTGGCAGCTTATCGGTACCGATTCGGGTTTGCAGAAGTGGATAGCCGATAGCGTGACGCTCGATGGCGACCAACTCACCTGCGCATGGGGCGATGCCCACCGCCACCACGAAGTACGAATGGCAACGGTCAGCGTGATTGAGAAATACGGACGTATACGCTGGAGTTGGGATGACGAAACCGACGGGTCGTATGTAGAGATACGTATGGAGAAGTGTAGTCTGACGGGTGGATACATGCTCAGCGTTACCGATTTTACAGACGATGGCGATAAAGACTGGCTCGAGGATATATGGACGAGCAACTTCGAGCGTTTGCGTCGTAAGTGTGGCGTGTAGGGTAGGAGTGGACTACTCCGGCAGTGTAAAAATACTAAAATCATTTAATTTCGTGGAGTATATGAAATATTTATGCTAATTTTGCAGCATAAAAAAGCATACATATACTTAACCTCTTATATGTAGTGCACTGGTGGAACAGTCTACTTATATATAATAAGGTAAAAACGCTCACGATGTTTCGTATAAAGAAATTAGATATCTTCATTGCAAAGCAGTTCGGTCTTTTGTTCATAGGAACGTTCTTCATCTGTCAATTTGTACTGATGATGCAGTTTCTGTGGAAATATGTCGACGAGCTAATCGGTAAGGGACTCTCCGTCGACGTGCTTGCCGAATTCTTTTGGCATATGGGACTCATGCTTGTGCCGCAAGCAATGCCGCTTGCCATTCTGCTTTCATCGCTTATAACATTCGGAAATCTCGGTGAAAGCTCAGAGTTGACGGCTATAAAAGCTGCAGGTATATCGCTCATGCAAGCGTTTCGTTCGCTCATAGCCATCAGTGTGGCTATCTGCGTGCTCTCCATTTATTTTCAGAACTCTATCGGTCCTGAAGCCAACCGCAAGCTCGCCTTGATGCTCATATCAATGAAGCAGAAGAGTCCGGAACTGGAAATACCGGAAGGCGTGTTTTACGACGGCATACCAAACTCTAACCTCTACGTGTCGAAGAAGAATATGGACACGGGTAAGCTTTACGGTATAATGATTTATCGCATGACTGGGTCGTACGAAGACCAGGCGATAATACTCGCCGACTCGGGCATGTTGCAGTCGACAGCCGAAAAGAAACACCTACTGCTCACGCTGTGGAGTGGTGAGTGGTTTGAGAATATGCAGTCGCAGGAGTTGGCTGGCAGTGCTTCGGTGCCCTATCGTCGCGAGTCATTTGTGCAGAAGCATATAGTGCTCGACTTTGATTCCGACTTTAATGTGAGCGATGGTTCGTCGATATCCAACGACGCACGCGGCAAGAGTTTTACGCAGATAGTTCACGATATGGACTCGCTGAAGCAAGTGTACGATAGTATCGGCAACAACTACTACGCTGCCGATCGACTCACGTTCTATCGACTCGCTTCGGTTACGAAGAACGACTCGCTTCGCGCCCTACAACTTGCTACGACCTCAGCCTATAACGTCGATACAGCATACGCTCACCTCACGTCGCAACAGAAGCGCACCGCTATAAGTTATGCCCTGAACCGAGTAGGCTCGCGCAAGAGCGACCTCGAGTTTAAGTCGCTTATTACCAGCGATGGCGACCGCCTGATACGTCAGCACGAGATAGAATGGGTGGCAAAGATAACGCTCGCCTTGTCGTGTCTCATCTTTTTCTTTATCGGTGCGCCGCTCGGAGCCATCATACGCAAGGGCGGACTGGGTCTGCCGGTGCTCATCTCGGTGCTCGTCTTCATCCTCTACTACATACTCGACAACTCGGGCTATCGAATGGCGCGAAGCGGTATGTGGACGATATGGTTCGGCAAGAGTCTTGCTCCCGCTGTGCTCGTGCCGATGGCGGTGTTCTTTACATATAAAGCAACCAACGACTCTGTTGTGTTCAATGCCGACCTGTACGCCGACATCTTCCGTCGCTTCTTCGGTCTGCGCATCAAGCGCCCGATATATCGCAAGGAGGTGGTAATCAACGATCCGCACTACGCTGACGACTTGGCACAATTGCAGCAGATGAACAACGAGATAGTTGAGTACTCGCACACGCATCGTTTGAAACGTGCACCAAGTTGGGTGAAAGTGTTCTTCAAGTACGAGCCCGACAACGTGATGGAGCGCATCGTGCCACAGCTGGAGCAGATAATAGAAGACCTCAGCAACTCGCGCGACCGCACCATCATCAACCACCTGAGCATGTACCCCGTGATGTCGGAGCGCGCCCATACACGCCCCTTCGAACGCAAGTGGCTGAACATTGTGGCAGCCATCGTCGTACCGCTCGGCTTCGTGCTCTACATGCGCATGTGGCGCTATCGCTTGCGTCTACAGCGCGACCTGAAGGTGGTGCAGACCGAGAACAAGATAATCATGGGCAGAATAAACGCTATACTCAATCGGTAGCGACATACTTAATGGCGATATTTTAGAAACAATAATAGTAAGATAACGAATAATAATAACACTCATCAACAAATAAATAATATGGGAGAATTCAAACTGAGCAGCATCGAAGATGCTCTAAAAGATTTTAAAGACGGACAGTTCGTAATCGTGGTTGACGACGAAGACCGCGAGAATGAGGGCGACCTCATCATCGCCGCCGAGAAGATAACTCCTGAAAAGGTGAACTTTATGTTGAAGAACGCGCGTGGCGTGCTCTGTGCCCCCATCACCCTCTCGCGTTGTGAGGAGCTCGACCTGCCACATCAGGTGAGCGACAACACATCAATGCTTGGCACACCGTTCACCGTTACAATCGATAAACTTGAGGGATGCACCACCGGCGTGTCAACACACGACCGTGCTGCCACCATCAAAGCACTCGCCGCCCCAACGTCTACACCACAGACCTTCGGCCGCCCTGGACATATCAATCCGCTCTACGCACAGGACAACGGCGTGCTCCGCCGCTGCGGACACACCGAGGCTGCCATCGACCTCTGCCGCCTGGCAGGTCTCTATCCGGCAGGCGCACTCATGGAGATAATGAACGAAGACGGCACAATGGCACGTATGCCCGACCTGCAGAAGATGGCAGAGGAGTGGGGCTTGCGCATCATCACCATCAAGGACCTCATCGCTTACCGCCTCAAGAAGGAATCGATAATCGAAGTGGGCGAGGAGGTAGACATGCCTACAGAGTGGGGACACTTCCGCCTCGTGCCGTTCCGTCAGCAGAGCAATGGATTGGAGCACATGGCACTCGTGAAGGGCGAGTGGCGTGAGGACGAGCCCGTGCTCGTACGTGTACACTCTTCATGCGCCACAGGCGACATCCTCGGCTCGAAGCGCTGCGACTGCGGACAGCAGCTCCACGCAGCTATGCAGATGATTGAGAAGGAAGGCAAGGGCGTAGTGGTTTATATGCAGCAGGAAGGTCGCGGCATCGGACTCATGAACAAGATTGAGGCATACAAGCTGCAGGAGGAAGGTTACGACACCGTGGATGCCAACGTGCACCTCGGCTTCAAGCCCGACGAGCGCGACTATGGTTGCGGAGCGCAGATGCTGCGCCACCTCGGCGTGCACAAGATGCGCCTGCTCACCAACAATCCCACAAAGCGCGTAGGCTTAGAGTCGTACGGACTCGAGATTGTGGAGAACGTGCCCATCGAAGTGATACCCAACAAGTACAACGAGCGTTACCTGAAGACTAAGCGCGACCGTATGGGTCACACCTTGCACCTCAAGTAAGGATTGTTGACACATACAGTAAGTATGTTGTTGGATTTTTAAGGACCAAAGAATAAGAGAACATGAGCTTGGGTGTATGCTGTTTGTATATACCCAAACTAATGTTCTCGTCCTTTTTATAGAGTAAATGAGCCGTTTAGTAGCAAAAATAAAAAATAACGATTATGATTAAGGTAATGATAGCGACGCTTATATCGCTTATGTCTTTTGCTCCGATAATGGCGCAGAACATTAAGGGAAAGATTGAAAATACTAAAGGAGAACCTTTGGCTTTCGTGAATGTCGTGCTTCTGACTCGTGGGGATTCGGCCTTTGTCAAGGGGGCTGTGAGTGGCGAGGATGGTAGCTTTGTTATCGATTCTCCTTGCAATGACGGAATCATTAAGGTTTCATCAATTGGTTATACGACAGTTTTCCGAGATTGTCGTGGAGAAGACATGGGTGTCATCCGATTAAGCGAAGAATCATGGATGCTCGGCGAAATCGTTGTAAGAAGCCAACTGCCCAAGACGGTGTTGAGCGGCGAAGGAATGACGACGACGGTATCAGGTAGCGTGTTGGAGAAAACTGCCAACATGGAGCAGTTGCTTTCACGCATCCCCAGCGTGTCGGCTAAAGACGGAGATATAGAAGTGTTCGGCAGAGGAACACCAGTAATTTATATCAATGGTCGTAAGATGCAAGACCAAATGGAGTTGCAGCGTTTGCAACCCAGCGACATCAAGAACATTGAGGTTATCAGCAACCCTGGTGCACGTTATGATGCCAGCGTGAAGAGCGTTATCCGCATCACCACCAAGAAACCGCAAGGCGAGGGCTTCAGCTTTGACAATAGCACCAGTTTTGTCATCAATGAAGATAAGCGCATGAGTTATTACGAGTCGTTCCGGGGCAACTATCGTAAAGGCGGCTTCGACATCACCGGCTTTTTGTATGGGGCATACACTCATCAACCAGACAACAAGAGAATACAGCAGTATACCTACACCAGCAATACATGGTTACAGAATACTAAGATAACGCAAGAATATATAAATCTCAATCCGTATGCACGCTTGAATGCCAGCTATATGTTTGACGATGAGAACTCCATCGGTGCGAGTTTCGGTTACGACCGCTATGCAAGAAAAGAAGGTAGGGGACTACAGCAAGCCACATCATACTGCAATGATCAACTCGTGGAGACATCTCGTGGAGACTATTTCTCTCCTGGTCATACCTCGAAATATCTTGCCAATGCCTATTATGTAGGCAAGATAGGGGCACTCAAAATAGATTTCAATACCGATTACTATTGGTATGGTGACAAGGATAGGATGACTATAAAAGAAAGCGTCACCGGCGAAGACAACCAGATAAAAAACTCTCAAGCCGACTCTTACCGCAACAACCGCAACTCGCTGGTTGCTTCTAAACTTGTTCTTGGTTTCCCACTGTTCAAGGGCGAACTGTCGGTAGGTGGCGAATACTCCTCTCTTAATCGTCGAATGCTATACACCATCGTGCCAGAAGTTACGAGTAATGAGAACGAGAAAGTGAAAGAGTCGATGACTTCGGCTTTCGTAGATTACACCCGCTCCTTCGGGGCGCTTTCTGTGCAGGCAGGTTTGCGCTACGAGTATAACGACTTTGATTATTACACAAACGAGATTCGCATCGACCTTCAGAGCAAGACATACAGCAACTGGTTTCCGTCGCTTGCCCTCTCGCTGCCCGTAGGCAAGACCCAGATGCAACTGACATACGCAGCCGACATCTATCGTCCCAGCTACAACGAACTCAGAAGTGGCGTGCAGTACGACAACCAGTACACATACGAATCGGGAAATCCGTTCCTCACACCATCAATAACGCGCAATCTTACTTACGCTTTCTCATGGAAGTGGGTTAATCTGCAACTGATTTATTCGCATATCTTCGATGAGGTTTGCACGATGACGCAGTCGTATCAGAACAACCCGATAAAGTCGCTTGCCCGTCCGGAAAATATCAACAGCTATAACTCCTTTCAGGCAGGACTGACGCTGAATCCAACCTACGGCATTTGGCATCCAACATTAGAGGCGATGCTCTACAAACAATGGCTCAAGATGGACACGCACGTGGGCAATAAGCTCAATAATCCGGTGGCTGTCTTCTCTTTTACCAACACGTTCGACTTCAAGTGGTTGACGGCTTCGCTCGTAATGACCGCACAGACCGAAGGAAACATGGGAAACAAAAATATACGTAAGGGATATTTCAACACCGATCTCTCTCTTTACAAGGCATTACTCAAAAATCGCTTGACGTTAACCCTTGACGTATCCGACCTATTCGCCACCGGCAATCAGTACCGCACGTTCTATTCTGGCGCTGCACGAACATTGTTTTACGATGCTTACTCCGTCAGTAGCATCACGCTGGGCATCCGCTATCGCTTTAATGCCACAAATAGCAAGTATAAGGGAACTGGCGCAGGACAAAGTCAGAAGAGACGAATGTAATCGGCAGATTTTGGCGTGATTTTAATGAAAAAGAATGACTAAAAAAGCAAAAAATAGCAGATTTGAGCTTTTGTTTTGAGT
>ERZ1034781.306-NODE-306-length-27090-cov-6.363344_pt1 | contig 27090 bp, 23 predicted proteins | sample MGYA00520700_ERZ1034781 | MGnify/ENA primary metagenome ERZ1034781 (study PRJEB33766, sample SAMN09781709) | gut metagenome | biome: gut microbiome | host: Homo sapiens | place: Madagascar | study: EMG produced TPA metagenomics assembly of the PRJNA485056 data set...
TATCTGATTTTAGATTTACTGGTTTTTAAATTTGAACGGATCTACGAAAGAACCGCCACCAAGATTCTTTGTATATACTGAAGAATCACTTGAAAGATTACCTCCGGATGATCCGCCAAGTGTGGAATCTCCCATACCGGAACCTCCTCCTCCGCCAAGTGTAGATTCTTCACGTCCCTGTGGATCGCCACTGAAAGTAGAAAAACCGCCTGAACCTGCCCCTTCGCCATCAGAACCTGCAGGAGCATATGCTGCACTATTTCCATTGAAATACTTGGCATCCTTCATAATTTCATCAAAATCAACACCTAATTCTTCGTTGATCGGATTCGTTGCAAGAAATTGAAGATGTGAATCCATCAGATTCTTAAATGCCATCGTGTAATCTCTGTATTGTTGCTTAATACCCTCAATACTGTCTTCAATTCTTTCTAACTCTTCTCTTGCCTGATGAACAATATTATTTGCCTTGATTTTTGCATCGTTCTCAATAATCTTGGCCTTGTCATTTGCATTCTTTGTAGCTTCTTCTGCGTTTTTCTCTGCAAGCATAAGTGATTTCTGAAGCTTTGATTCTGTAGTCCTGTAATGTACCAGACTATCTGTAAGTGTCTTGACCTGATTGGTCAGTTCAGCATTAGATTTATACAACTCTGTATAACTCAAAATAACAATATCAAAAAATGAATCAACATCTTTTTTGGTATACCCCATACCATGCTGAAATTTCTTTTGTTGTAAATCAACAGGTGTAAGCATTTGTAATCCTCCCTTAAAATACCTTCAGAATCTGCAAGTGCAGATTATAATTTAGTCATTTATTAATACTTGCTTAATTCTGGAGACAAGAATGCATCATTCAATAATTCTTCTCTGAGGTCCCCGGATACATAGATATCTGCCGGAGCTGCAATGAAGATATTGCCGGAAATTGCCTGTAACGATCCATCAAGGGAATAACATGCACCGGCTATAAAGTCAATGATACGCTGTGCTGTAGATAATTCCATTCCTTCCATATTGATCACGATTGCCTGTCCGCCTTTTAAATGATCAATAATCATTTGTGCATCGTCAAATTCATCCGGTTTTATAACAAATACTTGCTGTGAACCACCTTGGTTTCTGTTATTAAATGAAACAAGCTTTGTATTATTGGAAGCTGTAGCTGTATTCTTTGCCGGTTTTACAAATTTTGATTTTTTAGCAGCAACGCTGGCACTCTGTGTAGCAGCTGCTGTATATGTAGATGCAGATGATCTTCCATTTACAGCCTTCGACTTTGGCTCATATTCTTCATCAAAATCATCTTCATCCTCATCATATTCATCATCGTCAAATAAATCATCTTCATATTCATCACTGGAGTCATTTATTTTGAAATAATCCAGAAAGCTTTTTTTTCCATTCTTTGCCATAATGGTTCTCCTTTAAATATTATAGTTTCTTGCACCAAAAATTCCTGTACCCACTCTGACCATAGTAGCACCCTCCTCAACGGCAACTTCATAGTCATTTGTCATGCCCATTGATAGAACATTCATATGGACATTATCAATGTTTTTAGAATTGATGTCAAGTAATAAATCTCTCAGCCGTCGGAAATGAACCCGATTATCTTCAGGATCATCGACAAATGGTGCGATCGTCATCAGACCTTCAATCTGAATATGAGGGAAATCCTTGATCTGCATGATAAGATCTTCCGTATCTTCAACGGAAACACCGAATTTACTTTCTTCTCCGGCAACATTTACTTCGATTAATACTTTAACTACAACATTATGTTTTGCAGCTTCTTTTTCAATCGTTTTTGCAAGATTTATTGAATCAACAGAATGGATCAGACATACCTTGTCAACAATGTATTTTACTTTATTTGTCTGAAGATGGCCGATCATATGCCAGTTCACTTTACAGGAAACAGATTCGTATTTGTCGACTAGTTCCTGTACTTTGTTCTCTCCAAAGTCTACAGCGTCTGTTTCTGCAAGCAGTTCTTCAATATCGCTCAAAGGCTTTGTTTTGCTGACAGCGATCAGGGTGACATCCTTTCTGTCTCTACCCGCCCGTTTACAGGCTTCGGTAATCTTCTGATCTACTAATTCATAGTTTTCTTTTAACATTTTTCTATCACTCCTAATATATGATCTGGTTTTCCTTTACAGATGTACCATCCAGTACAATACGATCATATGCTGATATTCCATATGCTGTATTAGGATCGATTATTGAATAATCATCTCCATTTACGGTTATATCGATCTGTTTGAACAGCGCTGTTCCCTGTGTGATACAGTAAACACCTTTTAGCTTATAGATTCCCGCTGTTGATACATTAAAGGTGATATCCGATTCATTTGCGGCGAGAACCGCATCTTCCTTGATATCTGCCGGATCAACATAGCAGAAATGATCATCTGTAAAATATATAGTAGGGGATATCTGTACAACCGAAGTTGAGCCATCCTCTGTTAATACGATCTGGTTAAAATATTTCTTTTCCGTCGTTCCGCTTCCGCCGGACAGATATCCGACCGGTATCATAAGAACATCTTTTTCAACAATCGCTGAATTTGGGATCTTAAGTCCTTTTGTTTCGGAGAAGATAAATGTAAGATTCAGATAACGTTCTGAAACATATTCAGCAAGATATCTGCTCATGTCAATGATAATAAAATAATTTCCATCCTTTTCAATTGTCTCGTATTTGGCTGAAATCTTTTTACTTGAGTCATTGATTCGAAATCGAACATGTTCATCTTTTTTTACTTTGCTGTATTCTTCTTTTGTAAGCATGACAGCAATCTTCCAGTCCTCATCATCAATAATCTTATATACAGGTTTTCCGGATTCAACAATATCGCTTTTTTTTAACAATTCTTTTGAATACTTGGTTTTATCAAAATCATCAGCCGATAAATTGTTGATATCAAAACCTTCGTAACCATCCATATAATAGGATACAATTCCACTGGTCGATGATTTAACCGCTGTAAATGTCGAATCAAATGATTTGTCTGAGGATAACTGTTCTAAAGCCATATCCTCATACATTTCAAGAACCTTATTATCAATTGTATTTTTAAATTCATATACTTCTGAAAAATCAGAAGTCGAAAATCCAGTTTTGAAAATCTGTATCTGTTTACTCAGATCATTATAATCGTTTGCTGATAACGAAGTATTGTTACTGTTCTGTACTTCATAAAGTGCATCATACATAGAACCTGTCTCATCAACAGAATATACACTGGATCCTTTTGCTACTTTTTCGCCATCCCGGATATAATAACAGATATAGCCGGAAGTTGAACTGTAGTTCAATGTCTCTTTTCGAACAGCAAGCCCCGGAACAGTAAAGTTAGTATCATAGCTGCTTTCTTCTACCTGAAATACACTCAGGTCGTGATCATTCATTGATATAATGATACGGATCAGCATATATATAAACATGATCGCAAAAATGATAAACCCGAAACTGATCTTGACAGGCTGTCGTTTCCTGACTTTTCTTTTTATGGAAGTCATATATATCTCCTTTAGTCTGTGTACTGATCCTGGATCAGAGACACAGTACCCTTCGCAGGTATATTTTTATTATAATGCGGCAATGATATTGTCCTTATATGTATCAGGAACTTCGGAGCTGTCTGTTGCAAAACAGAGAACGATACCGATGTTATATTTTTCACTGATCTTGTTCATGATATCAAGAGCATAGCTGATCTGCTCCGGCTTTACATATGTTACAGATGTAAAGTTGTCAATATAAATCTTTTCAATATCCTTATTCTGAGAAATAATACCAAGAATAAAGCCTGCAAACATTTCCAGATTATCCACGTCGTAGTTTGTACAGTTAATCATTCTGACGCGATTACTGAGCTCATATAAATGCTTGTTATTATTATCAATGAAGACAACAGAACCTGTTACAACTTTTACCTCATTGTTAACCTTGTCAATCAGAACCTTTGTTTTTCCTTTACCCTTATCACCTGTAATAATCTGAATCATAATAAAACCTCCTGAATTATATTAAAACAGTTATATATTTTGAGTGGACAAAATGTCCACTCAGATAGCTGTTTATTTTGCAGTATTAATTAACATAGTCATATCATTATATAACGTATCCCTGTCTTCTGCTCCGGCAATAACAGCAACATATTTATCACCTGTATCATCTTTTACAAATTCAAGGATCAGACAGTTGCCGGCTGCTGTGGTCGTACCGGATTTCCAGGAACCTAACGAATACCCTTCCGGGAATTTAAACTCACCGGATATATAACCATTTGTTGCCTGTAATGTGACACTTTTCTCTGCCCCTGTTTCATCTGTATATGTAAAATCATATGAATCGAGTGAATCAATCAGATATGCCATGTCATGTTTTATGAATTCTGAAAAGATCAGATAGAGATCATATGCAGTCGTATAATGATCGTCTGAATGTAATCCATGGCAGTTCACAAAATGCGTATTTGTAGCACCTAATTCAAATGCTTTTTCATTCATTTTCTCAACAAATGCATCCTCACTTCCTGCAATCTTTTCTGCAAGCAGAACACCGCAGTCGTTGTATGAACGAATCAAAAGGCCATATAACAGATTCTTTACTGTTACAGAGCATCCTTTTGTAAGATCGCTCACACCTACATTATCTTCCTGAAATGTAACAGTATGTGATAATGTAATCGTGTCATCTAAAGATAAAGTTCCGTCTTCGATACTTTCCATAACAAGAAGACCTGTCATTAATTTAGTCATGCTTGCAGGGTAAATACGATCATGTGCGTTATGTACAACTAAAGCCTTTTTTGTTGAGTCATTTATCAAAACTGCCGACTTAACCGCACTGTAGTTCTCATCAGCAAGAGCCTCTCCATCGGGAATGACTGTATACTGGTCACCAAAGCTGTCAGAGCTGTATAAAGGCAGATTCTCAGATATTCCAAGTGCAAGTTGATTGCTTGTATCATAACTTCTTTTTGTGCATCCGGATAAAACAAGAATGGGAATCAGCATGACTGCCATCCATTTTGTCAATTTTTTCATCTTTATATCTCCAAATTATTTATAAAATTCCCGCCAGTCGAGATCTCCTCGGTCTAAAGCTTTGATCAGGAGCTCTGCAGTTGCAAGATTTGTTGCAAGCGGAATATTATGCATATCACATAATAAAAAGATATTGTTGATATCCGGTTCATGTGCCTTTGGATGCAAAGGATCCCGGAGAAAAATAACCATATCAATATCATTGTTCTCAATCTGTGAACCTAACTGCTGTTCACCACCCAAATGTCCCGCAATATATTTATGAACGTTCAGATTGGTAACCTCCTCAATCAATCGTCCCGTTGTTCCTGTCGCATATAAATCATTTTTACTTAAAATTCCTCTGTAAGCAATACAGAAGTTCTGCATCAGTTTTTTCTTCGCATCGTGTGCTATTAACCCTATATTCATAACTCTCCTCCTAGTATTTCTTCTTTTGCAGATTTATATTTAATACCAATCCAATACCGGCACTCATACTTACAAGAGAACTAAGTCCGTAACTGATAAACGGAAGCGGAAGGCCTGTATTCGGTAATAACGCAGTTGCAACTCCGATATTAATGAATGTCTGAAAAGCAACCAGTGAACCGATTCCCGCTGCTATATACATACCCTTTTTGTCCTTTGCGTGCCTAGCAACCCGAATACATTGTAACACTATCAGGCATAAAATTGCAATAATAATCACACTTCCAATAAAACCTAATTCTTCACCTACTGCCGAGAAGATAAAGTCTGTCTGCTGCTCAGATATCAGGTTCGTATCCTTAACGGTTGCTACGGTTGAGTTATTAATACCCTTACCAGATAACTGACCGGAACCAATTGCCATAACTGAATTATCCTGTTGATCGGAGGATGCACCATATTCACTTCCGTATATATGTCCCAGAATACGATTAATCTGATAAGTTTTCAAAAACTGAGGCAGATTTTCCTGTTGGATATACCAGATAAATCCACCAAAACATGGAACAAGAATCAGGATCATAATACCTATGAGTTTCAAACTGAGTCCTGCTACAAATATAACAATAAATAGTGTGACCATAATACAGATCGAGGTAGACAAATCGGGTTCTGCCACGATCAGACCAACAGGAACAGCCAAAAATACCGCAAGCTTTGCAAGTACCTTTGGCGTGTTCAAATCTTCGTAGTTTTTTTCCAGAAAAACTGCTGTACAAATGATCAAAATAATTTTAGCAAATTCTGATGGCTGTATTGTGAAAGAGTCTGATATATAGAACCAACGGCGAACGCCCTGATCTCCTCCTCCGGAACCGACCAACAGAACTAGCAGAAGCAAAAGTATATTTCCCGCATAAAGGATCATATAATATTTGCATATAAAATTGTAATCGATCAATGATACAATGATCATTCCAATTACACATGCGCCTACACCGATCAACTGTTTCGTCTGAAAATCCGGTCGAACGCTGCAGATTGTGATTGTTCCCATAATCATAGCTGCGATCACAAATAATACAAGCTTAAAATTATAGTTGATCAGACTGTATTTTTTTTCCGTTGACATGTCCATCTGTTTCATGTGTTTCATCTTTTTCTTTGTCCTTTTTCATATGTATTCCTACAACCGGGATTCGTGCAATGATAAATGAATCCGAAAGCTGTACTGTCATATTTGCTGAATCGATATTAACATAGGCCGCAACGCATTTTCGCATATCATCCCGAATTCTTGTTACGACATCCGGAGTACAACCTATTCGATCAGCCATTAATATATTTTTTAATCGTTCTCTGGCATAATGCCCGGAATTATAGCTTATCACATTCGATACTGCTCTGTTTTCTTTCATAATATTAAACTTCACCCCTTTATGCATGTTTTTTTCTGAATAAACGCTTAAAAGGTTTTCGTTTAAAAACATTAAAATCTGTAAGAGGAATGCTGTCACCAAGTATCCGTCTGCAAATATCGATATAAGCATTTCCTGATATGGTATTACTTCCCGCGAGTGGTTCTCCTTTATTCGTTGAAATAACAATCTGCTCATCATCCGGGATAACCCCAAGCAAGTTTACTGCAAGGATATCGACAACATCATCTACAGACATCATATCACCTTTTTTCACCATATCATAACGGATACGATTTATGATAAGGTCGATCTTGTCTATTTCATTTGCTTCTAATAATCCTATAACACGATCCGCGTCACGAATTGCAGATACCTCCGGTGTAGTAACTACGATGGCACGATCTGCTGCGGCAATAGCATTTTTAAATCCCTGTTCGATTCCGGCCGGACAGTCGATAATAATATAATCAAAATCAGCCCGCATCTCGTCGACAAGTTTTATAATCTGTTCCGGTGAAACTGCAGTCTTGTCTCTTGTCTGCGCGCATGGCATCAGAAAAAGATCCGGGTTGTTCCGATCCTTGATCAAAGCCTGTTTATACCGACAGTTTCCTTCTACAACATCAACAAGGTTATATACAATCCGGTTTTCCAGTCCAAGGACGATATCCAGATTTCTGAGACCGATATCGGTATCTATCATAACGACTCTCTTTTTCAACCCTGCCAGTCCGGTTCCGATGTTGGCTGATGTAGTTGTCTTGCCAACTCCTCCCTTTCCTGATGTAACAACAATTACTTCACTCATAAAACACCTCCGTCAATATCTTTCCTGTTTTAAAATATGCTTTGAAATTTTATCTTAAAGTGAAGTCTGTGACAGCGTCTGAAAAAGAAGTTGTCCATTTTCGCAGCTTGCCATCATCGCATCATCTGTATGAAATTGTTTTCGGTTCTGTTTTGTTTTATTATAAACAGCTGAACCGATCTTTATATGAACCGGCTCCATCTGAAGAGCCAGAACAAATCTGTTTTTTAAGTGATCCTGTCCGGCAATCACGTTTCCTGAAAGTTTTCCGAGAACAATGACATTTCCATTCGAAATAATCGTTGCTTTTTTCTCTATATTTCCGAGTATGATTATACTCTTTTTTACCTCCAACGTCTGACCTTTTCGTAAATTCCCGCAAAAAAACTGAATCGTATCATTCTTAAAAATATCCGGTTGTAATGCTTTTTTTTCTATTGCTGAAAACTGTTTGTCAGACAATTTCTTTTGAACATTTTTTTTGACCTGTTTTTTTTCAGGTGGACTTTTTGCTCTGTGAGGCGGAATATCGATCTGATTGCACAGATCCTGTTTGGAAGCTTCCAGACAGAATTCCACTTCGGTATTTGGAAGATGATTCAATTCATATAGGATCTGTTCCTCTTCTCCGGAGGATAACAGTCTCCCTTCAAATGTAACCGGTACTCTTCCGCTTTTTTTCAAAAATACTTCCTGGCTGTATAATTTCTCTCTGATATCAGAAAGAATCTGTTCCATTGAATTATCTTCATTCAGAATGATACGTATTCCATGGCTGTTTGCCTTCATAACAACGTCGGTATTCATATTCAATCCCTCATCATAATAAAATGCCTGCAAACCAAGGCTCTTTTATCTGGTGTATCTGATATCCAAACTGTTATATTCAATCAGGAATTTAATCGGAAAGTGCATTGTTACCGGTAATAGTTGTATTCTCAAGAACATCAGGATCATACAAATATGCATATACGAGACCTGAAAGCTCGACTGCATTACCGGAAGAATATCCAAATGGTATTACACTTGTAACCGTAACCTCAGGATTTTCATATGGTGCAAATGATACAAATAATGCATGGTTCGGTCTGGCTTCGCTCTGCTGGGCCGTACCTGTTTTTCCTGCTACTGCGACATTGATCTGATTGATCAGGGCACTGCTGCTTGTATGAACGGAAACAACCTGTCGCATACCCTGCCTTACAACATTCCATTGTTCTGCAGGAAAATCAAGTTGGTTGTGAACCTTATGCTCATTTTTATATACAACATTGCCATCAATATCCTTTATTTCCGAAACAAGGCTTAAGTCATAACATGTGCCGCTGTTTGCAAGGGTTGTAACGTACCTGGCAAGCTGAGTCGCCGTGAAGTTATTCGTACCCTGTCCAATCGCAGTACGGATCGAATCCGCATCTGATATCTGAGGTTTACTTTCAGGCAGTTCAATACCTGAGGTGCTGTCAAATCCAAACATGCCTGCATATTTCTGAAGCCGTTCCACACCGGTGATGTCACTGTAGGTTCCTGTATCTTTTGTTGCCATCCGATATCCAAGTTCATAGAAGAAATAGTTACAGGATTCCTCAATTGCCTTAGATATACCGATTGTTCCATGTGCCGACGGATAAATCCAACATTTAGCAGGTGTCTCTGTTTTATCAAAATATCCTTTGGTCTGGATCACATCGTTGACTCCGATAACGCTCTCATTCATACCGGCAAATGCGGTGATCATTTTGAATGTAGAACCGGGCGCTGTCTGCTGCATAGTTGCCCTACTGTACATTGGGGTTGTTTTGTCTGTTGTAATCTTCGCATAATAATCTGCATCAATTGTATTTGTAAGGCGATTATTATCATAGCTTGGATAACTTGTCATTGCTTTAACTGTCCCATTATTCGGATTCGTAACGACAATTGAACCGGAGCAAGGATCAAGTGCCAGCATTGCCGGAGTAATCTCAAGATTTTTAATTTTTTTACATATGAAGTCATAGCTTCCCATAACACCGGCTTTATAATCGGAATAATCTGCGTCTGTTGCCGTATTAAGGATACCCTGGTCATATAACAGGTTAATTACCTGACTTCCTGTAAGTTCTCCTGATATTATCATATATTTAAAAACAAGTTTGTCGAAACTGGTATTATTTTCAAATTCTTTTAAGATATATTCTGTCAGTACGTTGTAAATCTCATCTGTATCATAATAATCACTCTTTGTTGATATGCCGGAGATGTCGATCGCGCCCTGGCTGATCGCATATTTCAGGTATTCGCACAGTGAAATGCTATTGTTTATATACGAAACATAAGTAGCATCAGATTTGTCAATCTTGCTCGAACTGTAAATTCCCATCTCACTTAACTGTTCACAGATAAATTCCATATAATCCTGATACTGTAATGTCAGATCATGTAATGGAGTATGACTGACATTTAATATATCATCCAGTCTTGAAAGTGTATTTTGTTTTGCGGACTGGAAGGAAGAATTAACGGACTGTTCCAGTTCGGATGCATCTTTTGCCGCAAGGTCATCAATGCTTATAACATTATTATCAAATAAAGCAAAATATACATCGGTGATCGGAATATCATCCTTATCCGTGGATGTCGTTACATTCTTTATATGGGCAAGAAGAATGGATGCAATTTCTGTTTCAAGCGCATTATAACAATATTTTTGCAGATCGGAATCAATTGTCAAATAGATATCATTACCTGCGACAGGATCTTTGGAATCGATCATTTCTATCACCTTACCCATATTATCGACATACATCTTCTGATATCCATCTTTGCCGCGCAGATAAGATTCAAACTCACTTTCAAGTCCCATTTTACCGACCATATCATTTGCACTGTATTTTTCTGAATCATCCAGAGTCTCATTATATTTTTCCAGTTCCTCATTGGAGATATTTCCGATGTAACCTATGATCTGAGCAAAATATACAGAATCATTATATACACGATGTGATTCAACACTTACCTCCATGCCGAGAAGTTCATCCGAATTTTCTTTGATTGCTGCATAGCTTTCTTCACTGATACCATCAGCAAGCTGAACAGACATATACTGCTGGTAACGATTCAACCATATCTCATATCGTACCGCGAGGATCTTTAATGCCGCCTCATCGGAATATGTTTCGGAGATATTGAATAAATCTTTTCCACGCATATATTTAAATATATCATCGGCAGTCGAAGACGCCTGCTCGTCTGTCAGACTGTCGACAGAGCTTGCACCATATACATTCATTAAAAAAGTATTTAACGTATTTCCGGATACAGTAAATTCAAAGCCCTTCGAGGTTAACTTCAGAGGAAGACTCACTGACATCTTATCTCCGTTTTGTTCAAGGATCAGAATAGTTTTATATACTATGTCATTACGCAATTCATTCGAAGTCGTTTCCTTTGCAGCAGCCGCTTCCGTCAGGTCCGTTCCACTTATATAAGATAAAGTATAGGATGCTTCGTTATAAGCCAGAAGCTTTCCGTTACAATCGTATATATTTCCCCTGGTCGCTTTTACCGCTACGGTCTTTACGGATTTATAAGTAAAACTCTCCTGATATTTTTCACCATTTACGATCTGCAGATCGAACAAACGATATATAAGTATTCCAAATAGAACCAGAAACAAGACCGTTACAACAAACAGACGATGCTTGACATGTTCAATTATTGATTCTTTTATCAAACTGAAAAATTCTTTAAACATTCTTACGTTCCTTTCACGATCATATGATCAGACAATTGCCGGATCATTCACTTGCTTTTTCCATTTTTTTCAATGCCTTATTTACAAATGCAAAAAACTTGAATACGATCAACGTGATAAGTGCTGTGTAGATCATTTCGGGTAATATGATATCTTTTAAATAAGTTGCGAACTCCAGTCTGTTCCGCATAAGGAAGAAAATTACATAGGTTGCAAAATTAAAAATAAGATCATCAACTAAGATTATAATTATTGGAAGAAGAACATCTTCTACCAGATAAAGTCTGTGGAAAAAACCGTTACAATAGCCAAGAATCATATATAAGATCATAAATGGTCCGATGGCATATCCAAAATATACATCATATAAAAAACCACAGAAAAACCCAACCAGCATACCTTCTTTTCTTCCCCGCATCAGCCCGAAGGAAACAGTAAGGATCAGCATAAGATCCGGTGCAGTACCTGCTATTTCAAGAAACGGGAAAAGGGCAGTCTGCAAAACAAAACATATAGTTATTAATATTCCAAGTATTATTACTCTTTTCAATGTAACACTTCTTTCTGTTAATCCGTGATATTTTTCTTAGTCTGTAAAATTACAAGTACTTCTTCGATGTTTGAGAAGTCGGCAGCAGGTATAATATAGGCAGTCTTCGTCAGATTGTTGGAATCACTCTCAATCTTTGACACATAACCAATATTAATACCTGAAAGATATTTGTTTGAGACATAGGATGTTACAACCTGATCTCCTTCCGATATTTCGGCATCTTTATCAATATTTTCAGCAATCAGATATCCGTCTGCGTAATTCGTCAGACTTCCTGACACATTACAGATGGATCTGCTTGGAAGAATCATGGCATTAACATTTGATGTATCATCAATAATCGTACGAACTTTTGCATAGGAGTCACCGATTTCTGTTATGATACCACAGAGTCCGTTACCATACAGAACATTACATCCAACAGATAAGCCATCCTTTGTACCTTTATCAATATAAAAGACATCAAACCAGTTGCCGGTATCCTTTGAGATTACGCGGGCTCCGGTCTTTGCATAATCTGTATAAAGAGCATCTAATTCATATAATTTCTGAAGTCGGTCAAGCTCATAGGAATCCTGCTGATACTGGGCAAGCTTTGTTTCATAGGAAGATATCTTCTCCTTTAGCTGTTCATTTTCAGTTACTACACTCTCGTAATTGTGGAAGGCTTCTACCTTGGATTCAACCCATGTACCAACTGTATTAACTCCCTTTTGCATCGGTACAATAAAAGTATTAGTTACATTCCTGACGGATGACATCATTCCGTCAAAAAATAAAGAAGTAACCATCAGCACCACACACAAGATTGTAAGTGCCAGCAAAAAATATTTTGGTGTAATTTCTATTCTTTTACGATTACGTCGTCTCATTCTATGATTCCTCTTTCTGCCAGGCTGACAAAACAATTATTCCCTAATATAATATGATCCGATAAACGTATCCCCAGTGTTTTTCCCGCTTCCTCCACACGCTTGGTCAGAAGAATATCCGGGTTGCTGGGTTCCGGATTCCCTGAGGGATGATTATGCAATAGTACGATATATACAGCCTGATATTTTAATGCATCAATAAAAATATCCCTCGGCGATACAACTGCATGATCGACCGTTCCCTCTGACAGTCGACACTCTTTTAACAAATGATGGCTTGAATCAAACATTAATACATATACCTGTTCTTTGCACAAATATTTGGTGCGCTCCATATAATAGTCTGCAATACTTTTCGGATTACCAAAGGTAACTCCTGACCGGTGTTCTGATCTTGCCATTCTTCTGGACAACTCAGAGATACACTGCATCTGAATTGCTTTTACTTTTCCGATACCATCAACATTCATAAGATCATCAACCGACAGATAATTCAATCCGATGATCCCTTTATGAACCGGGTGTGCAGCTAATATTTTCTGCGCAGTCAACAAAGCATTCCCATGTCTGCTTCCACATCGAAGTATAACTGCCAGAAGTTCCGCATCTGATAAGACGGCTGCACCTTCCGACAGACATTTCTCATATGGGCGTTCACATTCCGCCATATCTTTCATTGTAAATTCTGATCTCATTTTTCCTCCTTCGTCTCCGTCTCTCCACGAATCGGTAAGGAGTATTTACCGTTTTTCCTTTTCGGCTTTTGTTCTAAAATAATCTACCACACTATAAGGTTATTTTCTACCATTTTTTGCAATGTCATTACAATTCCAAATTTTGCATGCTGATAGGTAAGTCCTCCCTGAAAATATACAGCATACGGTTCTCTCATAGGAGCATCTGCACTGAGTTCGATCGAAGAACCGGATACAAATGCACCGGCTGCCATGATGACAGGAGAATCATATCCCGGCATATCCCATGGCACAGGCTTTACATAGCTGTCAACCGGTGCAGCTGCCTGAATCCCTTCACAGAACGCAATTACACGTTCCGGTGTCTGAAGTTCAACTGCCTGTATGATATCAAAACGATCCTCTGTCTTATTCGGAACTGTCTTAAAACCAAGATTTTCATATACATTTGCAGCAAAGATCGCACCCTTTAAAGCACTTGCCGTAACCGATGGAGCCATGAATAAGCCCTGTGCAAAAGCCTTTGTATTATTTAAGGATGCACCAACCTCTTTGCCAAGTCCCGGAGTTGTAAGACGGTATGCGGCATTTTCTACATATTCCTTCTTACCGCAGATGTAACCGCCGATCGGAGCCAGTCCGCCGCCCGGATTCTTGATCAGGGATCCTGCGATCAGGTCTGCGCCATAGTCTGTTGGTTCTTTATCCTGCACAAATTCGCCATAACAGTTATCTACCATACAGATGATGTCCGGACGGATACTCTTTACAAATGCGATTGCTTCTCCGATCTTCTCACAGGATAAAGTCGGACGTACGGCATAACCCTTGGAACGCTGGATCTCAACAAGCTTTGTGTGTTCATTGATCGCATTTCGGATTCCTTCAAAATCAAACTCTCCTTCCGGTGTCAGATCAACCTGGGCGTATGTAACACCATATTCTGCCAAAGAACCCGGTGAAGGGCGAAGTCCGATGATCTCATCCATCGTATCATATGGTTTTCCTGAGATTGCAAGCAGTTCATCTCCCGGTCTTAAGTTACCAAATAACGCCGTACAGATCGCATGTGTTCCACAGGTGATCTGAGAACGGACCAGCGCATCTTCCGTATGAAATACATCTGCATAGATCCGCTCGAGTGCATCTCGTCCATCATCGGTATAACCATATCCGGAGGAACCTGCAAAATGCGCTTCTGCCAGACGATTGTCCTGCATGGCTTTGATGACCTTCATCTGGTTGATTTCACAGATGGCATCGATTGCTGCAAAACGGTCCTTTAAGCTGTCTTCAATCTTCTGACAGTAATCAAATACCCGTTCATCAATGTGTAAGGATGTATAATAATCTTTTAATAATGTGTTCATTTTATCTGCTCCATTTTATTTTATGAAATAATTCCCTTTGACCGCAAATGTTCAAGCATGAAATCCATAATGGTAGCTTCTGATGTGAATTCATTCTTGTCCACCCAAGTGACTTCTTTTTCCCGCTTAAACCATGTAATCTGACGCTTGGCGAAATGTCTGGTATCACGCTTTAGGATATACAGGGCTTCATCCAGAGATGTTACACCATCCAGATAATCGAGGATCTCTTTATATCCAAGTCCCTGCATGGATACCAGATCTTTTGTATATCCCTGATCCTTTAATGCCTTTACCTCTTCGATCAGTCCCTGCTCTACCATGATGTCAATTCGCCTGTCTATTCTATCATATAATTTTGATCTTGCATCATTTAACACAAAATATTCAAAATTATATGGAGAAATCCGTTTGGATTCTTTCTCGTTATGTTCGGAGATCGGGATTCCTGTCTCTTTATAGAATTCCAATGCCCGGATCACACGTTTGCGGTTGTTATAATGAATGGCAGCGGCTGACGCCGGATCCACTTTTTCAAGCATCTGATGAAGGTAGAGATTTCCATGTTTTTCCGCAAGCTGTTCCAGATAAGTACGGTAGCTTTTATCATCGTCATTTTCATCGAAATGGATATCGTATAAAACTGCCTGAATATAAAAGCCGGTTCCACCGACAATAACAGGTATCCGTCCTCTGGCATAGATCTCATCCATCGCCTTTGTTGCAAGTTCTTTAAATAATACAACATTGAACGGCTCCTTCGGATCTAAAACATCGATCAGATGATGGGGAACGCCATCCATTTCCTCCGGCATGATCTTTGCAGTTCCGATATCCATCTTTCGATAGACCTGCATGGAATCTGCGGAAATGATCTCACCGTTTATTCTCTTTGCAAGACCGATCGACAGATTTGTTTTACCTACGGCTGTCGGTCCGGTTAATATAACAAGAGGCTTCATTTGCTGCTCCGTTTCTATATAAGTTTAATTACTAAACAATTCGTTTGAATTTCTTTTCCAGTTCTGTCTCTGTCATGGATATCAGGGTTGGTCTGCCATGCGGACAGGTATATGGATTTTCAAGCTTCATCAACTGGTCGATCAGGTTGTCTGCTTCCTTAAAGCTAATGGAAGTATTCCCTTTTATCGCAGCTTTACACGCCATTGTGGAAAGTTTGCTGATAAAGGTGTCGATTGTCTGTTTCTGTCCGTTTTCGGATAACTCTCCGATAAATTCCAGAAACAATTCCCTGCCGTCCAGTCCGAACAGATTTGCCGGAACGGCTGACAGCTTATATTCCTTTCCTCCGAAGCCCTCGATCTGAAATCCCAGATTCTGGAAGAATTCCAGATTTTCCCGTAAGAACTCTGATTCTGTTCCGCTCAAGGATACGATCGCAGGCGGCATCAGGTACTGTGGAATGGCTGTCTTATTCTTATAGTTTGCCATCAATTCCTCGAACTTTACCTTTTCATGCGCGGCATGCTGATCCATGATAAAGAACTTGTCTTCATACTCGATCAGCCAGTATGTCTTAAATAACTGCCCGATGATCCGGTGCTTTTTCTTAGCTTCCGGAGTCAGAAACTTATCTTCAAACATATCCATCTGCTCGTATTTGATCTTAGCTTCCGGGTTGATCGGTTCCTGTTTCTTCTGTTCTGATGTTTCGTTAGTCTGTACACTCGCTTCAGCAGGATTTAATGCTGTCTTTGCCGGTTGTGTCGAATACGGAACAATGTTCTCAGCAACCATGTTGTCTACGATATTATTTCCAGACTGGTTATCTTCTTTCAAATACTGGATTTCTATCGGCGAGTTGTTTCTGTTTTGCATTATAACCGGTGACGCAAAATGCTCTGGATTCGGCTGTATATTTGAAACATCCGGCTGGACTGCTCCATCCGGCTTTGACTGAACATCAGAAAGTTCAGGCGTTGACTGCATAATGGAAGATGCTGTCTGACCTGATGCGCTTGTTGTTGGCTGCATTGATTGAGCAGGTATATTTGATGTTGCCTGCTGCATTGGCATGCTTGACTTTTCCTGCTGCGCTGGCCTTGCCGGCTGCGGAGGAAGCTCTGTGGCTCTCCGGTTTGTTTCGAATGGCTCCGGGCGCTTCTCCACCTTTCGTTCTGCCAGTGTCTCCGGCCGCTTATCCTTTCCCGGTGTAACAGTCGGGATAAGTTCTTTAAATAACAGCGCCTTTCTGACACTGATATAAGTAAAATCATACATATCCGGTTCATTTATGAACTTCAATTCCCGTTTTGCAGGATGGATATTTACATCGATCAGAGATGGATCAATCTCAAAATTGATAACTGTAAATGGAAATTTATGAACCATAACAAAGGTACGATATGCATCTTCGATTGCCTTTGTTAATATATTACTCTTTATATACCTTTGATTCACATAATAATCCTCGAATGAACGGTTACCTCTGGATATACTCGGTTTTGCAAGATATCCTGTGATCTTTACCTGATCATTTGCTGCATTGATCTCCAGAAGGTTATTCGTAATATCTCTACCATATATATGATAGATGATCTCTTTTAGTCTGCCGTTGCCGGATGTAAATAGCTTATCTGTTCCATTCATAATGAACTTAAATGAAACATCCGGATGTGACATTGCCATACGGCAGACAAGATCGTAAATATACGAGCCCTCTGTTGCAGGCGTCTTCATGAATTTCTTTCTGGCAGGTGTATTATAGAACAGATTTCTTACAACGATCGTTGTACCAAGCGGTGCGCCGATTTCCTCATTTGAGATCTCTTTTCCGCCATGGATCTGATATCTGGTTCCGGTAAGCGCATTTTCCTGCTTGGTGATCAGCTCTACCTGAGCAACTGCGGCTATACTGGATAACGCCTCGCCACGGAAGCCTAAGGATGCGATCTTTAACAGATCATCCGCCGTCTGAAGCTTGCTGGTTGCATGGCGAAGAAAGGCAACCGGAACTTCTTCTTTTGAGATACCGCATCCATTATCTGTGATACGGATAAAGCTCATTCCGCCTTCCTTGATCTCGATGGTGATCGCTGTTGCACCCGCATCGATGGAATTCTCCACTAATTCTTTTATAACCGAGCCGGGACGTTCAATCACTTCACCGGCTGCGATCTTATCAATTGTATATTGATCCAGTAATTTAATCATAGGTTCTCCTTAACGGATTCGCTCCTGTAATTCATTCAGGTATAACAATGCTTTCATCGGTGTCATGTTGGATAGATCTGCATTCTTTATCTCCTCTAAAATGGCACTCTCTTCCGGATTTGCCAGAAATGACATCTGGGTATCGGAAGCATTTTTATGAAAATCATTTGTTATCTTGATATCTTTTAATTTTGTCGTTATATCCGTATCGATAAGCTGGTTGCAGATCTCATTTGCACGATTGATCACGATATCCGGTACTCCGGCAAGCTTGGCTACCTGAATACCATAGCTTCGATCCGCTCCGCCTTTTACAATCTTTCGTAAGAATACGATATCATCACCATCTTCTTTTACTGCAATACAGTAGTTATTTACAGAGGATAACTTACCCTCTAATTCTGTCAGCTCATGATAATGGGTGGCAAATAACGTTTTTGCTCCAAGCAGTTCACTGTTACTGATATATTCCACAACTGCCCATGCAATACTAAGTCCGTCATATGTACTGGTTCCTCGTCCGATCTCATCTAAGATCAGCAGACTGTTCTTCGTCGCGTTTCGAAGAATATTTGCAACCTCACTCATCTCTACCATGAAAGTGCTTTGCCCGCTTGCAAGATCATCGGATGCCCCTACTCTGGTGAAGATACGGTCACAGATACCGATATTTGCTGAAGCAGCAGGAACAAAGCTTCCGATCTGCGCCATTAAAACGATCAGTGCCGTCTGACGCATATAGGTGGATTTACCAGCCATATTCGGTCCGGTTATGATCGATATCCTGCTCTCAAAATTATTCAGATAGGTGTCATTTGATATGAACATACCGTTGTTCATCATTTTCTCAACGACAGGATGACGACCTTCTTTGATATCAATTACACCATCTTCGTTGATCTCCGGACGAACAAACTGATTGGCGGATGCCACATATGACAGCGAACAGAGACAGTCTAATAATGCGATCTGTCTTGCTGTATTCTGAACACGCAGGATCTCACCTGCGATCTTATCTCTGAGCGCAACATAGGTTTCATATTCCAGTGCATATAATTTATCTTCAGAACCAAGGATCGAACCTGCAAGATTGTCCAGTTCTTCTGTGGTATATCGTTCTGAATTTGCAAGTGTCTGTTTTCTTATAAAATATTCAGGTACCAGATCCTTATAGGAATTAGTCACCTCAAAATAATAGCCAAATACTTTATTGAACTTGATGCGAAGATTCTTTATTCCTGTCTTCTGCTTTTCCCGTTCCTCCAATTCTGCAAGCCATGTCTTGCCATCTGTCTTTGCCGATTTTAAAGTATCGATTTCTTCCAGATAACCATCCTTGAAAATACCGCCTTCACGGATCAGTATCGGAGGATCGTCGTTGATCGAACGCTCTAACAGATCATAAATATCCTGTAATTCATCCATTTTCTTATAGATATCTGCAAGAAGCCCTTCCGGATAGATCTGTAAAAGTTGTCTTATATACGGCAGATATGAAAGGGATGTCTTAAATGCGATCATATCGCGTGGATTTGCGGATCGCAGGGAAATCCTTGTCATCAGTCGTTCCAGATCATAGATTGGGTTTAGATATTCCCGCATCTCATCACGATTGATCAAATCATTATTTAACTGTTCTACTGCATCAAGTCTTGCTTCGATATCCTTTTTATAGATCAAAGGCTGTTCGATCATGCTTCGAAGCATTCTCGCACCCATTGCTGTTTTGGTTTTATCCAATACCCATAACAAAGAACCTCGCTTCTGTTTGTCACGAAGTGTCTCACAAAGCTCCAGATTTCTTCTGGTTGCTGAATCAAGGATCATATAATCATCAATGGAATACAGCACGATATGATTGATATGCGCAAGAAAATTCTTCTGTGTCTCATGCAGATACTGAAGCAGGACTCCGGAGGATAAGATACAGTCAGGGAAATCCTTCAGTCCAAGCCCGTCCATATTATTAACGCCGAACTGCCTCATAATTGCATCTTCACAGAGCATTTGATTGAAATAATGCTCCGGCGCTTCAGAAATGGAAATTTTCATTTTCTCCCTCAGATAAACGAAATCCAGATCACAATTCATGAAAGAATGATTGCCGATGATCTCGGCAGGAGAATATTTGTTGATCTCATCCGTAAGCTTTGATAAGGATGGAACTCTCGCTGTCTTAAACTCGCCGGTCGTGATATCTACCAGTGAGATTCCGAATGCACCATCGTTTTCAAAAATACTCATCAGATAATTATTTCTTGTTTCATCAAGAATTGCATTTGACATATTGGTACCAGGTGTTACGACCCGGATAACCTCACGTTTTACAATGCCTTTTGCAAGCTTTGGATCTTCAACCTGTTCACAGATCGCTACCTTAAAACCATTCTCGATCAGCTTATTCAGGTAGACATCACAGGCATGATATGGAACGCCGCACATCGGTGCACGTTCCGGCTGTCCGCAGTCCCTTCCGGTCAAAGTGATCTCAAGGACCTTGGATGCGGTCAGGGCATCATCAAAAAACATTTCATAGAAATCACCAAGTCTGTAAAATAATATACAGTCCTTATACTGATTCTTCACTTCCATATACTGCTGCATCATTGGTGTTAAAGCTGCCACTGTTTTTTACCCCTATTCTATAAATTCGGTTTATACAAGATTTCCCATATAATAAAAGCCTTTACATTCATCCAGCGAAACATCCCGGATCTCGCCGATCATAGACGGATCACCTTTAAAATGTACCAGAATATTATTGGACAAACGACCGGTTAAGAGTTCCGGATTCTGTTCGCTGACGCTTTCGATCAGTACAGGCATGACCTGCCCTTTATAACGGCAGATCTCCTCACCGCTGATCTCTGATACTCGCTTGATCAGGCGATCAAACCGGTTCTGGATCTCTTCCTTTGTTGCATGATCCTCAAATGTTGCCGCCGGTGTTCCGGTACGCTTGGAATATATAAATGTAAATGCCGTATCAAACCGTACCCGGTTCACAACATCCATGGTTTCTAAGAAATCTTCTTCTGTTTCTCCGGGAAAACCGACAATAATATCGGTTGTAAGTGATATATCAGGAATCTGTCTTCGGATCTTGTCTACTAATTCCAGATAGGATTCCTTTGTATAACGCCGGTTCATCTGCTTCAAGATTCTGGATGAACCTGACTGCATCGGGAGGTGGATGTGACGGCAGATTTTTTCATTTGCCGCGATCACATCGATCAATTCATCGGACAGATCCTTTGGATGGGAGGTCATAAAACGAACACGTTCAATTCCATCAACATCTGTCACCTTCTGCAATAATTCGGCAAATGTCATCGGTTCTTCTAACGTCTTTCCATAAGAATTCACATTCTGACCAAGGAGCATGATCTCTTTTACACCCTCCTCTGAAAGCCGCTTAACTTCTCTGATGATATCTTCCGGCTGTCTGCTTCGTTCTCTGCCTCTGACATATGGCACGATACAATATGTACAGAAATTATTACATCCAAACATAATATTGACACCGGACTTAAATGGAAATTCTTTCTTAACCGGAAGATCTTCCACAACAAGACTGGTATCCTTCCAGATATCCACTACCTGTCCGCCGGCTTCGATACGGTTACAGTAGATTTCAGCCAGTTTAAATACATTATGCGTACCGAACACCATATCTACAAAACGATATTTCTTTTGAATTGTAGCTACAACATCCGGTTCCTGCATCATACATCCGCAAAGACCGATCATCTTATCAGGATGTGTCTCTTTGTCATGCTTCATGATTCCAAGATGTCCGTAGACTTTTCGATTCGCATTTTCACGGACTGTGCAGGTATTATATATAACAAGGTCTGCATCCTCAGAATCACAGCTTGTATATCCGATTTCTTCCAGAATACCGGTCAGCTTCTCGGAGTCTCTCACATTCATCTGACATCCATAGGTCTGGATCGAGCAGGTCAGGCCTCTTCCTGCTTTTTTCGCAAGCTCCCGGTAATACCCCCTTGCTTTTTTTATAAAATAATATTGCCGAAATGGTTCTTCGGCAGGACAAGGTTCTGTTATATCGATTGTATCTATTTTTTTATCTATTTCATTAATCATATTGTTCTCCGGTATGTGTTTAATGTTCTTGTTGAATTTCTGTATAAATTCGTTTTCGTTATTCTGATCAGTTTATTAACAAATATTCTTCCCCTTAAAGCTGTATATCTCTGACGGAGTCAGAAGCTGATCCGGTCTTTCGTCAAATGATTCGCATGAAATCTCCGGCAACACCTGATAATCATAGGCAAATGCAACCGCAGTAAGTTCCGGATGAAGCTTCATATAACGGTCATAATATCCGCCGCCATATCCGATCCGATGTCCGTTTTTATCAAATACAATTCCCGGGACGATCAGAATTCCTTCCGTCGGATGAATCATCTCACAGCCGGCAGGCTCTAAGATGCCATACGCACCTACCTTTAGATCGCTCATTCTATGGATCCGATGAAAATGCATATGATCTCCGTATACCTTTGGCACAGCAACGACTTTGTCATCTGTAAGTGCCTGCTTTATAATCTCGATCGTATCCACTTCATTATCCTGACTGACATAGATCAGCAGATGATTGCAGTCTTTATATTCATCTGAATTCAGAAACCGCTTCCTGATCTGCGCTGAAGCAACGGTCACCTGCTCCGGTGTTAAGGCACGCCGCTTTTGTTTATATTGTTTTCTTAGTTCTGCTTTTGTCTGTTCCATCATACTTTTTTTGTTGGATCGATATCTTCCAGCCTGGTAATACTACCATCCGGTTCTTTGATATCAATGTTATTTAATACACTTCTCAGATTCTGCTTCATGGCAAAAATATATTCCTGTCTGAGATTTTTCTGTTCTTCCTTTTCAGCCGGCGTAAGTCCTGCCGAAGTCTTGGATTTCTTATATAATTCATTGATCCTTGCAATCTTTTTTTCGTCCATTCTTATTCACCTGTTCATTTCTGTTATTTCGGAATCGGATACTGCTTCCGTCTGATCAGATACCATCTTATATATGATACGGTGGTACATGCTATATCCATTGCTACTGTAGATATTCCTTATGTGTAATGTAACTTACGACATCAAAATCCGGCTCTTTATATGCTTTAAATAAGGTTCCGACAGATTCGCCGTTTAATGCCCGACCGAGATTTCCTATATCATCGCCTGATAATATAAGCATATCCGCTCCTGAATTTGCAGCAATCTTTGCGGCAGAGATCTTTGTCGTCATACCACCGGTTCCATATCCGGAGCCGGCGCCCTTTGCCATTGCTTTGATCTTATCGTCGATACGTTCTACGACAGGGATCAATGTTGCATCCGGATTATTTCTCGGATCGTCCGTGTACAAGCCATCAATATCTGTCAATAATAATAAAAGATCAGCATTGATCATGTTGGCTACGATAGCGGAAAGGGTATCATTATCTCCAAAGTTTATATCCACTTCTTCAATTGCAACTGTATCATTCTCATTAACTACAGGAATAACATCCATTTGTAATAATTCATTAAAAGTATTTACAGCGTTATGTCTTCTTTCCTGAGATGTGATTACATCAAACGTCAAAAGAACCTGGGCCGCGATCTGGTGATATTCATAGAACAGACGCTGGTATACCATCATGAGCTGCCCCTGCCCAACTGCTGCACATGCCTGCCTGAGTGATGTTGTTTTTGGTTTTTTCTGAAGCCCTAACGACTTCGAACCAACACCGATCGCACCGGAGGATACCAATACAACATCCTTATCCTGATTTTTCAGATCACTGATGATCCGTACCAGTTTTTCAAGTTTTATGTAATCAAGTCCACCCGTCTCCTCATGGATCAATGAAGATGAACCGATCTTGATCACGATTCTTTTTTTATTTTTTAAGTATAAACGATCTTCCATTTTAAATCTGAAACCTCACATTCTCTGATTTCCGGTTGATGCTTCCGGTATCATAAATTTCGACATAACTGCCTCAAAAACTTTTATTCCGTCAACGGCTGCGGATGTTATACCTCCTGCATAACCTGCCCCTTCTCCACATGGATAAATACAAGTATGTGCAGATGTCAGATCAGCATCGCGTAGTATCTTTATCGGCGAAGATGTTCTTGCTTCCACGCCGCTTAATATTGCATCATCATCTGCAAAACCGGATATCACCCGGTCAAATGACAAAACACCATCTATTATAGCATCTCTGATATACTCTGGCAAACAACAATTCAGGTTGGAAAACGTATAAGCCCCCTTTATGCAAGGCTTGATCTTGCCGGCCTCCGTAGACATTCTGTTCATTCTGAAATCACCGAAACGTTGTACCGGAACTGCTCCTTTTCCTGCCTGATACGCCTTTTCTTCAAGCTCTCTCTGAAAATACATACCGGCAAGCGGATGATCTCCCGGATAATCTTCCGGCGTAATATTTACAACGATCGCACTGTTTGAATTATCCGCTTTCCGGTCACTGTAGCTCATACCATTGACACATATCCTTCCGGATTCTGAGGATGCATTTACAACGTAACCACCGGGACACATACAGAAGGAGTAGACCGCCCGTCCGTTTGCTGCCTGATGCACCAGCTTATAATCTGCTGTCGGTAGTAAATCTTCATAATCGGGATGATATCCATATTGTGCTTCATTGATAAAGGTTCTTGGATGTTCGATTCGGAGTCCCATTGCAAACGGCTTCTGTTCCATCGGAATTCCACGCTTATAGAGCATTTCAAAAGTATCTCTTGCACTGTGACCGATCGCAAGTATCACCGCATTGCTTTTTAATTCGTAGGTTTCTTCCGGTTTCAAAAGCTTCTTTATATGTAAGAGCGTTGTCTCAGGATCTATCACTTCTATATCTGTTACAAGCTGCTCAAATCGCACCTCTCCACCCAGCCTTATAATCTCATTTCTGATATTCTTGACTACAGTCAATAACACATCCGTGCCGATATGTGGCTTGTTTACATATAGGATTGACGGGTCTGCACCAAATTCGACAAATGTCTTAAGAACTGCCGTTCTTCTTCCTGATTTATCCTTAATTACGGTATTCAATTTACCGTCAGAAAATGTTCCGGCTCCGCCTTCCCCAAACTGAACATTGCAGTTTGGATTTAACGGATGTTCCTTTTTCCAGTATCCATTTACACAGGTTGTCCGTTCATCAACCGCCATACCACGTTCCAGAATGATCGGTCGATAGCCCTCTCTTGCAAGAAATAGTCCTGCAAATAAACCTGCCGGGCCGCTTCCGATAATGACCGGGCGGTACTGTATCGGTGTGTTTCCCGATTCAGGAATCTGGTATATCGTCTCTTTTGTTGACATAATATTATTATTGTGAACTTTGTGCAATATTTTTTCTTCATTGTCACAGATCACATCTATAGCTGCCACATAATGGATCTGATCTTTCTTTCGGCTATCGATCGATAACTTTGCGATTTTATATGCAGGCACATATGAAAGCTTTAGATTTTTCTTTATCGCAGCTTCTATCTCACCAGCCGTGTATCCAACTTTTAATTTTATATTATTTATACGAATCATATATATTCTTTCCTGCTTTCATTCCTGTGATAACTGCCCACATCAGATTGTATCCGCCGCATTTGCCGTCTACATCCAATAATTCTCCTGTCACATAACAGCCGGGAACAACCTTTAATTCCATTGTTTCAGGATTTACAAATCTTGTGTCTGCTCCTCCACGCGCAACCTGTGCTTCTGTTATTTCTGCTGTATCCGTGATCTCAAACTGCAGATCACAGAGTGTCTCTGCCAAAGCATCCAGTTCCTTATCTGTTAATTGATGCGCACACTTTTTTCTGATATCACATTGTTTTATTATATAAGCCCCAAGCTTTTCATGCACCAGACCATTCAGGCAGGCCTGAATATTCCGCTCAGGATTGTTCTTTACAAATGTCCTCAGATACTTTAATACATCTTCTTTATTCATTGTCGGTATCGGTGATATATGGAGCCTGACATGCTCGCCGGTTTCTAAGGCTTCACCGATGATATGGCTCTGGTTGAATACGACAATGCCGGAGATACAGGTATCAGTAAACTGTACCTCGCCAAATTCCTTCTCGTGATCAGAACCTGAATTTTCTTTTTCTCCACATTCAACATAGACGCCTGCTTTGCATCGAACGCCTGATAATTCAGATATATCTTCTCTGCATTTCACCTTACATAATGCCGGATGGAACTGATAAACAGGAGCACCTAACTGTTCCAGCAGATCTAAGCCGGCATCTGTTCCTCCAAGTACCGGAGCTGCCGATCCGCCACATGAAAGAACAACATTTTTCGTATAATACACAGCATGGTCTGTTTTTATTTTGTAGATATGATCTTTATCCACTGTTATTTCTGTCACCTGTTCTCCGGTATGAATCTCGATTCCGTTCTTTTTCAGAGCATCAGTAAATGCCCATACAACAGTCGAAGCCTGTCTGGACATCGGGTAATAATATCCATTTTCATCTGATACCAATACACCCGCCTGTTCAAAAAATAAAATTACTTTTTTATAATCATCCGCAGCGATTACCTTATAAGGGAAAAACTCATTGTTACTGAAATAACAGTTTATATCAAATGCCTGATTTGCGATATTACACTTTCCGTTTCCTGTCGCATAGATCTTCTTCCCGATCTTTTTATTCTTTTCAAGCAGCAGAATCTTAAGTTGTTTTTTCGATGCCGGATCAGTCTGTTTATCTGAAATCATATTCGGATCTGCTGCACAGGCAGCTGCTGTCATGCCGGATGCTCCCGCACCGATAACGATCATATCATATATCATTTGTTCTCTCCTTTTAAATCATCCCATATTCTAGCATTAACTGGAACATGATTCAAGGAAAGTAAATAATTCTTTCGCTTTTTGAAATTTTATCCCATTTTCTATTCTTTTTTTCATATCATTTTCCAG
>ERZ1034781.312-NODE-312-length-26960-cov-4.428359_pt1 | contig 26960 bp, 18 predicted proteins | sample MGYA00520700_ERZ1034781 | MGnify/ENA primary metagenome ERZ1034781 (study PRJEB33766, sample SAMN09781709) | gut metagenome | biome: gut microbiome | host: Homo sapiens | place: Madagascar | study: EMG produced TPA metagenomics assembly of the PRJNA485056 data set...
GCGGACAATCATCCCGGCAGCACATTGATAAATCTTGCAAAAGGCGGATACACCACATGCCGGATAATGCCCTCGGGCACGCCGTGTTATCAGGCGCGCGAGCACCTGCTCTGCGTAGACACGCTCAGGAACATAGACAAGGCTTTGTCGCTGCATCCGGACATACTTATTATAAACATGCCCACCAATGATACTTCGCACGGCATTAGCGTAAAGACGCAGATGAAGCATTTCAAGATAATTACAGACAAGGCGCGCAAAGCCGGTGTGGAAGTCTTTATAACAACATCGCAGCCGCATAACTTCGGCGAGCAATACCGGCCTCCATATACTGCCTGTAATGCTCCCGATGCCTCAAAGCAGCATTACCGTAATTGGTTCGGCGAATTGTCAAGGAAGATAAAATACCGCTATGGAAGCCATGCCATAGACTTCTATACCAACATAGCCACCCCCGACGGACTGGGGTTCATATCTCCGGCATACGACTCGGGCGACGGCGTTCATCTCAACGATGCGGCGCATTATATTTTTGCAAGACGCGTGATAGACAAGTTAATTATATTATATAAAACGAAGAACCTATGAACAAGAAACCAGAATTATTGCCTTCGTGCAGGTTGAATCTGCCAGGAGGCAAGAAGAGAATCCTTCTCGTGCTTTTGGTCATGATGCTGAGCGTTGTTACAAGCTTCGCCCAAAGTGTCAATGTCAAAGGGCGGGTTATTGACAAAAACGGCGATCCTGTTATCGGTGCAACTGTCGTTGAAGTTGGCAGCAAAGGCAACGGCACTGTCACGGATATCGACGGAAACTACAGCATTACCCTTAAAAGCCGTTCTTCGCAAGTGTCGTTTTCGGCCATCGGATACGAGACGATGAAGGTAGGCGTGAAGGGACGCACGGTTATTGATGTCGAAATGAGAGATGATGTCTATATGATTGACGAGCTTGTTGTTGTCGGTTACGGAAAGATGCGCAAGAGCGACCTTACCGGTGCCATGGCTTCCATAAGCTCGTAAGATTGCCGGTGTGCAGGTTAACCGCAACGACGGTGCTCCCGGTGCCGGAATAAGTATAACGATACGTGGTGCGAACTCTACAAGTACGAGCACGCAGCCGCTGTATGTAATTGACGGCATACCGTTTGAGGCGAGCGGCACTCCGAAGAGTGACGCAAACTCGGGCAACAACACCGTTGACAACCCGTTGTCTATGATTAATCCCAATGACATCGAGAACATCGAAGTTCTTAAAGACGCATCGGCCACGGCGATATACGGTTCGCGCGGTGCTAACGGCGTTGTCCTCGTCACCACCAAGCAGGGTAAGGCCGGCGCGCAGCGAATAGAGTTCTCTGCCAACTGGGGTATCATGAAAATATCCAAGAAAGTGAAGATGCTCGATGCATACACTTATGCAAACTATGTAAACGAAGGAATTGTCAACGGCAGCATTTACGACGGTCTTGTTGCCGGAAACCCGTCTTATTCGGGCAAGTGGAGCTATCGTTACGATTCTGACAACAACCTTATACCCGAATCAGGAAGCTACCATCCACTTCCCGAAGACTTTCTTACGCCCGGATGGCATACCGACGGCTATGGCAATACAGAGTGGGTTGAGGGAACAAACTGGCTCGACGAAGTTACGCAGACCGGCTCGGACCAGACCTATAACCTGAGCATTTCGGGCGGAAGCGACAAGAGCAACTATGCTATATCAGGAAACTATACAAATCAGGAAGGTGTAATCAAGAACTCTGGTTATGAGCGTTATACATTCCGCACTAATGTAAACTCAAATCCGCTTAAGTGGTTGAAGGCAGGCTTGAACATCAACTTCACCCACTCAGAAAACAAGTTCTCAAAAACTAATTCATACGATTACAGCATAATCCGCTCGGCACTTATCTACCTGCCGACAATATATGTAGGTGACAAGTCTGATGCGGACACATACGCGTGGCTGTCTGCCAACCCGCGTACATACGTCAATACGGCAAAGGATGAGATGGTCACGACGAACGTTTTTGCATCATCATATCTTGAGGCACGTATCGCGCCATTCCTCTCGTTCCGCCAAAATCTCGGTATAAGCAACATCAACCGTGAGCGCGACACCTATTATAATAGAGAGACAGGTGAAGGCAAGACTGCCAAGGGACGTGCGGGCAAGGCCGACAACTGGAACACCCACATCACGTTAGAGTCGATGCTTACGTTTGACAAGACTTTCGGAAAGCACCACCGCCTTAATGCCGTTGCTGCGTTTACATACGAGCGCAGCAACTGGGGCGGCAAGTCTATCACGGCAAGCAACTTCCCTACAGACCTTACGCAGGACTACGACATGAGCGCGGCAATGACAATCGACACGCCGACGAGCGACCGTGGACGCTCAACCATGGTGTCGTTGCTCGGACGTGTGAACTATACTCTCATGGACCGTTATATCGCGACGCTGTCGTATCGCCGTGACGGTTCGAGCAAGTTTGCCGAAGGAAACAAGTTCGCAAACTTCGCGTCAGGAGCGTTGGCGTGGAACATATCGGAAGAGAAGTTCATCAAAGACCTTAACATCTTTTCAAATCTTAAGCTCCGTGTCAGCTACGGACAGACCGGCAACCAGGCTCTGTCAGACTATATGACAATGGACAGGGTGCGTGTGGCAAACTATCCGTTGGGAGGCTCTTTGAACGGCGGTTACACGTATGACACCGGCAGCGGTCCGCGAAACACCAAGCTGCGCTGGGAGACAACAGACCAGTTTAACGTGGGTCTTGACATGGGCTTCATGCGCAACCGTCTTAGCTTCAGCATGAACTGGTATCTGAAGGAAACCAACGACCTGCTCCAGACCATTTCAATCCCTACCAATACAGGATACAGGACAATGTGGACAAACAGCGGAAGCGTGCGTAATACCGGTTTTGAGCTGTCGGGTAACTTCGTGGTGGCTGACACCCGCGACTGGGGCTTGGAAGTGGATGCAAACATATCATGGAACCGCAACAGACTGTTCAACCTCCCTGCCGACCAGTATGCCTCACAGCTCTGGTATGGTGCAAGCCAGGTGTTCATACAGCGTAACGACATGCCTATAGGTGCGATATACGGATATGTAGAGGACGGCTTCTATGACAACATTGCCGAGGTGCGTGCCGACCCGATGTACCGCACGGTGTCCGATGCTGAGGCACAGCGCATGGTTGGTGAGATAAAATATGTTGATGTTGACGGCGACGGACAGCTTACGGCAGACCGCGACCGTGTTGTCATCGGCGATACCAATCCAGACTATACCTACGGATTTAATGTCAGCGGACGCTGGAAGAAGCTTAGTCTGAGCATGTTCTTCCAGGGAACACAGGGCAATGATGTCTATAACGGTAACCTGATGATGATAGGAATGTCAAGTATCGGCAATATCACACAAGATGCATACAACACACGTTGGACTCCCGAAAATGCGTCTATTGCAAAGTGGCCGCGCGTGACAACGGCAATGACCCGCAACATGCTCCTTTCAAACCGCTATGTTGAGGACGGCTCATACTTCCGCCTTAAGACCGTAAGTCTTGAATATGATTTCGGACGCATAGCAAGAACGGTGGGGCTGAGAGCATATTTCACGGCTTCGAACCTCTTTACGATAACGGGATACAGCTGGTTTGACCCGGATGTGAACGCTTTCGGAACGGATGCTTCGCGCCGTGGTGTGGATATAAACTCATATCCAAATAACAGGAGTTTCTCTTTCGGAGTCAAGCTTACCTTATAACATACACACTGTTCAATCAATAGAAAGATGATTATGAAAAGCAAAATATTTCTATCAGCCGTTGCCTGTGCGATTATGTCGGTTCCCATGTTTACATCGTGTGAGGACTGGCTTGAAGAGAAGGCATATACATTTGTCACGACAGATGACATACCAAACAGTAATGAAGGTGCCGACTCGTGGACGCTCGGTGTCTATAACTCGTTGTTCTCAGACATGTTCATGTACGGTTCGTTCCCGCGGCCGCTTGACTACGACTGCGACTATATATCGGGCGCAGTGTGGCAGTTCTCAGAGTTCGGAAGCGGTAACTTCCAGGGCGGCACGTCGCAGGCAGATGCCATGTGGAACGGCATGTACGCCCTCATAAACAAGGCGAACAAGGCAATTAACAATGTAAAGGCACTTGACGGGGCAACAGAGCGTCACCGCGACAATTGTCTCGGAGAGCTTTATTTCCTCAAGGCGTGGGCGTATTTCATGCTGACAAGGGCATACGGTGATATTCCCATACACTCTGTAAGTGTGGATGAGGAAGGGACATACGACAACTTCCCGCGCATACCTATAAAGGATGTATACGAGAAGACGATAATTCCGCTTCTTGACGATGCCCGCACCATGCTTTATAAGAATACGGAAGGAGCGTATACGCCCGGACGTGTCAATGCGGCTTCTGCCGCCGGACTGGAGGCAAAGGTGTATGCCACGATGGCTGCCGGGGCAACAGCCGAGGGTGAAGACATAGTTGTGAAGACCGGCATACCTTATGTCGTGCAGAATATAAACGGAACGGCGACAAAGGTATATACGGACCCGGTGAAGACGCTGATGCACAAGAGTGTTGTTGCGGGGTATGAAAACTTTGACGCAAGAGACTGCTGGCAGAAAGCCTACGACCTGGCAAAGGCGGTGAAGAAAGGTGACTATGGTAAAATAGAACTTTCCGATTATTCAGACCTTTGGAGCAATTCTGGAAAGACGGCATCGGAGCATCTCTTCTCATTGCAGACAATATCGGGTGACAATATGTTCGGTACGCTGTTCTCATATCACTACTGCGGTATGACGAATGCGGCAGGTCATGTGGTAAACAGCCTTACGGTTGGTATGCGCTGGCACTGGTACATGCTGTTTGAAGAAATGGACCATCGAATATACGAGGGTGTCCTGCATGCCTGGATACGCGAGGGGTCCGATACAAGCTGGGGCGGCGGCTCATACTTCCCGAACTTCGGTATATGGCAGAAGAGGGTAGAGAACCGTGAAGCACCTTACGACAATACGGACGTGACGTCGAGCTGGCGTTGCGACGGTGCAGGCTCTGAGCAGTTCTTTGCTTTCCAGACAAAGTATCTTCAGCAGATAAGCGACCGTTCTCTCAGCCGTACTGATGCCAATTATCCTTTCCTTCGCTATGCGGATGTGCTTCTCATTCTTGCCGAGGCGGCAAACGAACTTAACGGTCCTACGCAGGAAGCGGTGAGCGCACTGAACCAAGTACGCGAACGCAGCAATGCCACACCGCGTGACATAGAGCAGTTTGAAGAAGGAACAACCGTGAAGGTTGACGGTGTGAACACAAAGGCTTCACCTAAAGCTTCGTTGCGTTCTTCCATAATAGAAGAGCGAGCCATGGAGCTTGCCCTTGAGGGAGACCGCCGCTGGGACCTCATACGCTGGGGTATATACCTGCCTGCCATGAACGCATTGGGCGGTTCCGACGAGGCGGGAAATGTAAAGGAACGTTCTGAGAAGCATCTCCTGTTCCCCATTCCTGTTCTTGAAGTTCTGACAAACAAAGGTATTACAGCCAACAATCCCGGTTGGAACTAATTAATTGAAACGATAAAGTAAAACAAAAATACGACAGAAATATGAAACGTGTATCATTTTCTATTATATGTGTCTGTATGTTGTTTGGGTTTATGGCATGTGACGACATAACGCAAGTTGATGAAGTCCTTGCCGGTGAAAATATACCTAATACAGGCGCTCCTGCCATTACAAAGATTGTCATGGCAAACGATGCGGAGGGAACACCGATAGAAACGGCAGCATTCACTCAGGTGGTGCGTATCGAGGGCATTAACCTCGGCAATGTCACCTCATTGAAGTTTAATGATGTGGATGTGGATTTGAGCGAGGTATACTCAAGTTACGGCGCTGTGCTTGCAAAAGTGCCGAGGGTGCTTCCCGGGACGGTTACCGACCGTGTGTATGTGCAGACAGACCTGGGCGAGACATCAGCTCCGCTGAAAGTGACAATCCCTAAGCTGAAGATACAAGGACTTTATTGTGAGTATGCACAACCTGGCGACACCACGTATATCCAAGGCAACGACTACGACCTGTACGGCATAACGGCAGAAGATGCAATCGTTAAGGTTGGCGACAAGGATGTTAATGTGCTTGCCGCGTCAGAGACAGAGCTGATGATACAGATACCCGGCAACGCAAAAATGGGCGATCCGGTTACTGTGCAGGGCACCAAGATGGCAGAGCCGGTAACACTTGATTATGCAAAACCGGGCGTGTCAGAACTGTTCGACTTCAACAATTGGCCCGGTTACGGTGCATTCACTCATGCAAGCAAGTATTCGTGGGCACCTAAAGATTTCCTGTACAGCAAATTCACGGCAGGACCTGACGATCCCCAACCTTTAGGGCGTGACGGCAAATACATACGCTTTAAAGACGATGTTAATGCCTGGGGCTGGATGGTATTCTGGGCTGGATATATAGACTTGCCAGCCGATGTGGCAGCCAATCCGCAGGATTATCAGATGCGCTTTGAGTTTTGGAATGACCAGAAATATCCGTTGAATTCCAATTACAGGATTATGTTCGGCAACTATCAGTGGTATCCCGGCGGTGACGGTGTAGCCCTGAATACCAAAAACCAGTGGAAGACAATACGCATAGACCTTGACGAAGAAGACCCCGAAGGGCATGTGCTTGTTCCCGCAGGTACAGACAGTAGCGTACGCTACTCGTTCATGATAATATTCTCGCCCACCTCGGCGCAGACCTATAACGTAGCAATGACAAACTTCCGTTTTGTAAAAAAATAATAAGACATGAAGAATATTAAGTTTATCAATATAATCATGGCTCTTGCACTGGTGTGCTTTGGGCTGACGGCTTGCAGCAGTGATAATGACGACAATGGTGGAGAAGGCGGAGGAGGCACCGATGGCGGAGGCTCCGTGGCAAAACTGGCAGAGCCGTATTTCGGTGTCAACATGTCAGGTGCGGAGTTTGCCGCTGTCTATCCTGGCATAGACGGCACGCATTATGGCTATCCGACACGTTCTGATATTGAGTACTTTGCCAATAAAGGATTTAAGCTTATACGTTTCCCGTTCAGGTGGGAACGCATACAGAAGCAGCTTGGCGGCGAACTCGATCAGGTGGAGCTTGCAAAGATGAAGGCTGTTGTCAGTGCGGCGCAGGAGCTTGGTGTATACGTAATACTTGACCTGCACAACTTCGGGCGTTACTGTACGTACAGCAACGGGTATAGCTCGGCAGACAACAATTATGCCATATTAGGCTCTCGCACATGCTCTACTGCTCATTTCTGTGACTTGTGGAAACGTTTGGCGCAGGAGTTTATGGGATATACAAATGTATGGGGCTATGACATAATGAACGAGCCCCACAATATGCTCAGCTCTTCACCATGGGACAAAATAGCCCAGGAATGTATAGACGCAATACGCGAGGTGGACAGGCAGACTCCCATTGTTGTTGAGGGGAACGAGTTTGCATCGTCAAGCAAGTGGACAAATCTCAGTCAGGATTTGAAAGACCTTACAGACCCTTCAGACAAGCTCATATTCCAGGCACATGTCTATTTTGACAATGATGCCAGTGGCAAATATGTCAAGGATTATGACGGCGAGCAGGCAACAGAGGATATAGGTGTTGAGAGGCTGAAGCCGTTTGTTGAGTGGTGCAAGAAGTATGGCAAGCAGGGCTTTGTCGGCGAATACGGCGTTCCTGACAACGACCCGCGCTGGCTTGTCACCCTTGACAAGGCGCTGCAATATCTTTCTGAAAACGGCATAGGCGGCACATACTGGTCTGCCGGTCCGCGTTGGGGCGACGATGCCCTTGCCGTGCAGCCGATAAACGGGCAGGACAGGCCCCAGATGTCTGTTATCGGAAAGTATCTTAAGGCAGAATAATGATGTTTCTTATGAGCAGAATAAAGATTATTATTATTATGTTGCTGATTACTGTGGCTGCCTCTGCTGTCACTCCGGTGAAGAGGTGGGGACAGTTGCAGGTCATAGGCAACCAGTTGTGTGACAGCAGGGGAGAACCCGTGGTGCTTCGTGGCGTAAGTCTCGGGTGGCATAATCTGTGGCCCCGTTTTTACAATGCAAAGTGTGTGAAGTGGCTCCGCGACGACTGGCACTGTACCGTGCTGCGTGCGGCAATGGGTGTATGCATTGAAGACAACTACAAGGAAAACCCGGAATTTGCACTGTCGTGCATGAACAATGTAATTAAGGCAGCCATAAAGAACGGGATATATGTCATAATAGACTGGCACACCTATTATCCTGAAAAGGATGAGGCTGTCAAGTTTTTCGGCATGATGGCAAAGGAATACGGCAAGTATCCGAATGTCATATATGAGATATACAACGAGCCGATGGAGGATACATGGGAGAGTGTCAGCGACTATGCTTATGCCGTAATAGCGGAGATACGCAAGTACGACGAGGACAATATCGTTCTTGTAGGTAATCCGCACTGGGACCAGGACCTGCATCTTGTGGCGGAACGCCCGTTGAAAGGGCTGACAAACATAATGTACAGTCTTCATTTCTATGCGGCCACTCACGGTCAGGAACTGCGCGACCGTGCCGAGGCGGCATGGAAGCAAGGCATTCCTGTCTTTGTAAACGAATCGGCCGGAATGGAGTGTACCGGTGACGGGCCGCTTGACATGGATGAGTGGCAGCGCTGGACCGACTGGATGGAGGCACACCGCATAAGTTGGGTAAACTGGTCCATTTCCGATAAGAACGAGACATGCTCGATGCTTATTCCAAGGGCCCGCAAAGACGGCCGTTGGACGGATGATGTCATAAAACCCTATGGCAGGATTGTAAGGGCTAACCTGCGAAAATACAATAAATGACCCCCTCTGAGGAGGAGCATGGCAAGTTACGGTCTGAAAGGTGGCATTCCGGCCTGCAAGACATGGCCTTTTGCAAATCAGGCAGAGGCGGATGAAAACTGTAAGCAAAAGCCCCTTGAATATAACAGACTGTAAGTATTTGCCATAAAAGCTAAAGGCAATTCTGACAACAAGTAATAAAGACGATATAATGAATAAACTTTCTATCATAGTAATATGCCAGATGTTTGTAGCATGCCTTGCATGTGCCCAGTCTTCGCTTGACGATATTGACCGCCGGGCGTGGCACGATGCCGTGTCTCCCCTTCAGATGAAGGCGGCAGGCATGTATCCTTTTTCTGTGAAGAAAATAAAGTCATGCGCTTCAGACAGGGTACAGTCTTTGAGCGGTATTTGGACCTTGTCGGGAGCAGACGGCATAAATTCAGATATATCTGTTCCGTGCCGTGTTCCCGGCAGCATACATACGGCATTGAAAGAAGCGGGAATTATTCCTGACCCGTGCGTTGGACGGAACGATACAGCGGCGGAGCGGAGGTCGTATCAGCGCTGGTATGTTACGCGGACGTTTTATTATGACGGTACAATGTCCAGTCCGTTATTGTCTTTTAAAGGTGTGGCAAATAAATGCCGGGTATTTGTCAACGGTGTGCCTGTGGCTGAGCACGAGGGCATGTTCGGTGGTCCGGATATAGCGGTGGATAAATATCTGAAGCGCGGCGAGAATGTCATAAAGGTGGAACTCCTGCCGATACCCAAGATTTATAACGGCGGCTGGCCGGCAACGGCAAATGAGGCATGGAAGCATACAGTCGTGTCAAACTGTGTGTACGGCTGGCATTATTCAAAGATACCCTCAATGGGTATATGGAATGATGTGCACCTCGTAGACCGCCCGGACTTGCGGATAGAAAATCCGTTCTTCATCACCCGTTCCGTGAAAGGTGACATGCGGATGCAACTTACGCTCCCGAAGGAGACGACAGGAGAAATACGTTTGTTGGTCAAGCCTTATAACTTTGAAGGCAGGCCGCAGGCTTTTGTAACCACGATAAACAAAGTCAAAGGGAATGCCGCTTTTGACTTTAATATAAAAGAGCCGTGTCTGTGGTGGCCGAACGGCACCGGCAGCCAGAACCTATACGATGCTGAAGTGCAACTTGTGGCCGACGGAAAGGTGCAGTCGGTATGTGCACGGCGTTTCGGCGTAAGGACTGTTGAGATGAAACCGTTACCGGAAGGAGAGCGTGAGGACTTATACAACTGGACTTTCTGTATCAACGGACGTGACATGTTCGTAAAAGGGACGGGCTGGTGCATGATGGATGCCTTGCTTGATTTTTCAAAAGAACGTTACGACCGTTTCTTGTCCGTTGCCCGTCATCAGAATATCCAACTGATAAGGGCATGGGGCGGAGGAATGCCGGAAACGGACATATTCTATGAGCTTTGTGACGAGAAGGGTATTATGGTCATGCAGGAGTGGCCCACGGCATGGAACAGTCATGAGACACAGCCGTTCGGCATGCTGGAGGAAACGGTTGTCCTCAATACCGTACGTCTGAGAAATCATCCTTCGCTTGTAATGTGGGGAGGAGGCAATGAATCGGATAAGCCTTATGGTAAGGCCATAGACATGATGGGGCGTCTTAGCGTGGAACTTGACGGCTCCAGGCCGTTTCACCGTGCGGAGGCATGGGGCGGCAGCCGCCATAACTACAACTGTTGGTGGGACGAGATGCACCTTAATCACAATCTTAACATGACTGCGCGCTTCTGGGGAGAGTTTGGTGTGCCGTCGCTGCCTCATGCGGAGACGGTAAGGAAATATCTTGACGGTGAGAAATATGTATGGCAGCCGGATAAAGAATCGGCATTCACCCATCATACTCCTATATTCGGAACTAACGGAGAGATAAGCCGGCTGGGACAGTATGCCGGATATTTCACATCATTGGAAACTCTGGAAGACGCCGTGTTAGGTTCTCAGATGTCGCAGGTAGTAGGCGTAAGGCATACTCTTGAGCGTGCCCGGACAATGTGGCCTAATACAACCGGTGCCCTTTATTATAAGCTGAACGATAACTATCCGGGACTGTCATGGTCGAGTGTAGATTATTATGGTGCGGTCAAGCCGCTGCATTATTTTGCGCGCCGTGCCTTTGAACCGGCAACGACAGTCTTGCTGCTTGACAGGACAAACATGGCGGGGCAGGAGGTGAAGATACCTTATTATCTCCTTGACGACAATAACATCGTTACCGGCAAGACCGTTAAGGCACATCTGTCGGTATGGAACCATAAGATGCAGTGCGTACTTGACACGGCGATATCGGTAAAGCCTAAGGGCAGAGTTGATAAGATTGCAGATATCGTTCTGACGAAGGAGCAGACGTTGAGCGAGATGTTGTACATGAAGACAGACCTCACTAAGGACGACGGTACGCTTGTGGCAAGAAACTGGTATTTCTGCAACTACGATACACGTCGTGGCGTAATGCTTGAGTCGCGGGCGGCGGATGTCCGTACGGAACAGGACGGGAAAAACATAACAATAACCAATATATCGGCATTTCCTGCCGTGGGTGTTACCGTCGATGTCCCTGGGCAGTCGTCACAGTTGCTATTGTCTGATAATTATTTGTGGCTTGATCCGGGAGAGACGGTAACGGTTGGCTCCAATATATCGTGTCCTGCCGTGGTCAGTTGGTGGAACTCAAAAAATAAATGAAATTATGAATAAGATAAAGTTAAGCTTGATATCAGTATTGATAACATTAAGTGGCGGAATGCTTGCAGGTGAGCCTTTCGGTGTTAACCTCGCCTGTGGTGATTTCGGTTCGGTATTCCCCGGTGAATATAACAGACATTATACATATCCCACCGATGCGGATCTTGTATACTGGCAGCAGAAAGGACTGATGCTCGTACGTCTGCCTTTCCGCTGGGAACGTCTTCAGCATAAGCCTTACGGACCTTTGTGCCAGGACGATCTGGCTAAGGTGAAAGACTTTGTAAAGGCTGCCGGAAAGCGTGGGATGAAGGTTCTTTTTGACATGCACAACTATTGCCGCCGTATAGATGAGGGCACAGAGAAGATTGTAGGTACGCCCGAATTGTCTTATGAGAGCTATGGGCAGTTCTGGCGTATGATGGCACAGGAGTTCCGCGACTTCGGCAACATCTATGGCTACGGACTGATGAACGAGCCTCACGACCTGCCCGCAAGTGTGTCATGGCACAAAATGGCACAGGTGGCGATAGACTCTATCAGAACCGTGGACACAAAAACTCCTATAGTCGTAGGCGGATATCATTGGAGCTCGGCACGGCGTTGGGTACAGATGAGTGATAACCTTAAGACATTACGTGACCCTGCTGAAAATATCATATTTGAGGCACATTGCTATTTCGACTTTGACGGCTCGGGCACTTATAAGTTTACATACGAACAGGAAGAGGGAACCCCCAAGCGCGGCGTGGACCTTGTACGCCCTTTTGTGGAATGGCTTAATAAAAACAATCTTCGCGGTATAATAGGCGAATATGGCATACCCGAAGGAGATGAACGTTGGGAGAAGACATTGGACAACTTCCTTTCATATTTGCAGAAGAACGGTGTCCCCGCGCTTTATTGGGCGTCAGGACCATGGTGGACGGATGCCGTAATGACAATCCCGACATACCGAGGCGGCAAGGAGAAGCCTCAGGTTAAGATTATGGAGAAGTATAAGGAGACAAAATAACAGGAGGACCGATAAGCTGTCAGTACACTTCATCAATAAATTATTCACTATGACAAGCAAGTATTTTCTCATAGCTATGATGTTAGTTTCTTCCGCCGTCTATGCCGGTATTCCGTTTACGCACGGTAATCTCAAGGTAGACGGCAGCGGAAGATACCTTGAGCATGACGACGGTACACCTTTTTTATATATGGGTGATACGGCATGGGAGATGCTCTCAAGACTTACGTATGAAGAAGCCTGTGCCTATATGGACAACAGGGTGGGGAAGGGAATAAACGTTATACAGACCGTTCTTCTCTCCGAGCTGGCAGGCATCAGGGATACAACGGCAGCAGGTGTCACGCAGTTAATAAACGGAGATGTCTGCAGCCCCAATCCCCTTTATCTGGCACATGCCGACTCCGTCCTTGCATACGCGGAGCAAATCGGACTGTATCTTGCAATATTACCCACATGGGGTGACAAGGTAGACAAGCAATGGGGCAACGGACCGGAGATATTTAATGAACATAATGCGGAAGAATACGGAAGAATTTTGGGGCGCAGGTGGGCTTCACGCCCTAATATTATATGGATAATAGGAGGCGACCGTGGAGGCGGCGGAAAGAACAGGGCAGTATGGAATGCAATGGCAAGGGGCATAAAGTCTGAGGACAAAGTGCATCTTATGACATATCATCCGCATGGAGAGCACTCGTCGTCCATGTGGTTCCACGATGAAGACTGGCTTGACTTTAACATGATACAGACCGGTCATTGTCAGCAGGGGTATGATATATACCGCCGTATGATGTTGCATGACATGGCCCTGAAACCGGTAAAGCCCGTTATGGACGGAGAACCACGGTATGAAGACATACCGCGCAACTTCAAAAAGGAAGACGGCAGGTTTGGGGCTGCCGACGTTAGGCATACGTTATATCAGAGCATGCTTACCGGTGCATGCGGATACACTTACGGCAACAACAATCTGTGGCAAATGTATGCTCCGGGGCGCGAACCCAAGTGTGACGCGCGTACATACTGGTACGACGCGATGAATATGGAGGCTGAATGTCAGCTTATACATTTTGTGAAGCTTTGGCACGAAATACCTTTCAGAGGCGGGTATAATGTTCCGCATTGTGCCGTTCCCGCGGATGAATACGGTTGTGATGAGGCTGTTGCCTTTATTACAGGGGATTATATGCTGTGCTACTTTCCCGGAGGGAACAGCTGGAGACTGACGGTACCTGATACGTTCGGTCACCTGTATGCAGCAGAGTGGATGAATCCCCGTACCGGACAGCGCATGCCCGGAGGTATTTCTGAAGGGTATGTGGTTGATGTGAGTTTGCCGGAGGGTGGTAATGACGACTGGCTTTTGATATTGAAAAAAGAAAAATAATATTAATACAATTATGAAATTAAAGAGTATAAATGAACTTGCACGTGACTATGAGGATCTTGTAAACCGTCATAATGAGGCCGAGACCAGTGTAAATGGCATTTATTGCCGTTATAAGCATCCTGTGCTTACGGCAGAGCATGCCCCGCTGATTTGGCGGTATGACATGAACGAGAATGATAACCCGTTGTGTGAGGAACGCATTTCAATAAATGCCGTGTTTAACTCAGGTGCAATAAAACTGGACGGGAAGTACTATCTTATGGCACGTGTCGAAGGCGCCGACCGCAAGTCATTCTTCGCCATTGCAGAGAGTGACAGTCCTACGGAGGGCTTCCGCTTTTGGGAATATCCGGTCATGATGCCTGAGACACCGGGGGAAATAGATACGAACATGTACGATGCCAGACTGACAAAGCACGAAGACGGATATATCTATGCCTTGTTCTGTGCCGAGCGTAAAGATCCGTCCGCAGAGCCGGGCGACCTTTCTTCGGCGGTTGCAGCAGCGGCAATAGCGAGGACTAAGGACCTTAAGACATGGGAGCGTCTTGATGACGTGAAGACAGATACGCAGCAGCGCAACGTCGTTCTTCATCCGGAGTTCGTAAATGGCAAGTATGTGCTTTACACGCGTCCGCAGGACGGCTTCATAGATACGGGCAACGGAGGCGGAATAGGTTGGGCGCCGATAGATGATATCTGTCATGCTGAGATTCATGATGAAAGGATTATCAATGTGCGTAAGTATCATACTATAAAAGAAGTGAAGAACGGAGAGGGCCCCCATCCTATAAAGACTTCGCGCGGCTGGCTGCATCTCGCTCATGGTGTGCGCGGCTGCGCGGCAGGGCTTCGCTATGTGCTGTATCTCTATGTCACGGCTCTTGACAATCCTTCCAAGGTGATAGCGGAGCCGGCTGGATACTTCATGGCTCCCTTGGGCGAAGAGCGTGTCGGTGATGTCAGCAACGTTCTTTTCTCAAACGGCTGGATAGAAGACAACGGTAGGGTATATATCTATTACGCATCGAGCGACACACGCCTTCATGTGGCAGAGTCAACCGTAGAGCGACTTTTGGACTATTGTTTCAACACACCTTCCGACGGGTTGCGCTCCATAGAGTCTGTTAAGGCTATATATAGGCTTGTGGACAAGAACAAGAGATTACAACAATAATTATAATATATGGCTACGTTAAAAGAGAAAATCGGATATGGGCTTGGCGACATGTCGTCATCCATGTTCTGGAAAATATTCAGCTATTATCTTCCTATCTTTTACAGTGACGTCTTCGGGCTTAGTCTCGGGGCAACGGCAGTGCTGATGCTTGTGACACGTATATGGGATACCGTCTCCGATCCGGTGATGGGCATCATTGCCGACCGCACCGATACAAGATGGGGCAAGTACCGTCCTTGGCTGTTGTGGATGGCTGTTCCGTTTGCAGTTGCAGGATGCCTGTTGTTTATAACCCCGCAGTGTGGCGAGACAGGGCGTTTGGCCTGGGCTTACTTCACATATATGCTTATGATGACAGTCTATACCGCAATCAATGTGCCCTATGGCTCTATGCTCGGTGTGGTTACGGATAATTCAGATGAGAAGACGGTCTTTTCGAGTTACCGGATGTTCTTTGCCTATGCCGGCTCGTTCGTTGCAGTCTTTGCATGGGAGCCTTTGGTAAAGTTCTTTACGGATTTGTGCGGTGGAGATACTCCGCTTATTGCCTTGCAGCATGGCTGGCAGTATGCCATGGTTGTAATCTCTGCGGCAACCCTTATCCTCTTCCTGCTCTGTTTCCGGATGACGCGCGAGCATGTACGGCCGCCCAAGACCGGTTCTGTATGGGAAGACCTTAAGGCACTTGCCTCAAATTCTCCATGGTGGCTGATTACCTCGGCGGCTCTTTGTACAAATCTTTTCTGTACGCTTCGCGGTTCGGTTGCAGCATATTACTTTAAATACTATATAGGTGAAACGGCTCATATAGACCTCGGTTTCACGTCTTTCCTGTTCTTTGCGGGCATCTTCCTTGCCGTGGGAGAGGTGTGCAATATGATTGGTGTGGTGCTTGCCGTGCCGATGTCATTCCGGCTTGGTAAGCGAAATACTTTCATTGTCTCGGCTGCATTGCTGGCATTGCTGTCTGTGGCGTTCTTTTATGTTCCGATGACCAATGCTGGTTTCTTTGCAATACTCATCCTTCAGGTGTTAATAAGCATACTTACTGGTATCGTGTCTCCGCTTGTATGGTCGATGTATGCAGACGTTGCCGACTATTCTTCCAAAAAGCACGGCACTTCATCGACAGGTCTGATATTCTCTTCCGGTTCCATGGCACAGAAGTTCGGCGGTGCGGTTGCCGGTGCGGCAGTGCTTTGGATACTTGCAGCCTTCGGCCTTGTGCCCAACGCTCCGCAGCAGAGCGACACCGCCATGCTTGGCATACGTCTTGTCATGAGCTATATACCGGCAGCCGTGGCAGTTCTTGAAATAGTTATACTCTTGGCTTATCCTTTGGGAAAGAAGCCAAGAACAGACAACGGATGTCAGAAATGAAAAGATTTGCATTATATCTTAAGATTGTCCCGGCAGCCTGTGCCGTGATGTTCTCGCTTGCGTTGCATGCCGGTACTGACAACCTGCGTTGCGAGTATATGACAAATCCTGTAGGCGTGGATGCGGCTCATCCACGTCTAAGCTGGACCTTGCCGGGATTGAAAGACAAGATACGTGTCGTCATGTCGGAAGACAGTCTTGCCGTGGCCGGAGCCGTATACGGAACAAAGCCCGGGCATTCGGACCGTATGCGTGTATACGAGCTCGCCCCGGGTACGCAGGAGTTTGCCGTTGATGACTTTAATCCGGCTCCTGCACGCAGATATTACTGGCGCGTATTCTTCGGAAAGCGCGGTTCCACAGTTGCAAGCTTTGTTACAAACCTGCCGCTGGGCAGTGCGAGGTGGATTACCGACGGCAACGATGCCGCTTACCGCCCGTTGGCATTGTACCGCCATACGGTAAACGTGTCCAAACCTGTAAAAGAAGCGTTTATCACCGTTGCTTCCGCAGGTCTTCACGAAATTATGCTTAACGGAAGGAAAGTTGGCAACCACCGCCTTGACCCTATGTTCACGCGCTTTGACCGGCGCGTGCTCTCCGTCATGCACGATGTTACCGGACTTATGCGCGAGGGCGGCAACGTTGTTACTGTGGAGCTTGGCAACGGGTGGTACAATCACCAGTCAACGGCGGTGTGGTTCTTCCACGAAGCATCGTGGCGCAACCGTCCGCGCTTTGCTGCCAATCTGCTGATACGCTATGAGGACGGCACGGAGGAGCATGTGGTGACCGACGGCAGTTGGCAGACGGCAGAAAGCAGCACGGTCTTCTCAAGCATATATACGGCAGAGCATTACGATGCCCGCTTGTATCCGCAGGAGTCGTCGTGGCACGGTGTCACCGAAACCGTCTGTCCCGCACGTGTCGTCTCTTCGCAGGTCATGCATCCCATTAGGCTTACCGCCGTTTACAAGGCGGATAAGATAGACCGCCTGTCCGATACCCTTGCCGTTTATCATTTTCCTAAGAACATTGCCGGTGTCACACGCCTGCGTGTACGTGGACCTCGCGGTACGGTGGTGAGGCTTAAACATGGTGAGATGCTTTATGCCGACGGGCGTGTTAACATGGAAAATATTGACTATCACTATCGCCCGACTGATGACAGTGACCCGTTTCAGACAGATGTTGTTACGCTGAGCGGTGGCGATGACGGGTTTGCAGCGCGGTTTGGCTATAAAGGCTTTCAGTATGTCGAGGTAAGCTCTTCTGCACCTTTGGAACTTACCCGGGAGAGTCTTGTTGCCGAAGAGATGCACAGCGATGTGCCACGCATCGGATATTGGCATTCGTCATCTGAATATCTTAATAAGCTTCTTGAGGCGACACAGAATTCTTATCTCAGCAATCTCTTCGGTTATCCTACCGACTGTCCGCAGCGTGAGAAGAACGGCTGGACGGCAGATGCCTACCTCGCCCTTGAGACGGGAATGGCATACAATGACGTTGTTACCGTTTATGAGAAGTGGCTGGCTGACTTCCGCGACGAGCAGCGTCCTGACGGCACACTGCCATGTATTATCCCGACGGACAAGTGGGGATACGACTGGGCGAACGGTGTAGACTGGACAAGTGCCACGGTTATCATTCCATGGCAGATATATTGCTGGCATGGAGACCGCAGGCTTCTTGAACGCCATTACGGCTGCATGGACAGATACGTACGCCACATAGAGACTGTTGCCAAAGACAACCTTACCGACTGGGGGCTTGGCGACTGGATACCCGTAAGGACAACGAGCGACTTGTGTTACACCACGTCTGTCTACTATTATGTCGATGCGGTAATAATGTCAAAGGTGGCAAGACTTCTTGGAAAAGATGCCGACGCTCTTCATTATTCATGTCTTGCCGATGACATACGCTCGGCGATAAACCGCCGCTTTCTCGATGCCGGAAAAGGCTTGTATGCCGGCGGCACGCAGACAGAACTTTCCATGGCACTGTATTGGGGCATTGCTCCTGACTCACTTCGTGCAAAAGTTGCCTCGCAACTTAATGAGCGCGTTGTTGCCGACGGCTTTCATCTCGATGTGGGAGTGCACGGCTGCAAGGCACTGTTAGGTGCGCTGTCCGACAACGGATATGCGGATACCGCCTACAAGGTTGTATGCCAGAAAACATATCCGTCGTGGGGATATTGGATTAGTCAAGGTGCAACCACCCTCCATGAGAACTGGAAGACCGATGTCGTAATAGACAACTCGCTTAACCACATAATGTTCGGAGAAGTGGGAGCGTGGCTCTTCAAGTCGCTTGCCGGAATAACGCCGGATGAGACGGCACCTGGGTTCAGGCTCGTCAACGTCCGTCCCTACTTTCCCGCAGACCTTGACAGCCTTGAGGTGAGCCGTGAGACATATTACGGCAGGCTTGAAACCTCGTGGCGACGCGACGGCGGTGTGATAAGATATACGATAAGCGTTCCTGCTGCGATGACGGCAAACCTTGTGCTGCCCGACGGCAAGGCGCATATAATAAGAGGTGCAAGTAAAACATTTAATATAAAATCAAGATGACAAGGAGAATAAGAATAATATTGCTGATGATTGCCGCCGTGCTTCCTGCGACGGCTCAGTTGCGGCTTCCTGCGATAATGTCAGACCACATGGTAATACAGCGCAACGAGAAGATACGCTTTTGGGGCTGGGCGGACAAAGGTGCGCGGGTAACGGTGGCTTTAGCCGGAAACACCGCATCTGCCAAGGCCGCACGTGACGGGCGCTGGAGTGTACAGCTGCCCGCGTTGCCGGCAGGCGGACCGTATACTGTGACTGTAAGTTCGAAAAAAGAGACAATAACCCTTGACGATGTTCTTGTGGGCGAGGTGTGGATATGCAGCGGACAGTCCAACATGGAGTTCATGCTCCGTTCGATAAACAACGCTGACGAGGAGATTCGTTCAGCAACAAACGGCAACATCCGTTCGTTCGACGTACAGAAGGATATGGCGCGCTTTCCGAAGGATGACCTGAAAGGCGACTGGAAGATATGCTCTCCGCAGACGGCCGGCAACTTCTCTGCCGTGGGATATCTCTTCTGCCGCGAGATTGCCGAACGTCTTAACGTCCCTGTGGGACTGATAAACACGTCATGGGGAGGTACCGACATAGAAAGCTGGATGAGCATGGAGACGATAGATGCCTTCCCGAAATACCGCCGTCTCATGACACGTCTGCGCTCGGAGGAGCTTGAGGCTTATCTCGCACGTGGTAAGGAGGTGGAGGCTGCGTTTTTGAAAGCCATCGCCGATGAGCCGGGTGAGAAGGAGCAGTGGTATCTTCCTTCGTACTCCAAGAGCGACTGGAAACCCCTGCGTGTGCCCGGGCTGTGGACCGACGATGCCCTTTCGGGTGTTGACGGCGTGGTGTGGACAACGGTGGAGTTCAGCGTCCCCGAGGCTCTTGCCGGACAGCCGGCGATACTTAGTCTTGGGATGATAGACGATGACGACGTCACTTGGATAAACGGAACTAAGGTCGGCTCAACCGTGGGCTATGACATAAAGCGCCGCTACACGGTGCCCTCGGGCGTGTTGAAGGCTGGCAAGAATGAACTTACGGTGAAAATTGTCGACAACCATGCCGGTGGCGGATGCTACGGCTCAAGCGACTTGTTCTTCCTGCAGGTAGGTCAGGAACGCCTGTCCATACTCGGCGACGGCTGGAAATACAAGATTGCCGTTGACAATGAGGCGTTCGAATACGTGGAAGACGGTCCCAACGCCTTTCCCTCCCGCCTGTTCAATGCCATGGTGGCTCCCATTGCCGGATATCCTGCACGTGGCTTCGTGTGGTATCAGGGAGAGAACAACGCCCCGCGGGCAGAGGAGTATTACCGCCTTTTCCCGGCAATGATAAACGACTGGCGGAGCCGCTGGAACCGTGCAGACATGCCGTTCTACTGGGTTCAGCTTGCCAACTACATGCCTTCAGACGAGCATCCTTCGGCAAGCAACTGGGCGGTGTTGCGCGATGCCCAGAACTCGGCACGCAGTCTGCCGCATACGGGACAGGCTGTGATAATAGACGTGGGTGATGCCGATGACATACATCCGCGTGACAAGCAGACGGTGGGTCATCGTCTTGCGTGCCTTGCCCTGCACAACGACTACGGCATGGCGGACATATACTGTGAAAGTCCGCAGCCGCTTAAAGCTGTGAAGCATGGCGATAACGTGCTTGTAACGTTTGAAAATGTTGCCGGAGGACTAAAGGCAAAGAGCCGTTACGGATATGTCTGCGGCTTTGCCGTTGCGGGTAAAGACGGCAAATACCGCTGGGTAAGGGCAGAGACGTCAGGAATCGATGCCGTGCTGCTCGACTGTACCGGCATCGACAATCCAAAGTCTGTCCGCTATGCCTGGGCTGATAATCCTGACGATGCCAACCTATACAACAGCGCCGGACTGCCTGCTGCACCGTTTGAGAAAGCCGTGGAGGAATGAGGTCCACGGAATACATAGACAAAGAACGGGATGTTTTGACACACCTTTAATAATAGGGCGTTTTGCATAATTAAAGCATAAGAAACCAATGAAACCATACAAGTTTGAACCATATCTGAAGACAACGATATGGGGCGGATACCGTATAGCGCCGTTTAAGGGAATATATACGGCGCAGCCCAACATAGGAGAATCGTGGGAGATATCCGGCGTGCCGGGGCATGAGAGCGATGTCGGGGCGAAGATATATGCAGGGCTGAAGAAGGGCATAACGCCCGAAGACTATGAGCGCATGGCTACGGCGGAACCCGTTGGCAGACGCTCGCCCATGCAGAATGTCATAGCCACCCACGAGGCACATCAGGGCGACCTGTTCTTCCTTCCGGCCAGGCGTCTCCACGCCATAGGCGCCGGCAACTTCCTTGCCGAGATACAGCAGACGAGCGACATAACATACCGCGTGTACGACTTCGGCAGGAAAGACGCTCACGGCAATCCGTGCGAACTGCACGTTGCAGAGGCACGCGACGCCATAGCCTACAGGGTATGGCCCGAGTACCGCACGTCTTACGACTCTACAAAACCCACGTCGCAGCTCATAAACTGCCCCTATTTCAACGTAAACCGCGTGGTGGTGCAGATGGCGGCACAGATAGATTTCAATGCCGACTCTTTTGTTGTCGTGATGTGCCTTTGGGGTGAAGCCAACATCAACGGCGTGCGTGTCAGCCGCGGCGAGACGCTGCTCGTGGCGGCATGCGAGAATGTTTTATATATTTTTGGTAACGCGACGTTCCTCACGGCGACTATGTGAGGATGTCTTAAAAATATGATTTTATGAAAAGAAACATTTGCGTCTCTGCGGTGTCACTGCTCATATTGCAGGGCATTTCCGCGCAGGACGGCCTTATTGGCAATGCTGTGAGAAATCTTCCGCTGCTGGCTCCGGCGGGCACGGAGATACACTATCAGGGAAGCATAGACAAGACGGGCGGCAATGCCGATTGGGACTGGTACCTCTATGAGGACGCCAACCGTGAGTGGGTGGTCCTCGACGTGGACGGTCCCGGGTGTATACAGAACCTTACGCAGCACCGCTATCTCACGTGCAGCGACCCGCTGTTCCGCTTCTATCTCGACGGCAGCAAGGTGGCGCAGTATGAGGTAAGGCTGTCTGAAATCGGACTGAAGTTCCCTTTCTGCAAGCCGCTTGCCGACAGTTATATTGGTCCCTACGACAACGGGCGCGGACCAATACGTGTGGCGCGCAGCTTTGTGCCGCTGCCTTTCAACAAGAGTTGCAAGGTTACCACCGACGTGCGCCTCTATGGCAATGACCGTATGCGTGGTGAAAGCGGATGGGGACACATCGTGTATCATACGTTCGCATCACCGCAGTCGGACACGCTTGCCGCTTATACAGAGAACCTTGAAAACATAAGGCAGTTGAAATCGCATGGTTTCAGCGTGCCTGTAACCTTACCGTCAGATACTACCGTAATAAGGCGCACAGAACTTCGGCCAGGAGAGGCGTGCCTGTTGGCGAGTATGGATAGAAGTGGTGTGCTTTCTGCTGTACGGCTGTTTGCAGATAGGATTGATGCGGAAGCGATGCAGACGGTATGGATGGAGATAACGTTCGACGGGCATGATACGCCCGATGTGCTTTGCCCCATCGGTGCGTTCTTTGGAAACTCGCTTGCTTATAACTCCGTTGAGTATCTGCTCATGGGCGTGACGGAGGGCGGCATGATGTATAACACGTTCCCCATGCCTTTCTGGCAGGGTGTTACCTTGCGTCTGCACAACCGCGGCACTGTCACGTTCGGGCTTGCCGGCGGTACAGTAGTGCATCGTACCAACAACTATCCTTATGAGGCTTCGGGATATTTCCGCAACACACCTTATTATATACGCAGGCATGTGGAAGGCGAAGACAGCCGTGTGGCGCATGCCGGCGGTTGCGGCAAGATGGTTGCGGCACATGTCACATGCTGGGCGGAACGCCCTAATGTGATAAGCTGTGAGGGCGATGTCCACGTTTATATTGACGATGAGCAAACTCCACGCGTGCAGAGCGACGGCTCGGAAAGCTATGTCTCTTACGGCTGGGGCTTTCCCACACCGCCCGAAGCGCATCCGTTCGGGGGTTACGACGGCTTGCCTGATAACCCATGGTCTATGACGCGGCTGTGTATATTCGACTGCTATCCCTTTAATAGCAACATTAGTTTTAACATAGAGAGCGGTGAGTACAATAACCAATATCTTGAGCATGCAGGTACAATATTCTATTATGGCAAAGACCATGTGCGGGAGGCACTTACCGACTCTATAGTCGTTGCTGACGGCAGTTCACGCCGCGCCCATAAGTGCCGCATAAAGGGAACTCACCGTATTGCCACTGCAACATCGGTCTATGAGGGAACGTACAACCGCCGTCAGCTCACACATAGCTTCATGTCTTATGGCGAAGGTGCCGAAATTTCATTCCGTGTAAGCATAAATCCTGCCAACGCCGGGGTGCGCCTGCTGCGCATGAGCAATCAGAGGCAGCCACGTCAGCTGGCAGAAGTCTATGTCGATGGTGTAAGGGTGGTTGAGCGCAACTGGTATCATGCTGACGGCAACCCGCATATGCAGTGGCTGGACGATAGCTTTGTAATACCCGAGCGGTATACTACAGGAAAGAGTTCGATCAGCATTTGCATCGTACCGAAAAGTGTCGGTGGCAATGTGGCATGGACAGATGTGGCATACCGTGTTTATTCGTTTGACAGTAGGGAAGGCAGATAGATGTTGTATGGCCTGTACGTAAAAGCCCCCTTGCCGTGATGTGGCAAGGGGTGTCTTTTTGCTTTATATGATAATGTATTTATCAGAAATAGTATGCAGCGTAAATCTGCTATGCGCTGTTGCGCCCTTTAATTGCTTGCTTTACGCCGTCGGTAAATGTAACCTCGCCTGTTTTCCCGCAGGCGATATTATAGTTTGCGCCTATTTCTATGTACTTTATCAGCGACACACCAGCCCCGAGGTTTACGCTGAAAGTAGATTTCTTAAGTTGCCAAGTGGCTTCATCGAAAATCTTCTTGTCCTTGTCGCCAACGTTGAAACCAAACTGAGGGCCTGCTGCAAAATAAATGCTTGCCAGACTGCCGAGCCCTATGCCATAGCGCAGGTTTATGGGGATGTTTATTGCTTGCTGCTTCAATGTCTCCTTGCCATCGTTCTCTTTTGCATCACTTGCTTTGGCCGAACGTTGGTCGTAAAGTGCTGCAATGTCGATGCCAAGCCCTATAAGAGGAAGTGAGAATTTAAGAGTGGGACCGATAAAAAAGCCAGTCTGGTTGGAAGAATCGAATACTTTCTTGTCTATTGACATGTCGGAAACGTTGTGGCCGCGTTGTTAAGGTTGCTTGTCATTATAATCTGTTTGCTCAGATAAGGTGCTATGTCATCATATCTGATCCAGAACAAGGGGTAAGACTGTGACACATCGCCTTTTTTATTGAGTTACTTGAAAAAGCGGTTCAGTTGCTTCATAGCCTTGTCAAACTGCTTGGCAGGCAACACATAATTTTTCACAGGATTCATCTTGGCATCATAGACATCGAGGGACCCCTGGGCTGTCTTCTCCAGAATACTGTCCTTCCCTATAATGAAAGCATAGTTCAGATTGCTTCCCACCACATGCCACAGACGCGGAGTCTTATCGGTCATCAGCCGCCCCATAGAATAGTCGTCTGTAGGATTCTTCACACCCAGATATTCCTTCATCAACGTAGGAACCATGTCATAATGAGTAGTACGATGTGTGTACTTATGTGCCTGTTGTCCAGGAACATGCCATATCATTGGCACTCCTATCTGATGAACTGAGAAATTGCTGTTATGTCCCCAGTAGTTGCGATGATTCTCATTGAACTCCTGGCTATGGTCGCCTGTCAGCACAACGATGGTATTATCCATAAGTCCCTGTTTCTTCAAAGCCTCAAACACCTTGCCCAACAGCAAGTCGTCCTGATAGCAGGTGTTGCGATACAGGTTCCAGAAAGGAGTTGGATCCATATCGTTGTTAAGCTTGGTATAATCGGCAAACGCCCATGCTGGTTGGAAATGTTTATTCTTGTCGGCTGGCAACTCAAAACTATGGGGTAGGTCGAAGAAGAGGAACGAGAAGAAAGGCTTTTTCTTGTCCTTTCTGCCTTTCATATCGGCAATAAACATATTGGCCACTCTCGTATCACGCTCCAAGGCAGTCTTGCCCTTGGTCTCGGTGTGTATGCCGGGCACACCTCCAAAGATAACTCTGCCAAAAGGAGGGTCTGCCCATGTAGCACTGGGATAAGTCTGAATGTCGTAGCCCAGAGCTTGCAGTCTGCGGATAAGCAACGGCTGGACATGAGCCGGCTCAAAACTCTCCCAATAATAGCATGACAAACCAAAGAAGAGGCTGAACACACCACTTCGCGTACCATTGCTGCCACTCACATGATTGGCAAACCATTGATTCTGTTCGGCAAACTGATAGGTATGAGGCATACATTCTGGAGTAAGTGCCCTGCGATTCCATGAATCTAACAAGATAACCACAATATTGGGCAGAGAATCGGGTTTCACCGTCTCAAGCTGATGCACGGGATACAACAAGTCTGTACTCTGTCGACCATTGGTCTGCCCCACTCTTCTTGGCTGTTTACAGCCCCACTTAAGCAACAAACCATTCGAGGTAGTAGGGAAATAATAAGGCAGCAAGGTGGCACTCTTCATCACCGACTGATGCTGATAGAATGCAGCATAGATATGCCATAGATGAGCATAAAGTGTACAGCCTACGAAAATACCTGCCACCAACCAGACATAAGCTTTCTTCCTCAACAGCCACACGCGATGCGACAGATACCATACGCCCACTACAATGGCGGCAACGATGGCAAATAGTCCTGCCTCCTTGAGGTAAAGCAAGGCATCGAAGTTGAATATCTCGCCTGCTCCCTCACCGAAAACCATACTCAGTACAAAACCATTGATATGGAAATGATAGATGGCATAGACCTGAGAGTTAAGATAGTTGAGCACACAGAGCAGCACCACGCACACTATCTGCACAACCCTTGCTGTCTTGGGACAACGGCAGAGCAGAACAAGAATGCCCAACAGATAAGGCAATAAAGCAAACTGCGAGGCATGGCTCACACAGGATGCTGCAAAGAAAACCCATCCCTCAAAATCCATATAGTCGAGGACGGGACTACCCACGATGTAGAAGCTAAACTGAATAGCTATCAATATTGTGGAAAACGCATAAAACAAAAATCCTTGTTTCATGCCATTTATCAATTGATTCTTATAAGTCATATTTAGGTAAAAAACTTTTTTCTTCCAAACTTGTCTATAGCTTCAGGAGTTTGGCAAACTCCCATACCACGATTCCTGCTGTAACGCTGACATTGAGCGAGTGCTTGGTGCCAAACTGAGGTATCTCAAGGCAACCGTCACTCATGTCTACCACATTTTGCTTCACCCCTTTTACCTCGTTGCCGAAAATAACGGCATAGCCTGTAGAGTGTGAAGTATTATGAGCATCAGGGAGATTCTGTAGCTTGGTGGAGCCTTCCACCTGCTCGATACTATATACAAAATAGCCTTTCTCCCTCAGTTTCTCCACAGCTTCCTCGGTGGTCTTGAAGTATTCCCAGTCTACGCTGTCCTCGCCGCCAAGAGCAGTCTTGTGTATCTCGGCATTAGGAGGCGTAGCGGTAATACCACACAGATATACACCCTCTACACGGAAAGCATCGCATGAG
>ERZ1034781.313-NODE-313-length-26942-cov-4.042028_pt1 | contig 26942 bp, 8 predicted proteins | sample MGYA00520700_ERZ1034781 | MGnify/ENA primary metagenome ERZ1034781 (study PRJEB33766, sample SAMN09781709) | gut metagenome | biome: gut microbiome | host: Homo sapiens | place: Madagascar | study: EMG produced TPA metagenomics assembly of the PRJNA485056 data set...
ATTTCCACTGTATGATACAGTGTTGATATTCTTCTTTGCAAACTCCTGATCAGGTATTGCACTGATCTTGGCTCCGCTTATATTTACAGGATCCTTTGTAATGGTAAATTCTCTCTCCACAGTTCCTGTGTAGCTTCTCTTACCTGTTACTATTGCCTTTGCCGGCTGTCCGCCTGCTGTAGGCTCAATATTATTGCTGTACTCGATCTCGTAGTCAACACCCTCTACAAGCACCAGCTCTCCATATGTAATTGTGAGCTCCGGCTCTATCTTCTTGCCTGTGTAAATCTGACCCTCGATCTCGCTCACATGACAGTCTGCAAGATTTCTTCTTGTTATAGCAAAGTATCTGTTAACACTTCCTGTGTAGTTGCCAATACCTGTGATGGTAACACTTGCCTTGTCCGTCACGTTCTTATTTCCACTGTATGATACAGTGTAGTCTCTTCCTGCCACAAGTACATCGTCGCCGTATGTTACCTTAAGTCCGGCAAATGTTATTGCCTTTCCTGTGTAGGTTACGCTGTCTTTTATACCTGTTATATCTGCATCTGCAATATCAGCACCGCCAATAGCAAACAGCTTGCTGGCAGCTCCTGAATAATTGCCCTTTCCTGTTATCACCGCAACTGCTGCCGTTGTCACCTCGACATTGTTCTTGTAGCTTACGGTGTAATCCCTGCCTGCCACAAGCTCTCTCTGTCCGTCAACAACCGTGAGCTTTGGTGTAACCGCATTACCGGTATAATTCTGTCTGTCGATGTCCTTTATCTCTGCAAGAGATATGTCTCTGGCTGCGATATCGAATTTCTCAACCGCCGTTCCAGTGTAGTTGCCTATACCTGTGATGGTAACGCCTGCCTTATCTGTGTCTGTTGTGACATTCACATTGTCACTGTATGAAACTGTAAAGTCTCTGTCCTCCACAAGAGCTGTTCCGCCAAGTGAAACTGTAACTGCAGGTGTAAGTGGATCTCCTGTGTATCTTGCCGATGCCACCGTAATGTCTGCATCTGCAAGATTTCTGGCACTTATCTTAAATCTTGCTGTGGTGCTTCCACTGTAGTTACCCATACCTGTGATGGTGAGCACTGCACTGTCTGTCACGTTCACATTGTTGCTGTAGTCTGCTCTGTAGTCGCGTCCCTCAACAAGTGTCCTGCCTCCGAGTGTAACTGTGTGATCCGGAGTTACAGCTTCACCCGTATAAACTCCGTTTCCAACCTTTACTGAAGCATTGTCGACTGAAGCACCTACTATTGCAAATGTCTTGCTGACACTTCCTGTGAAGCCTTCACCCTCAAGTGCCTTTATAGTAACCTTACCTGTTCCAACATTTGTATTTGACGAGTAGCTGATCTCAAGGTTGTCAAAATCAGTAACTGTCACTGTCTTTCCAGCTCTCTTCACTGTAAATGAATTGATCACCGGTTTTACTGCTGTTCCTGTATACATATACTCGGATGCATCAAGAGCTATCTGTCCATCACTTATATCGACAGGATTGATGTTAAACTTAGCCGATAAAGATCCGGTATTTGAATTGATACCTCTAACTGTTACGGTTGCCACACCCTCATCGATGTTGTCCACATATACGAGTGCGTAATCCTCGCCGTATACAAGTGTCTTTCCACCAAATGTAACTGTCACATCCGGTGTGAGCGGCTGGCCGAAGTTGTAAAGCTGATCACTGATCTTGCTTATCACAGCCTTGGATATATCCACAAGATTCTTAGATATCGTGAAGTTCACTGTTATGCTTCCTGTGTAGTTACCAGATCCTGTGATCTTGATCTCAGCCTTCGAGCTGGCCGTTGTCTCATTTATGTTGTTGCTGTACTCTGTCTTGTAATCTGTTCCAGACACGAGAGCCTGTGCTCCGTCTCTCACTGTGACCTCAGGTGTTACAGCCTTTCCTGTGTATACCTGTCCGCCAATCGCATCGACGCTACACTTGCTTATGTCCTTAGCTGTGATCTTGAATGTTCTGCTCAGCTCTCCGCTGTAATTGCCGATACCTGTTATCACAACCTCCGCACTGTCTGTCACGTTTACATTGTTCTTATACTCTACTGTGTAATCCTCATCCTCGGACAGTTTCTTTCCGCCCAGTGTCACAACAATCTCGCCAAATGTTATGGCCTTTCCTGTGTATTCTGTGCCGGCTGGTATACCTGATACCTCTGCGTCCTCAAGAGTGAGACTCTTTATACTGAAGTTCTTCTCTACAGTTCCCTTGTAATTGCCCTTACCGGTTACGATAAGCTTGGCTGAATCTGAAACCTCTATGTTGTTCTCATATGTCACAGTGTAGTCCGTTCCCGCAACAAGCTGTACTCCATCGAGTGTCACCTTTGCATCCGGTCTGATCTCACTGCCGCTGTACATCTGATCCAGTATATCATTGATCTTCGCCTCATCGATCGCCTTTGGCTCAATGTCGAATGTTGCAGTCACAGTGCCCTGATAGTTTCCTGTTCCCTTGACGGTCACAGTCGCCTTTGACTTTGCTGTCGTAGCGTTTACATTGTTGCTGTAAGAAACAACATAATCAATGTCTGCATTTAATATCTCATCATCGAGAGTTACTGTCACAGCCGGTGTAAGTGGCTTTCCAGTGTAAACTGATGACTGGACATTCACATCTGCCTTGCTCAGATCCTTTGCAGTTATCGCAAAGTATGCGACAACTGTTCCCTTGTAGTTTCCTGTACCGGTCACTGTGAGGATGGCTGCTGTTCCAACATTTACATTGTTGCTGAACACCACATTAAAATCTGTTCCCGCAGTGAGTTTCTTGCCATCAAGTGTCACTGTATATGCAGGCTTTACTGCACTTCCTGTGTACACATGGTCTTCCACATCAACTACAGCCTGTGCGATATCCACCTCTGTGATCTCAAACTTCTTTGTCACAGCTCCTGTAAATCCGCTTCCCTTTGCTGCCTTTATAACCGCACCAGCAGTTCCGACATTTGTATTGTCCGTGTATGTCACATCAAATGCTGTCATAGATGTCACTGCCGTCGCCTTGCCATCCCTGCTTACTGTTATCATCTTAACTGCAGGTCTGATCTCTGATCCCGTGTACTCAAATGAGTCATTCTCAAGTACAACCTCAGCAGTTGTTATATCTACTGGCTTTATGGCAAATGTTGTGCTCACCGAGCCTGTGTTCTTGTTGATACCATTTGCCTGTATCGTCGCCGTACCTTCATTGATATTGTCGATGTATACAAGCTCGTAGTCCACATCCTGTGTCAGTGTCTTGCCGCCATATGTAAGTGTAACCTCTGGTCTTATGGCATTTCCAAAGTTGTAATACTGGTCATCGACCTTGCTCATTACTGCCTTTGATATATCCACAACCTCCTGTGCGATGGTGAATACCGCACTGTTGCTGCCTCTGTAGTTGCCCTTACCTGTTATGGTGACCTCGGCACTGTCTGTCACCTCTGTGTTGTTGCTGTAAGTAATGTCATAATCCTTTCCGGCCTCCAGTATCCTTGCGCCATCTCTGACTGTAATCTCAGGCTCAACCGCCTTACCTGTGTATATCTGTCCGCCGATCGGATCAATGCTGCATCTGCCGATATTCTTAGCTGTTATGGCAAATGCTGTTCTAACCTGTCCGCCGTAGTTTCCTGCTCCCTTTATGATCACGTATGCAGGATTCTTCTCATCCGTAACATTCAGGTTGTTCTCATAGCTTACTGTGTAGTCCGTTCCGTTCACAAGTGTCCTGCCGTTTACTACAACTGCTATATCTGCAAATTCAATGGCATCTCCTGTAAATACTACCGCATCCTGGATTCCACTTATCTCTGCATTGTCTATGCTGTATGCCTTTATAGCAAATGTTCTGGTCACTGATCCCTTGTAGCTTCCTCTACCTGAGATAATAGCGCTGGCCTTGTCTGTAACCGAATCGTTGTTCTCGTATGCCACTGTGTAATCAGTGCCCTCTGAGAGGACATTGTTGCCATTTACAATTCTCAGTTCAGGTTTTACTGCCTGACCGCCGTATGTCTGATCTGGTATCTCCGGTATGTCAAGCTTTGATATATCCATAGGAGTTATAGAGAACTCTCCCTGGACTGTTCCTGTGTAGTTGCCTGTTCCTGTCACTGTCACAACAGCCTTTGCTGTGTCAGATGTGACATTCACATTGTCGCTGTAGCTGAGCTTATAGTCAGTTCCCTGAACAAGAGTCTTTCCATCAAGGACTACACTGACTGTTGTCGTAACTGCGCTTCCTGTGTATTCAGCATCATCGGCCTTTACCTCAGCCTGTGATATCCTCTTAGGAGTTATGCTGAACTTCTGTGAGAGCTTTCCGGTGTAATTTCCGGTTCCCTCTATAGTAACCAGTGCATTGTCAGTAACATTCACATTGCCTGAAACTGTTACCTTGTAGTCAACGCCCTCTGCAAGAGTCTTTCCTCCGAGAACTACTCTGCATACAGGAGTGATTGCGCCTCCCGTATATACTGCACTGTCAACGCTGACCTCTGCCTGCTCTATTGAAGCTGCAACGATCCTGAAGGATGTGCTTGTGCTTCCTGTATAGCTCTGGCCTTCGCCTGCGGCGATCTTAACTGTAGCCGTACCGACATTTACATTGTCTGTACATGTGATCTCAAATCCTGCGAGATCTGTGAGTACCTTCTTAACTCCATTTCTTGTGACTGTTATCGATTCTACATCTGCTGTTACCGCATCTCCTGTGAAACCATATGAATCCTTCACAAGTGCGATCTCTGCAGTTGTTATATCTATAGGAAGGATCTTGAATGTCTTACTTACCTCGCCCTTATTCTGGTCGATTCCCTTCACTGTAGCTGTAGCCGTACCGGCCTCAATGTTATCAGTGTAGGTTACGCTGTAATCAACATTCTCTGTAAGCTTTCTTCCTCCAAGATTTACACTGAGTGCAGGTGTGAGCTCCTCACCGAAGTTGTAATACTGATCTGCGATATCACTTATCACCGCATTTGAAATGTCGAGCACTTCCTTTGCGATGGTGAACTCTGCTGTAAGCTGTCCGGTGTAGTTGCCCTTACCTTCTATAACTGCCTTGGCATTCTTGCCCACCTCGATATTGTCACTGTAAGATACCGTGTAGTCTCTTCCATTTTCGAGTACCTTTGATCCATCTCTTACTGTAACCTCAGGGGTGATCTCCCTGCCTGTATATGTCTGTCCTCCGATGGCATCGACCTTGCACTTCTCAAGACTTCTTGGGGTTATGCTGAAGGCTGTTCTTATCTGTCCACCGTAGTTGTCGTTACCCTTTATGATAACGTATGCCATGCTGTCCTCAGTGGTTGCATTGACATTGTTCTCATAACTTACTGTGTAATCTGTTCCATATACAAGTGTCTTTCCATTCATCACAACTGTTATGTCCTTAAAGGTTATGCTGTCACCTGTATATTCTGCGCTCTCAGGTATTCCTGTCACAACCGCCGGTGCTATGCTTGCTCCGCATATCTCAAACAGCTTTGTAACGGTTCCCTGATAGTTACCCTTACCTTTGACTACTGCTCTCGCCTCTGTAGTCTTGTCTGTATTGTTGCTGTATGTTACATCGTAATCTCTTCCCGCAACAAGAACTGTGTCTCCGTTTCTTACGACCACAACTGGCTCTATCGCCTCGCCGGTGTATTCCTGAGCATCAATGCTGTCAACATCGGCTGCTGTAAGAGTCTTTGCCGCAATGTCAAAGTAAACTGTGAGCTTTCCTGTGTAGTTGCCCATGGCCTTGATGATCGCTGATGCCTTCTTCTCAGCCGTTGTGACATCTATGTTGTCTGCGTATGTAACTGTGTAGTCCTCACCCTTGGTCAGAGTCTTGCCTCCAACCTCAAGAACTACATCAGGTGTCAGCGCAGATCCTATATATACCTGAGCCGGTATGCTGCACTTTCCGCCGTCTATGCTCTTTGCACTGATCTCAAATGTCTGGCTCAGTACGCCCTCATAATTACCGCATCCGGTGATCTTTAACAGAGCGTCCTCTCCTGCCTCTACATTGTTTTCAGCCGATACCGTGTAATCCACGCCTGCTGTCAGCACCTTATCTCCCAGAGTTACCTTTACATCCGGTATAACCTCTGATCCGGTGTACTCAGCATCTGCCACGCTCACGACCGCACCGCTTATGCTCTTTCTTGTGATAGTAAATGTGGTTGATGCAGTTCCGGTGTAGTTCGTATCCTTTCCTGCACTTACAGTAACCTTTGCCGTCCCGGCATCTGTATTGTCACTGTATTCCACAGCGAATGAAGAGAGATCTGTGATACTCTCTGTCACACCACCATTAGGAACGCCAAGTCTTGTCACTGCAGGTGTAATCGCCTCACCTGTGTAGGTGAATGATGTTCCCCTGAGAACTACTGACGCCTTTGATATATCTGCCGGCTTTATGACAAATGTCTTTGTAACCGACTTGTTGTAATCACCTGTACCTATGATCTTTACAGTTGCAGTTCCCGCATCAATATTATCGGTATAAGTCACTGTATAGTCGGTGTTAAGTGTAAGTACCTTTCCTCCAAAGCTTACCTTGACTTCAGGGGTTATGGCCTGTCCGAACGTATATGTCTGATCCGGAATAGCCTCTATCTCAGCCTTTGATATATCTGTAAATACTCTTCCTATAACGAATTCCTTCGTTACCTTTCCTGTGTAGTTGCCCTTTCCTGTGATTATAGCCTTAGCCTTTGTTGTCTCTGTAGTCTCATTTATATTCGACTCATATGTGACATCATAGTCAACGCCGCTCACAAGAAGAACATTACCATTTCTTATCGTTACTTCCGGCTCTATGGCCTTTCCTGTGTATATCTGGCTTTCAATCTCCTCGACATCACATTCCCTGAGATCCTTTGCCGTAATCACAAAGTGTACATCCTTGCTTCCGGTGTAATTGCCTGTACCTGTTACTGTAAAGTATGTACCATCCTCTGTTGTGACTGCCTTGTTACCCGTGTATGTGATCCTGTAATCAATTCCCTCTGTGAGGATCTCGCTTCCATCGGCAACTATAATATCTGCAAATGTCACATCAGCACCTGTGTAAGCCACAGACTCACTGTATCCGCTGATGGCGACTCCTGTAAGTGACTTAGGTACTATCGCAAATGTTGTTCTGAGGGTTCCTACATAGTTGCCCTTTCCTGTGATAACCACCTGTGCAGGTGCATCCTTTGTCGTAACATCTGTGTTTCCTGTGTATTCAGCCTCATAGTCAACACCGGCTTTCAGTGTTGTTCCATCAGCCATGCTTACTGTCACTGCCGGGGTGATAGGACTTCCGGTATATGTCTGATCACTGATCTTATACGCAACTGCACTTGAAATGTCTGCTGCAGCTATTCTGAAGGTCTTTGTGATAGTGTCTTTATAATTGCCGGTTCCCTTTACTATAACGTTTGCCGTGCCGACATTGACATTCTTCTCATAGGTAACTGTGTAATCCACACCATTTGTCAGAAGCTTGTCTCCAAGTGTTACTTCCACATCAGGAGTGAGCTCCTTACCTGTGTAGATCTGATCTGCGACTTCCACATCGGCATCAGTGATCGTTCTCTCTGTTATAGCAAACTCTGCACTGACGGTTCCCTTATAATTGCCACTTCCTGTAATCTTTACAGTACCCTTTCCTACGTTTGTGTTACTGCTGTAGCTCAGAGTGTAATCCCTGCCCTCTGTCAGAACCACTGTACCAAGTGTTACCCTGACAGCCGGTGTAAGAGGTGTTCCCTGATATACCGCATCGTCTACCTCAACTGCTGCGCCTGACAGATCTGCCTCTGTTATGGCAAACTCACCTGTCACGCTGCCCTTGTAGTTGGTGTTGCTCTTTGCTGATACGCTGATGGACGCTGTTCCTACATTGACATTGCTGCCAAAGCTTATGTCAAAGCTGTCCATATCAGTTATCATCACATCTCCAAACTCTATGCCTGTAACCTCAGGCTTCTGGCTCTTTCCTGTGTACACAAAGCTTCCCTGATCTATAACCACACGGCCTGCTGATATGTCCGCAGGGTTGATGGCGAAGCTTACTCTCTTTGTCTTGGAGTAATACTTTGTTCCGGTTATGATCACATATGCTGTTCCAGCATTTATATTGTTCTCATATGTTAAGGTGTAATCTGTATTCTCTTTCAGTGTAATTCCGTTATACATAACAGTGACTGAAGGAGTTACAGCCTTGCCAAATGCATATGTCTGCGCCGGTATAGCCGACACTGTAGCGCCGTTTATATCCACAACGCTTCTTGTTATCGAGAAGTAGACTACAGCAGTTCCTGTATAGTTGCCAATACCGGTGATCTCTGCCTTCGCCTCATCCGTCTCGTCTATATTGTTGCTGTATGTAACTTCATAGTCTGTTCCGGCCTTCAGGGTGACGCTGCCATTCTTTATGGTGAGCACCGGCTCTATGGCCTTACCTGTCCATGTCTGTCCCTGGATCGGGCTGATGTCGCAGTTTGCTATATCTGCCTTTGTTATCTTGAAGGATGCAGTCTTCGCACCGCTGTAATTGCCTGCTCCGATGAATCTGACAGTCGCTGTTCCGATCTCCTTATTATCAGTGTACTCAACAACGTAATCCTGATTCTCTACAAGTTTTGTATCTCCAAGTGTGAGCTCATATCCTGTGAGGACTTTGCTCTCACCGGTATACTCTACACTCTCAGGTATTCCTGTTATGACTGCATCTGCAAAGTCTGCCTTTGTTATCTCAAACTCAGCCACACACTGACCTGTGTAATTTCCACGGCCTGTGATAGTTGCCTTTGCCTTTCTTGAGTCTGTTGTAACACTTACATTGTCGCTGTATGTGACGTCATAATCACTGCCCTCTGTCAGAACTATCTCTCCGTTCTTGACTGTAACCTTTGGACTGTGGGCTGTTCCATCGTATACAACAGACGCTATAGGTGAGACCACGCACTTGCTTATATCCATTGCGGATATAGTGAATGTCTCTGATGCTGTTCCTGTGTAATTGTGTTTACCTGTTATCGTCACTGTGGCTGTACCCTTATCGGTATTTCCACTGTAGTCAACATCATACTCGGTGTCTGCGATCTGCTTTCCACCTAATGTAACTGTTATCTCCGGTGTAAGCGGAGCTCCAGTATACACCTGATCTGCAACAGTTATCTTTGCTGCACTTATGGATCTTGCTGCGATCTTGAAGGTCGTATTAACTGTTCCGGCATAGTTGCCCATACCCTTCACAGTAACCGTTGCTGTTCCGGCATCGGTATTGTCAGCATATCCCACTGTGTAATCTGTTCCCTCTATAAGCTTTGTCTGTCCCAGATATACTGTCACTGCCGGCTTGAGTGCAGCACCTGTGTATGTCTGATCGGCAACCGTGAGCTGGGCATCTGTGATGTCTGCCGCAGTGATCGCAAACTTGCCTGTAACTGTTCCCTTATAGTTTGAACTGCTTCTGGCTGTGAGAGCTATCTCGCCACTGCCTACATTTATATTGTTGCTGTATGTCACGTCAAAATCTGTGCCAGGCTCTATGCTGCCGCCAGCCAGAGTGATTCCTGTCACTACAGGCTTGATCTCGCTTCCGGTATATCCGTAAGCATCCTTCTCAAGCTCAAGTACTCCTCCTGTCACATCGAGCTGTTCGATAGTAAATGATGTCTCTACGACTCCATGATACTCTCCGGCTCCTGTCACGATTATGTATGCCTTTCCGGCATTCACATTGCTCTGATAGCTTACTGTATACGCATCCTCTGGAAGCACCTCTCCATCCAGTGTAACTGATATAGCCGGTGTAATCTGCTTGCCATAGTTATATACAAATGGTCCCTTGTCTGTTATCGAGATGACCGCAGGTGTTATATCTATAACTCTCTCTGCTATCATAAATGTCTTCTGTACAGATCCGGTGTAGTTGCCCTTTCCTGTGACAACCGCCTTTGCCGGCTTGTCTGCTGTTGACACCTCAATATTGTCGCTGTATACGACATCATAATCCGTGCCCTTCACAAGAGTTCTGCTGCCATCCTTGACTGTTATGTCAGGTGTAAGTGCCTTTCCTGTGTAGGTCTGTCCCGGAATATCGCTGACTGTACAATCCTCTATGCTCTTTGCTGTGATAGTGAATGTCCAGCTTGCTTTTCCTGTATAATTACCCTTTCCACTGAAGATGATATTCGCCTTGCTGCTGGCAGTAGATACATTCAGATTGTTGACATATTCAGTCTCGTAGTCCACACCATTTACAAGCTTAACACCGTCCACAGTGAGCACAGCCTGATCAAATGTAATAGCCTTTCCTGTGTATACGACTGAACTATCCACGCCGTCTATCTCTGCATCTGTTATATCCTTCTGTCCAATTGTAAATTCTACACGTCTTGTTGTACTGCTGTCATAGTTACCCTTACCTCTGACTGTAACTGCAGCCTTTGAATCTGTGGTCGATGCATTGACATTATTCTCATAGTCGACAGTGTAATCTGTTCCCTCTGTGAGAACCGCATCTCCATCCTTAACTGTTATATCCTGTGTTATCTCAGATCCGGTGTATGTCTTATCTGCCACACCTGCAACCGTAATGCCCTCAGCATTTATACTTCTCGCGTTTATGACAAATGTGCCGTCAAGCTCTCCGGTATAGTTGCCCTTGCCTTTGATCTTGAATTTACCGGTTCCTGCATTTGTAACTTCGCCTTCTACATACTCTACTGTATAATCCTGGCCCTCCACAAGTGTCTCGTCTCCAAGTACGACTGTGATCTTCGTGGTGAGCGGCTTACCTGTATAGCTCTGTGCCTGAGCACTTACCTTTGCTCCCGTGAGCGACTTCGCACCGATAGTAAAGAGAAGCTTTACCTCTCCTGTATAGTTACCTGTACCTGTCACCATCACGCTTGCCTTATCGGAACACTCCACATTGCTGTCGTAGCTGAGTGTATAGTCGACATCCTTCTTGAGAATGACATTTCCACTTCTGACAACCGGCTCAGGAGTTATCTCAGATCCGGTATAGCTGAACTCTGTCTGCTCAAGGCTTGCCCAGCTCTCCTCTATCTTCGCTGCAGTTATTGTCGCTGCGATATCAAAGCTTCCTGTAAAGTTACAGTCAGACTTTGCAGTAACTGTTATTGTTCCTGTTCCAACATTTATCAGTTTCTTCTGTGTTACAGTGAAATCTGACATGTCCGTCACAGTGTACTTCTTGCCATCAACTGTGATGTCAAAGCTCTCCACTGTAAATGTCGTTCCAGCCGGTGTGTACACCGCTGAATAAGTCTTAGATGCCACTGCCTTTGCAATAGACAATGGAAGTATCTTGAATGTCTTCTCGACAGTTCCTGAATATCCCTGTACAGCGATACCTTTAACTGTCATTGTCGCAGTTCCGACATTCACATTGTTTGTATAAGTTACCATATAGCAGTCAGCGTCAAGCTTCACGCCATCCACTGTGACTGTTGCAGCCGGCTCTATCTTATCTCCCATGTGGTATGTCTGATCTGCTATATCAGCAACATCCGCATCTGTTATCTTGACGATCTTCTTGGCAATATCAAATGTTGCCTTCACAGATCCCTTATAGTTGCCTGTTCCACTTATATCAGCAACAGCCTTTGACTCGGTTGTTGTGACATTGATATTGTTGCTGTATGCAACGGTATAATCCGTTCCCTTTACAAGAGTGTTTGCACCGTCAGCGACAGTCACTTCAGGCTCAACAGCCTTTCCTGTATAGATCTGTGCGCTGATCGGCTGAACTGTGCAATCTGCTATATCCTTCTGCTCGATCACGAACTGAACTATCTTCTCACCGGTGTAATTGCCCTTACCTGTGATAAGTATCTCTGCCTTGCTGTCAGTTGTGGAAGCATTTCTGTTATTTGTATATTTCACTGTGTAGTCAGCAGCAGTGAGCTTTCTGCCCGACACTGTAACTGCCAGTCCTGCAAATGTTATATCTGCGCCAGTGTATACCACACTGTCCTCAACGCCTGTTACAACTGCCTTGCTGACTGATGCAGAAACAATATTGAACTCAATCTTCTTTGTTCCGCTGTATACGCCCTTACCAGTTATGGTTATCGACGCCTTAGCTGAAGCCGTGCTGACATTCTCATTATTATCATATGAAGATACAACATAGTCCTCACCCTCAACAAGCTCGGTGCCATCGTAGCTGACTGTTATATCCGGTGTTATCGCTGAGCCTGTGTATGTCTGGTCAGCTATATCAGCCACATCGGCTCCGGCAATATCTATAGCCTTTATCTCGAAGCTTCCTGTAGCGGTTCCATCGAAATTGCCATCCTCCAGAGCTGTTACCGTGATCTTAGCTGTACCAACATTGATATTGTCGGCATACTCAACGCTATAACTTCCTGAAGGCACTGCCATTCCATCCTTGCATGTAACTGTCACCGCAGGAGTCTGTGCCTTACCTGTGTATGTCACACTTGAAGCTGAAACTGTTGCACCTGTAATACTCTTCTTGTATATTACAAATTTCTGTGTGAGCTCTCCTGTATAGCTGCTGTCCGCCTTTGGAGTGATGGTCACACTTCCATTTCCAACATTTGTATTCTCACCGTATGTGACATTGAAATCATCAAATGATGTTATTCTGTTGACGGTTCCAACCTTCACAGCCACAAGTGATGGCTTGATAGCAGTACCGCTATATTCAAATGTGTCGCCTGATATGATCAGTGTATCACCTGATATGTCATACTTGGCAATCTTGAACATGTATTCCTTTGTTCCCTTGTACTTGCCCACACCTGTTATGACAAGTGTTGCGGTACCGACCTCATAGTTGTCCTTGAAGGTATATGTATAATCACCGTTTGATCCGGCTGTCATCTCCTCGCCGTCATAGCTCAGAGTAAAGCTTGGTCTGACCGCCATGCCAAAGTTGTATGACTGATCCTCAAGTCCCGTCAAAGTGATCTTGTCACTTGTGCTTATGTCTATAAATTCCTTAGTAATATTGAAGTATTTGATGATCTGACCTGTGTAATGATCACCACAGCCTGTTATGGTCACTGACGCTTTTCCGGCATCCGTGTTGTCTGCATACTCTACTGTGTAATCCTCATTCTCAACAAGCTTGATCTCACCGTTGTATATATTGATCTCAGGTGTTATAGCTGAGCCTGTCCACAACTGATCCGCTATAGCATCCATCTGACAGTTATACACAGCTCTCTTCTCTATCTCGAAACGTATAACCTTCTGTCCTGTGTAATTTCCTATACCGGTTACAGTGATCGAAGCCTTCTCTCCTGAACCTGTTACCTCTATATTATTCGCATACTCAACAGTATAGTCCTTGTCTCTCTCCAGCTTGATAATTTCACCATTAACGTATCTGGTTACATTTATCACCGGTTCGATGGCCATACCTGTGTACATCTGTGACTGGTCGGCCTGGGTTATTCCCATTCCGCTTGAAGATGAAATGATTGAAACAGGTGTTATCTTGAAATACTTGACGATCTCGCCTGTATAATTATCATTTGCAGCCTTTATTACAACCTTGGCCTCATCTGTCACATCCGTGTTATTGCTGTACTCTACCGTATAGTCTACATCCTGCTCCAGCTCAACACTGCCATTCTTGATGGTGACTGCCGGCTCTAATGCCTCTCCTGTGTACTGGCTGTCGGATATATCTTTGACATCGCAGTCCTCAAGAGGCTTAGGTAAAATGTTGAACTCAAGAACCTTAGTTCCGCTGTATGAGCCCATTCCTTCTATAGTAATAGTAGAAGTTCCTACCTTGTCATTGTTCTTTCTGTCGGTGACTGTGAAGTCTGTTCCCTCCTTCAGAACATAACTGCCATTCTTAATGGTAAGCTCCGGCTTCACCTCGCCGCCGTTATAATACTGGTCAGGTATATCCTCATATGTGAGTTTGCCCATATCACCTGACGGAGCAACTATAGTGATCTGGAATGACTTTGAACCGGAATAATATACCGATGCTGACATGGCAATGACTGTCCATGTTCCGGTCTCCTTGTAGCTGAACGGGAAGGTGTAGTTAACTCCCTCAACCAATGTCATTCCGTTGTATGTAATTGTTATATCCGGCTTTATGTTCTCTCCGGTATATTCATAACTGGACTTATTCACAGTCAGCTTTACATCGGCATCTGAGAATGACTTTGCAAGTATGTTAAATGATTTGTACACAGTACCCGCATAGTCTCCCATACCTGTAAATGTAACCTTACCATTGTTGGTTCCCGGCACGATATTCTCGCCGTAAGCAACAGAGTAATCGGTTCCCTCCACAAGTGTCTTGCCGTCGTATGTCAATGTCACATCCGGCTTCAACTGTGCTCCGGTATATGTCATCGATGATATCGTGGAAAATTCCACATCATTCATGCTGATCTTAGATGTCTTTATCGCAAATGTACCTACACATGTTCCCTGGAAATTGCCGAGACCCTTGATCATGACTCTGGCTGAATTTCCGATCTCCACGTTGTTCTCATAACCTGATATCTCGTAGTCAACGCCCTCCACAAGATCCGTATTGCTGAATGTGACCTTTGACAGGGTTGTGGTCACCTCAGAACCTGTGTACTCGGCGTCATCGGCAGTTATTACAGCTTTGGATATATCCGCTGCAACAATCTGGAACTCACATGGAACAGTTCCAGTGTAATTTCCAATACCTACTATATTAAACTTATGTGTTCCTACATTGTAATCCTTGGCATTCCAATACTCACTGAAGTCATATGAGAAATCCTGGGATAACTTAAGTGTAGTTCCAAGTTCCCTATCCTTGACAGAAATATTCTGTGGAGAAACCTGTATCGTTATGTTGTTTGCGGTGTTGAACACTGCATCATCAAATGTTACAGAGAGATTTTCCGTGCTCCTAGGCTTGATGGTGAAGTTCACCGTCTTTGAACCCACATATGAACCAAGTCCTGATATAGTCAGTGATGGCTTAGATTTGGATGTGGATGCATTTGTATTGTTGGTGTAGTATGACACCTTATAATCCTTGCCCTCGACAAGTGTCGTGCCCTTATACTTAACCACCGGACTTGGAGTCTTGGCAGTTCCGTCATATACAAGGTCGTCATCCACCGTAACGTCAGCGTCTGCTATGCTGTATACCTCAGTTCCCTGATCCACGATCTGGAAAGTCTTGGTGACAGTTCCCTTGAATCTGGTAGGTGCTCCTGTTATTGTGACAGTCGCCGTTCCAACATCTGTATTGTTGGTATACTCAACCTTGTACTCATAGTCATTTGCACCCCACTCGTCTATGCTGTGCAGATACTTGTTGTTGGTCTTGTCCAGTATCTTAACAGCCGGCTTTATAGGTTTTCCTGTATATACAAATGTATCACCCTCCAGTGATATCTCCTGATCACTAAGGTTTGCAGCACTGATTCCGTAGTATATGTAATACTCTCCGTCGCTACCGATCTTATAATTGCTGTTCTTTGCAGCGGACACTACAATTCTGGGGCCATCCCCAAGTGGATCCTCCACAACCTCTGACTCCTCGTCATTGTTGTAATAATCCACAACATAGTCAGTTCCTTCTGTGAGGAAATATCCTGATGATGTATTCGCTGTCTTTACATATATCTGCGGCCATACACCACCAGCCTGATATGTGTAAATTTTATTTTTGTTCGCTTTCTCTTTTCCATCTATATAGAAAAGTGCAGTCGAGGTTATGCTCTTTGCCTTTATAGTAAAGGTACATGTAAGAGTTCCGCTGCAGTTTTTATCAGCATTACCCCTGACCGTAACAGTTGCTGTACCCACATTAACATTATTACTGTACTCTACAGTATAATAATCTGACGACAGCTTCGTGTCGTTGGTCGTATCTCCAATCTTCTTTACCACCAGCTCTGATGCCAGGAGTGTGATCGCTTTCCCTGAATACGTCTTGCCTGATGTAGCTGTCGTATAACAGTAATATCCGTCCGCATTCAGATCTATGGCATCATCCGCCGCCAGCGTGGCAACAGAATCCCCCACATCACTCTGCTTCTCCGCATCACTGGCCGTCGCCACATTCTGTGACTGTGCCGCCAGCACCTGCGCAATCCCTCCGATCGCAATATCACTCTGGAACAATACGGACAATGCCATAATGAATGCCATGAGAAATGCGATCATTCGTCTGCCATAACTTCTTCTCATAAATTACTCCCTGCCTTTCTTGATATGTACATTTGCGGAATAACCAGTATAAGTTTCTGGAAACCCCATTTATATACAATTTTACCAAAAATCAATATGTTATTCAATGTGCTTTATGAAATAATCACTTGACTTTCTAAACATAAAAAAGAACTTTTGCACATATATATGCAAAAGTTCTTTTTTTATATACACTATTTTCTTATCTTTCTCACTGATACAACCACAAGTGCCGCCGCTACGATTCCGGTAAATATGTATATTGGAAGTCTGTCTCCTGTCTGTGGTGCCTTTCCTGCCTGTGATACACCCGCAGTCTGAGGATCATCATCATCCGGTATATCTATGTCATCCTTGACAAACACTGCAAGCTGTCCATCCGATGGGAATTCTGCCAGAAGAACTCCGCTCTCTACGCTGAATGGAATCTTGGTCCAGTCTCCGTCATCCGGAAGAAATCTCACCTGAACTGTCATATCACTGGTGATAGCCGCTCCTCTGATCTTTGTCGTCTCTATCTCAGAATAATCATAATCATTCACCGCTGTAACTGAGAACACTGCAAGAGTTGAATATCCATCCAATGATTTATCTCCAAGCACCTCCGATGGTGCATCTCCAAGCATGAGATTGTCAATATCCGCTATAGTTGTATCCGCCTCGGATATGAGAATGTGTGTCGAATCTGTCTCATAATCATTCTCCGGGCTGTTATTCGCAAATGCCGTAGTTCCGCAGCCTAATGTTATCGTCACCGCTGCAAGCCAGGCTGCCACTTTTCTCTTAAATGAAGCTGCCTTCCCCAATCTTGTTGTCATAACCTTCACTCCTTGTCTCCCTGATGTCCTTCTCCTGACATCATACTTTGTTCCAAAGTATACCATCATAAAAAGAGAGCGTCAATTGTGCAAAACTCCCTTTTTTATCTGGCATCCGCTTCTATTTCCCCTGTGAGTACCGACTGCACGATCCATCTTTTTCCATCCATTCCACAACATGTAGAAAGAGTCAGCAGTCTGCTGTCAACATCTATTTTTTGGTCATTTTGCACAACCCCAGTATCAAAATTCTCGTCAAATATTCCATCTATGTACGACCGTCTGCCTTTTTTGTCAGAGAAATCATTGTATGTGAATATATGTCTGTCATTTGTCCTGTATGCAGCAAACACCGTATAACACAGCGTACTGTTTGGTGTGTATACATACACATTCCTGTTGTTTCTGAGGAATTCCTCATCCTCATAATTGTGCAGAGTCTTGAACATAGTTCCACTGGACATGTTGTGTCCATACATGACCGTATCAAAATCCGAAAACTCTCTGGAATTTGCAGAGTCTATGAAGATTGCTCCATCAGGGCTGTACTCCCCATATGCATCATGGCTCAGATAATAGCTGTTGTCACTGCCCTGCAGTACCGCATAATCGACATCTGTTCCAGGTATGTATATCCACGCACATATATCCTGATTCTTTTTCTGAAGTTCATCAAAGTCCACCTTCACATGCGGGAATATCACATCATCAATTCCTGCATCCTGCTTGGACGAGGCATAGCTCTCCGTAGCTCCATCTGTTCCATAATCCACATACTCCCTGAGTGCCCGGTTTGCACGGTTGCTCCGGTTATGTGCAAACGCATATCTCACGATCAGGCAGATGCACACCAGCAAAACCACCGATGATACCCCCAAGACTACCTTCCATAAGAGCTTCTTACGCTCTCCTCCCGGTTCGGTCACCACTGCCTCTGTCTCAGGACTGTCGGTATTTCCATTTTCTGCGTGACTTTCCCGCTCATTGTCCTCGACAACGGATTGCGCGAGCGCCACCGCCTCTGCAATTTTTCTTTCTAATTCTTCCTGTCTATCATCGTTCTGCATACAGGCATTACTCCACTTCTCTGTAGAACATTTCGACAAGCTGCTCCTTTAACGCCGCATCGTCAACAATATATTCATCATAATAATTCTCTCTCTCATATGAACCCGGGAGCTCATACATTCCGTCATCAGTAAACTCCGCCCCGGCAAATTTCCACGCCAGATACAGCATCCCGGTTCTGGATATGTCTGTTGATATATATCCCGACATCTGTTCATACATATCCCATATCTTCAGGGGATTTCTCTTAAGCTTTTCCTTTAGCAGGCCGCACCATGCACACATGTACTGCTTCTGCCTGTCCATACGGGCGGCATTTGTTCCTATATCCTCCGAGGCACTGTTGCGCTCCGTCACATAATATACCGCCTGCTCCCCCGACAGTGTCACTGTCTCGCCCTGGCGTATATCTGCTCTGTCCAGATCCTCCATGGCTTTCACCGTCACTCCGCCGACAAGCTCGTTCATCTTGCTGATCCCATCAAAGTCAAGCGTCACATATGCATGTATCGGAAGTCCGTCAAGCAGTTCTGATACCGTATATTCCGTGAGTTCCGCACCGTCAGCCACATCACTGCCATATGAAAATGCCAGTGCTGCCTGAAGATTCTGGGTCGTGATATATTTGCCCGCAACACCAAATACCTTGACAGGTGCCAGAGTATCCCTGTTGATATTCAGGCATCTTATCGTCTTGTCCCTGACATTGAGTGTGACAAGTATCAGGGCATCCCCCTGTCCCACGGTGTCAGCCTCTCCTCTGGCATCCACACCGATACACAGTATATTAATGTTGTCTTCATCATACATGTAGCTGTGACCTTCATACAGCATTTCAGCATCCCTGGATCTTTGTCCTCTGAGGGAGCTTCTGCCCGCATGAAGATATGCCGCACATACCAGGATCACCGCCACAACTATAGCCAGAACAGCCACGGCTGCTATGAGTAATTTTTTCTTAACTTTACTGTTACTTTTCATGTTCATGTTCTCAAAAAGCGGCACGGAAACTTCCGTGCCGCTCTTGTTCTTATCTTATATGCCTGACGAACTGCAATGCATCAATATTTCTTATCGATTATGCATACAGTGGATACTTCTCTACAATGCTCTTTACAAGCTGCTCAGCCTTTGCCTTATCATTGTCAAGGACTGCTGCCTTTATGGCGTCTGCTATGATCTCCATGTCAGCCTCATTTGCACCTCTTGTGGTAACGGCTGGTGTACCAAGTCTTATTCCACTTGTTACAAATGGTGACTTAGGGTCGTTTGGAACAGTGTTCTTGTTTGCTGTGATATGAACCTCGTCAAGAAGCTTCTCAACTTCCTTACCTGTAAGTCCAAGTCTCTTGAGATCCATGAGCATCAGATGATTGTCTGTTCCGCCTGATACAATATCAAATCCTCTTGCCATGAGTGCCTTTGCAAGTGCTGCCGCATTCTTGACAACCTGCTCCTGATATGCCTTGAACTCAGGTGTAAGAGCCTCCTTGAAGCATACTGCCTTACCGGCTATCACATGCATGAGAGGACCGCCCTGGATTCCAGGGAATACTGCCTTGTTGAAATTGAACTTCTCATTTATCTCGTTGCTGCACATGATCATACCACCACGAGGTCCGCGGAGAGTCTTGTGTGTTGTGGTTGTTGTCACATGGGCATATGGGATTGGGCTCATGTGAAGTCCTGCTGCCACAAGTCCGGCGATGTGAGCCATATCGACCATAAGATATGCTCCAACCTCATCAGCGATCTCTCTGAATCTCTTGAAATCAATAGCTCTGGCATATGCTGAAGCTCCTGCTACGATAAGCTTTGGCTTGCACTCCTTTGCGATCTCGAGAACTCTGTCATAATCTATAAATCCGTCATCGTTTACACCGTATGGCACGCAGTGGAAATACTTTCCAGACATGTTGACCGGTGAACCGTGGGTGAGATGTCCGCCGTGATCAAGATTCATTCCCATAAATGTATCGCCAGGATTAAGTATTGCGAAGAATACTGCCATGTTTGCCTGTGCTCCTGAGTGTGGCTGTACATTCACATACTCACAGCCAAACAGCTCCTTGGCTCTCTCTCTCGCAAGGTCCTCAACAACATCCACATACTGACATCCACCGTAATATCTCTTACCAGGATATCCCTCTGCATACTTGTTGGTGAGATGGCTGCCCATGGCTGCCATAACCGCCTTTGATACTATATTCTCGGAAGCTATGAGCTCCAGATTGTTATTCTGTCTGTTGAACTCGTCTGTCATTGCTGCCGCTACTTCTGGATCTACCTTTGTTATCTCGTCAAAACTGAACATCGAATTTACCTCCATCAAAAATTTGTTCCTATTATACTCATATATATCACTGTTTTTCAACAGTAAAATTTAACATGTCCTTGTACTGGCCATACTCGTACTCATCATAAAAATATTCCTCAGGTCTTGCGGATATTCCAAGCTCGTCATACCATTCGCCGAGAAGCTTCTCTCTGAGCTTTGTCTTTGTCGGCTCCGCCAGCGTGTTGTAGTTCCACAGGCTGAAGTGAAGAGCGTAATTTATATAGTCCTTCTCTATCTCTGTGTACAGACCGTGATCCTTCAGCATCTGTCTGAGTGCCAGCAGCATGTGATAGAAGTTATCCCACGACTTCTCTCTGGTCTTGGACAGCGAATCCCGGGTATCCACTCTTCTGTGGATGAGTATCTCACTTACTGTACATATGCGCTCCGCCAGCACCAGCGCGCTGAACACGAACAGCGCATCATTTGTGGTTCTCTGCTCCTGGAATTTCAGATCATTCTTCATCACAAATTCCCTGAGATACAGCTTATCCCACGCCCATCCCACAAATGCTCTGAATATATTTGTGGATATCTGTCTGCGGTTAAACGGCTCATACGGTGGAAGTGCCCACTCTATCATGGCCCACTTTTCATATACATACTCCTCAGTATCCATGTTGTACTGGTCTGATTTGTAAATGACTATCTCCGCCTGCTCCTCCTCGGCTCTGCGGAAAGCCTTCTCTACCATCTCAGGCTCGTAGAAATCGTCGCAGTCGAGAAACAGTATATATTTTCCTGTTGCCTCCTGCATTCCGCGGTTTCTTGCCGCACCCGCTCCGGCATTCTTCTCTCTTATAAGTACGATCCTGTCATCCTTCTGCGCATACTGTTCTATGATCTGCGCCGAATTATCGGTGGATCCATCGTCAACGCATATTATCTGTATATTTCTAAGGGTCTGTCCGGTTATCATGTCCAGACATCCCTCTATGTAACTCTCCGCATTGTATACTGTCAACACAATCGATACATCAATCACTGATACACCCCCTCCATCTCATCTGTTAGTTTCTATGCAAAAGCTTCTTTACAGCCTTCTTCAGTGTCACCGGAACAAACATCACAGCCTTGCCCACACGGAACGTGGTGGATGTCTCGTATTTGATCCGCTGGGCTTCCATATCTCTTCTGAGTCCATCTGCTTCTCTGTGACTCTCGTCCAGCTCTTCAGCGCGTCGTCCCAGTTCATTGTTAAGGTCAAATATCTTCTTACTGTAGACTGCCTTACCGAGATAATATCTCTTGAGGAATCCCGGATCCTTTGCAAGGACATAGAGTCCGGTCTTCTCCTCCTGGCTGAACAGTTCCTGGTCAAGCTCATCAAGCTCCATGCTCCTGTGGAAGTCCACAGCCATGCGCTCCGCAAACTGCCAGCCCGCATCCTCTGTCATCCAGTGAAGCATCTCATAGTAACATCTCCATCTTTGAAGCGTGTAATATCCCTTCCATTTCTCCCACACAGACCAGTCCTGCATGAGATGATCCTTTATGCGGTCGTAGGTTATATTGACCGTGTACGCCGCATCCACATCGTCTATCCACACTGTGTCTATCTCAACTCTGTCACACATGTCACAGGCTGCAAACATCGCCCTATCAGCATGTGCAAATGCCATCCACAATATATACAGATCAGGAAACAGCCCCTGCTGATGTGCCTCCACTCCGTCGCAGTATGTGTCCAGAAAGCTTCTGCTGTAAAGCCCCGCGCACACATGCCGTATCGCTATCGATATCTCAGGAGACGATGCCAGGCTCATAACCACTTCCCGCTGGACACTGTCATCCATTCTGTCATCAAACACTCCGATAAATTCCAGTTTTCCCTGCACAGCCCTTTCTGCCAAGTGCTTCACAGCCTCCTCCGAAACAGCCACACATGGTCTCGCCAGAAAAACATAATCGCCAAGATCTATCTTTTTTAAGCTTACATTCTCTGTACTCACTCCCTGCCCTCCTCATGTAAATTTCAAATAATATACCGAACATTTTTCACCAGCGCCAATTATACCATTAATTTCATTTTTTGTGAATACAGAGAAGGGCGCAGGGGTAATCCTCCTGCGCCCTTCTCTGTATGACCTGTATTATTTTATCTCTCATTTCCTGCCACAAGAGCCGTTCCATCATAATCGATGACTATGGCTGACTGTGTGCTTACGCTGCCCGCAAGTATCATCTTTGCAACCAGTGTCTCCACATTCTTCTGCAGATATCTCTTGAGCGGTCTTGCACCATACACCTGATCATATCCCTGATCGATGATGTGCTGCTTTGCACTCTCCGTAAGTTTGATAGTGATCTCCCTGTCTGCCAGTCTGCTGTTGAGATCTGCCATGAGAAGATCAACTATACCACTGATGTTGTCCTTAGACAGTGCCCTGAATGTGATGATCTCATCGATACGGTTCAGGAACTCAGGTCTGAATCTGCTCTTAAGCTGAGCCATTACGTCATTCTTCAGTTCATCTGTGATCTCTCCGCCGGCAGCTGCAATATCTGCACCACCGATATTTGATGTCATGATAATGATCGTATTCTTGAAGTCCACAGTTCTGCCCTGAGAATCCGTGATACGTCCATCATCAAGCACCTGAAGGAGCACATTGAACACATCCGGATGTGCCTTCTCTATCTCATCAAAGAGGACAACCGAATATGGCTTTCTACGAACAGCCTCTGTCAGCTGACCGCCTTCATCATAACCTACATATCCCGGAGGCGCTCCTATAAGTCTTGACACACTGTGCTTTTCCATGTATTCACTCATATCAATACGAACCATGTTCTGCTCATTGTCAAACAATGCCGCTGCAAGACTTTTTGCAAGCTCTGTCTTACCAACACCGGTTGGTCCAAGGAAGATAAATGAACCTATCGGTTTGCTAGGATCCTTTATTCCCGCCTTTGATCTGATGATCGCATCGCTGACATAGTCAACGGCTTCATCCTGACCTACAACTCTCTTCTTAAGTTCGCCGGCAAGATTGAGGGTCTTGCTCTTCTCGCTCTCAGTGAGCTTTGCAACAGGAATACCTGTCCACTTGGATACGATCTTCGATATCTCATCCTCTGAAACCACCTCATGGACAAGCTCCCTCTCCTTATCTGAAGCTGTGGACTCAGCCTCTGCAAGCTCTTTCTGAATCGCTGGAAGCTTACCATACTGAAGCTCTGCTGCCTTGTTCAGATCATAATTTCTCTGTGCAGCCTGAATATCAGCCTTGACCTGCTCCATCTCTTCCTTGAGGGTCCTTATCTTCTCAACTGCAGCCTTTTCGTTCTCCCACTTTGCTTTCAGGGAATTTGCCTGATCCTTGAGTTCTGCCAGCTCAGCCTGAAGGTCTGCCAGTCTCTGCTTTGACAGATTATCCTCCTCCTTCTTAAGGGCTGTCTCCTCAATCTCCAGCTGCATTATCTTACGTGTGATCTCATCCACTTCAACAGGCATTGAATCAAGCTCTGTCTTGATCATGGCACACGCCTCGTCAACAAGATCTATTGCCTTATCCGGCAGGAATCTGTCTGTTATATATCTGTTGGAAAGAACCGCTGCGCTTACAAGGGCACCATCTGATATCTTAACTCCATGGAACACTTCGTATCTCTCCTTGATTCCTCGAAGGATAGATATTGTATCTTCAACTGTTGGTTCATCCACCATAACCGGCTGGAAACGTCTCTCAAGAGCCGCATCCTTCTCTATATACTGTCTGTACTCGTTCAGTGTTGTGGCACCTATACAGTGCAGCTCACCCCTTGCAAGCATAGGCTTGAGCATGTTGCCCGCATCCATGGCACCGTCCGTCTTACCGGCTCCCACAATGGTGTGGAGCTCATCAATGAACATTATGACCTCGCCCTCGGACTTCTTCACCTCATCCAGGACGTTCTTAAGTCTCTCCTCAAATTCACCTCTGTACTTGGCTCCTGCCACAAGGGCTCCCATGTCCAGTGCAAATATCTTCTTGTTCTTAAGTCCCTCTGGCACATCACCTCTGAGTATCCTCTGTGCAAGTCCCTCTACAACCGCAGTCTTACCTACACCAGGCTCACCGATAAGCACCGGATTGTTCTTTGTCTTCCTTGACAGGATCCTGATCACATTTCGTATCTCAGCGTCACGTCCTATTACCGGGTCAAGTTTCTGCTGTCTTGCCCTCTCGACCAGATCATATCCGAACTTCTCCATAGCCTCATATGAGCTCTCCGGATCATCGCTGTCCACCTTATGATTGCCTCTGATCTCTGCCAGCTCCTTGAGGAATGCATTCCTGCTGACTCCCCAGCCTTTGAGAAGCTCCTTGACATCTGAATCAGCCTTATCCACCATGCCGAGGAACAAATGCTCAACAGACACATATGTGTCGCCCATCTGCTTTGCTTCCTTCTCTGCCTGGATGAGAGCCTTTGAGAAGTTATTTCCGGCATACATATTGCCACCGCTGACCTTCGGCAGCCTTGCCAGCTTATCCTCCACCGCATTCACGGCACCAGTAACATTCACGCCCATCTTCTCAAATATCTTGGCTATCAAACTGTCATCTATCTCAAGCAAGCCAGCCAAAAGGTGCATCTGCGTAAGTTCCTGATTGTCGTACTCCAGAGCTTTTTCTTTTGCTTTCTCTACAACTTCCAACGATTTACGTGTGTATTTATCCATCTCCATAGCTGTTTACCTCCTAAACTAAACTTTCAGGGAACTGATACCTTAATATCACTTCCCTGTCTGATGATAATATAACACACCTGTTAGCACTCGTCAATACTGAGTGCTAACATTTTTTTTATTATTTTAAATTATTTCTCTCTACGGTAAACTACCACCCCGGCAGCCCCTAATAAACATGTCATCATGACTATGAGCATCAATGCCACATTTCCGTCATCTCCGGTATTTGGAGCACCTGACTCCTTTTTTGAGTCTGCTACAGTTGTATTCTCTGTTGCGGTCATGTTAGTTTTCTCATCGGTTGTCTGTCTCTCTGTTGTTACCTTCTCTGTCGTCTGCTCACTTGACGTTGGTTTTTCAGTTGAAGGTTCATTTGTAGTTGGTTCATTTGTAGTCGGTTCATTTGTTACTGGTACATTCCCCTTCTTTACCACTACCTTTGCAGCAGGAGATGCATAATAATTTTTGGTCTCCTTATATCTCACATAATAATTTCCATCTGCAAGTTTCTTAAGTACCGTGCTTTCACAATCCAACCATTTTTTCTTGTCAACACTATATTCCATTGACATCTTCAGATTAGATATCTGACCATCATTTTTCCCATCCACAGTCTCTGCCGTTGCGACCAAACCTGTAGGTGCCTTCTGCTTTGCCTTATCTATTGTGAACTCTTCCACGATCTGTCCATGCATGGTATTCTCACCCTTGATAGTAACTGTAGCTGTTCCCGCATCAATATTATCCGCATATACACATGAGTAACTTTTTCCCTCTGTCAGAGTCTTTCCGCCATAAGAAACCGTAACCGCAGGTTTCTTTTCTTTTCCATCGTACACATACGATTTTGGAGCAATGCTGACAGCGACATCTGCATCATCCGACAAGCTACGGTAACGGAGAATAAAATCCTTAGCCTTGGCTCCTGTCTCATCATCAATGATTGTCGTTCCTTCTACAGAAAGTCCCTCTGGTACAAACTCCTTCACACCGTCAAATCCATCTGCAATATGCCCAAAGTTGCTAAGTCCGTCACTGTTCTGTACCGTAAATACACAGTCTGTATCCATCTCAAGTTTTTCAAACCAACACTGTGAACCGTTGAGCGTCACATTTGAGCCATTATTCAGACAGATTCCATCTTTTGTCATCCAGTTGATACTATCCGTAATGAATTTGACATTTGACAAAGTCAGCATAGCATTAGTAAATCCAACACTTCCATTTGTGATACCGCAATTTAATGTTCCGTTTTTCACGTATAACGAATAATCAAAATTCATCGACAGCAAAGTGACACTTTTACTGTTGAGATCTATAATGATATGTTTATTATGTTCACCATCATTGTATCCTATAGAAGCCGAAGGATCATATATATCACTAATTATACATATTGTATAGCCATTCTGTGCGGCTGCAAATGCATCAGCCAGTGTAGCATATGATCCGATCTCATCGCCATTGACATCCGTCACAATTGCCACATCCCCATCCGCGGCCTGCACCTTCACAGAGTTCTTTCCCGCAATAATCACTACAGCAAATATACATGCCATAATCAACCCAGTTACCAATTTCTTTGATTTCATAATTATCCCTTTCCTCCTGTCTTTAATCCCTGGCAGTTACTGCCAGATATTGCCATCAACATAACAAATAATTATAATACACTGGGGCTTTTAGTAAACTAGCCAAACGGCTAGTTTTAAAAATTAAATGACTAAATGCATAACTTTAGTACGAAAAAGAACCAACACTTATGTGCCGGTTCTCCCTGTTATGATATTATTCTATTATCACAGCTCCTCACCATTGGTCTCTA
>ERZ1034781.316-NODE-316-length-26780-cov-13.299757_pt1 | contig 26780 bp, 22 predicted proteins | sample MGYA00520700_ERZ1034781 | MGnify/ENA primary metagenome ERZ1034781 (study PRJEB33766, sample SAMN09781709) | gut metagenome | biome: gut microbiome | host: Homo sapiens | place: Madagascar | study: EMG produced TPA metagenomics assembly of the PRJNA485056 data...
ACCACGGCTTTGGGGAATTCAACCCTAAAGCCGTTCTTTTTGATATGGATGGCGTGCTATACAACAGTATGCCTAATCATGCCGTGGCCTGGCAGGAATCAATGAAGCAGTTTGACATCCACATGACTGCAGCTGATGCTTATGCCACAGAGGGAGCACGAGGTATCGATACCATCAAGATGATGGTGAAAAAACAGAAAGGTATCGACATATCTCTGGAAGAAGCTCAGAAAATGTATGATGTAAAGACGGATATCTTCCACTCTATGCCAACGGCAGAAATCTTCCCTGGTGTTAAGGAAATCATGCAGAAGATTAAGGATGCTGGTATGCAAGTGGGTGTGGTTACCGGTAGCGGACAGCGCCCTCTCATCATGCGCCTACTCAATGACTTCGGCGATTTTCTGGATGAAGAGCATATTGTAACTGCGTATGACGTGAAACGTGGAAAACCAAACCCAGACCCATACCTGATGGGATTGCTGAAAACGGGCAATCTTCAACCATGGGAAGGTATCGTTGTAGAGAATGCTCCATTAGGAGTCAGAGCGGGTGTTGCTGCTAACATCTTCACGGTAGCTATCAATTCCGGTCCATTACCAGATAATGAGTTATCTGATAAAGGCAGTAATCTTCTTTACCATCAGATGACCGAATTCTGCAATGACTTCGAGAGTTTAATAGAAATGGCACATCAGCAGAGCCAGATATTCAAAACAACAAAAACGTGTAAGTAAACATCATTACTTACACGTTTTTATTAACTTTTTATATAATGTACTATTCCTTCAACCAACGACCTATCAAATTAATAATTTCCTGACGAGTAGGCTCTGGAAAGGAAAGAATACGGGTCTTATGAGAACCTCCCGGACACATATAAACATGCAAATTTTGCTTGTTCTTCGTAAATGGAAGTCCATAAATACCAGAAGCACTCCATGGGTCGATAGAACCATAGATATAAACCATCTTAGGATCATTCTTACTCAGGAAATCTACTATGTGCTTATATAATACAGGAGAAAATTTCACTTCCTCTGCATCCTTCGGCAACATCAACCGATGCAAATATCCCTTTGCCGTCTTAATACTCAGATATCTCTTGAATGGTTTTGTATAATAGCCATAGTAACCTAATTCTTTAGCCGCCTGCACATCAAACGAGAAATAGGGATTCTGATTGGAGAAATAATCGGGTTCACAATGACTCATCCAATACTTGAATACAGCTAAATCATCAGCCTCTCTTGTAGGAATCTTTTGGATATCAGAACCCCACTGCCAGAAAGCAAACGCATACTCAAAGACTGAGAAGTCATATATTTCAGCCAAAGGGGCATTGAATGTATAATGCTTGTCATTGCAATATTTCTCAAGCATAGGAAGAAGAGCTGCCTTGCGCTTAAAGAGCAGAAGCTGGAAGTCGAGCACTTTCCGTCTGTTTTCTGGAGTTGAAACCTCATATTGGAGAAATTTCTCATGTCTGCCATCCTCAACACTTCTGTTGAGTGGAGCTACATATGGAACAGAAATATCCACATCGTTTGGAAAGTAGGAACGGTAGAACATGGTTGTCTGACCACCCTTACTGATGCCCGTAGCCATCCACTTACCCTTATATAAAGCATGTAATGCTTCATTCACATGATGCAAATCATAAAGAGAATTCTCCACTGTCAGATAATCCCAGTTACAAGGGCTTGGCATGGACTTATCAAAATAACGATACTCCACGGTAATGATGTTGGTATCGAAAAGCTTGGACAGTTCCTCTATATATCCCTCACGCAACGCATAATTGGCATCATAGCCTTCTGTAACAAGTACTGTTGGACGGTCAAAACCGCGATGACAGAGCACAACTCGCTGCTCAAACTGACCAGCCTGCGGGTTCTTAGCATCTAATTGCTGCTTGATAAAGAACACGTATTTTTCTGGGAAACAAGTACTCTGAAGCGGTTCCACTTTACTCACACCAGGAAGAGCCGCTAACCGTTTACCAGCTTCACCCAATTCTGCTGCCAACATCTGCAAAGGCAGGATGAGCAACATCAACAAACAAGCTGACTTTAATGATTTTGTTTTCTTAAAAAATTTCATTGCTTTCAAAGATATTATACTTTTGAAGATATTATATTTTGTAATACAAAGGTACTGCAAAAACCAGAGAAAAAAGAAAATAAAATGAGAAAAAGTATGATTTGATGAATCTTCCCCACAAAAACGTAGCAGATTGCTTTGCTATTCCATCAAAAAAACTTATCTTTGTGCCCGAATTTCAGTACAATTCAAATACAAAACAGCATATTGTACTTGTGAATAAAAAGAATTAAAAGGATAAATACGATAAAGGACAAATATTAAAAAGAAAGATATGAAAAAGATTATTTTTCCAATCATGTTGATTACATTGTTGGCTTCATGCTCAGAAAGCATTGAAGACAAAGCAGCAAGAGAGGCTAAGGAATATACAGAGAAAGTATGCCCTACTCCTTTCGTGAATGATGGGCGCACAGACAGTACGGTATTCGACAAGAATACCCGTACCTATATTTATTATATGACTTTGAGAAACAAGGCAGATAATGCCATACTCATCAAACAGAACCACAAGAAACTCTATGATGCACAAAAGCAGTCATTAGACAATAATCCAGGACTTCAGAAATACAAAGAAGCCCATTTTGCTTTCAGATTCATCTATCATTCTGCTAAAAATCCAAAGGAAGTTCTATTGGACGAAACCTTTAAATATTAAGACAGAAAAGGTCATTGATTAAAAGCAGAAAAGACAAAGATTACAATCAGAAAAAGTCCCGAAGAAAGATTTAATTCTTCGGGACTTTTATATTGTTTCTACTGGAAACCGACCAGTAATGCTGTCTTTTACATTTAGTACCCCATTTCCTGAAGTGCAGTTGCCAACTGGTCTGGACAGCTTGTTGGTTTGTTGCCGCAGGTAATACCCTTCAATCGGGCAATCACTTCCTGCGCCTTCATACCTCTTATCAAGGAACAAACGCCCTTGGTATTGCCATCACAACCACCGATAAACTGCGCATCCTGTACAACTCCATTCTCATCTACACTGATGCAGATGTACTTGGAGCAGGTACCATGAGTCTGATAAGTCACCTTGGTAAGATGCTTTACATTCTCGTTGTTGATCATAGAAAACTTATTCAGCGTCAGCAGGAATTTCTGGCTTCATGTTGGTATAGACAGTCTGAACATCGTCAAACTCCTCCAACTTCTCAACCATCTTGTCGATAGTCTCACGCTCCTCAGCAGTAACATCCTTCAAATCGTTAGGAATGTAGGTGAACTCAGCACCAGTTACCTCGAAGCCCTCAGCCTCCAAGTGCTTCTGAATCTCGCCGAAGCTTGTAGGAGCACCGTAGATAGTGATTTCGTTGTTCTCCTCATCCTCATCGAACTCATCCTCTACACCGTAGTCAATCAGGTCGAGAATCATCTCGTCCATATCCAGACCTTCCTTCTTCTTGAATGTGAACACAGCCTTGTGGTCGAAGAGGAAAGACAGAGAACCTGTTGTACCCAAGTTACCGCTGAACTTGTTGAAGATAGAACGAACGTCAGCAACAGTACGTGTAGTGTTGTCTGTCAGAGTATCAACGAAGACAGCAACTCCGTGAGGGCCATATCCCTCGTATGTTACCTCCTTGTAATCGCTGGTATCCTTGCCACAAGCGTTCTTGATGGCACGAGCGATGTTATCCTTAGGCATGTTCTCACGCTTACAGTTAGCGATGATAGCACGCAATGTTGGGTTGTTCTCTGGCTCTGGACCGCCAGCCTTTACTGCAATTGCAATCTGCTTACCCAACTTAGTAAATGTCTTGGCCATGTGGCCCCATCTTTTCAGCTTTGTAGCTTTACGATATTCAAATGCTCTTCCCATTGGAATAAATTTTAAAAATGTTTATCGTTTTGTTTAAAATATTATCTTAACTCTGCATTAAGCTTGCCTGTCAGGTTGGCAATCAACTTCTTCATGATTGCATCTATCTGCTTGTCATTCAAAGTCTTTTCTTCATCCTGAAGAATGAAGTTGACAGCATAACTCTTCTTGCCAGCTGGCAAGTTCTTACCTTCATAGACATCAAAGAGAACGACACTCTTCAGAAGTTTCTTCTCTGTCTGACGAGCGATTTGCTCAATCTGCTCAAACTGTACACTCTTATCTACCAAGAGAGCCAGGTCGCGGCTTACTGAAGGATACTTACTGATATCAGTATAGGTGAGGTTCACCTTCTTGATGGCCTTCATCAGGTTGTCCCAATGCACATCAGCATAGAATACATCCTGCTCAATATCAAAAGCCTTCTTCAACTTGAGACTCAAGATACCCAACTCTACCAATACCTTACCTGCACGTGTCTCATACTGTACACCCTTAGAGAAGATATTGTTGTCGCTATGCTTAATCACAATATTATTGGCAGGCATGCCAACACGACGAAGGATATTCTCTACCACAGCCTTCAACTCATAAATGCTACTCTGCTCATCAGCATGAGCCCAGTTGCCCTCTACACGCTTACCGGTAATGAGAAGAGAAATATGACCCTCCTGAGTATAACCCTTGATAGGATTCTCAGCATCCCACTTCTCCTTATTATATATATAGGTGTTACCAACCTCGAAGAACTTCAGATTCTGACTCTTGTGATTGATGTTGCGAGAAACACTCTCCAAACCGCCAAAGAGCATAGTCTGACGCATCACACCGAGATCAGTACTCAATGGATTCATGATCTTAACAGTATGCTCATCAGGATAAGCATTGAGTTCCAAATCAGTATAATAGCTTGCCTTGGTAAGAGAGTTGTTCAGAATTTCCATGAAACCTTCACCCACCAACTGCTCTGCTACGATATTCTGAGTATGATAATGCTTATCTTCCTCTCCCTGAACTGTCAAAGAACTCTTCAACTGGGTAGGAATTTCCACATTATTATAACCATAGATACGGAGAATGTCCTCTACTACATCACAAGGACGCTGAACATCTACACGGAATGGAGGAACAAGGAGATCGATGCCTTCAGCATCCTCCTTCACAATCTTCATCTCCAGGGATGTAGCAATGTTCTTGATAGTCTCCACACCGATTTCCTTACCGATGAGACGATGAGCGTACTCATAGTTCAAGCGAACAGGGAAATCCTGAATAGGCTCTGGATAAACATCCTTGATTTGCATGGAAATCTTACCACCTGCAAGTTGCTTGCAGAGAATAGCAGCCTGCTGCAAAGCATAAATCTGTCCGTTTGGATCAACACCACGCTCAAAACGATAGCTGGCATCTGTACTCAAACCATGACGACGTGCACTCTTGCGAATCCAGGTTGGATGGAAATAAGCACTCTCCAGAACTACATTCTTGGTGGTCTCGTATGTACCAGAACCCTTACCGCCAAAGATACCTGCGATACACATTGGCTCTTCTGCATTGCAGATGCTCAAATCGTGCTCACCAAGTGTATGTTCCTCACCATCGAGGGTAACAAACTTAGTTCCTTCTGGCTGGGTACGAACTACAATCTTATGACCGGTTACCATGTCAGCATCAAAACAGTGCAATGGCTGACCATATGCCATCATGATATAGTTGGTAATATCCACAATATTGTTGATTGGGCGCAAGCCGATGATATTCAACTTATCCTGCAACCACTTTGGACTTTCCTTTACTTCACAATCTGTGATACTTACACATGCATAACGCTTGCAAGCATCAGTATTCTGAATCTCTACGTCAATAGGCAGGTCCTCGTTATCTACGACAAACTCATCGCAAGAAGGACGATGAAGACTGGTCTGATAACCATTCTGCTTCAACCAAGCATAGAGGTCGCGGGCTACGCCCCAGTGACCCAGTGCATCTGCACGATTGGCAGTGATATCAATCTCAATCAACCAATCGCTCTCAAGATGATAATACTCAGCAGCAGGCTGCCCTACTGGAGCATCCTCTGGGAGAACAATAATACCAGCGTGGTCTGTACCCACACCAATCTCATCCTCAGCACAAATCATACCAAGGCTCTCCACTCCACGGAGCTTGCTTCTCTTGATAGTAAAACTCTGGTCACCATCGTAAAGTACACAACCTAAGTCTGCTACGATAACCTTCTGACCAGCGGCAACATTTGGCGCACCACAGACAATCTGCTGAGGCTCACCCTTGCCCAGGTCAACAGTTGTTACATGAAGATGATCGCTGTTAGGATGCATCTCACATGTCAACACTTTACCCACGTAAAGACCTTTCAGTCCACCTTTGATAGACTGAACTTCTTCCAAAGCGTCAACTTCCAGACCGCAAGAAGTCAGCGCGTCCGCAACTTCCTGAGGAGTCAAGTCGAAATCGACGTATTCTTTAAGCCATTTGTAAGAAACGTTCATTATAATGATTTTATTTGTATTCTCAAAATTCACATCGAAGCACCTCACGCACTTCGACTTTTTATGATTTTCTCTAAAACTTTGCAAAAATACAAAAAAAAACAGACTTAGACGAAAAAATATTCGTATATTTGCACTTATTAAAAGTTTAAGGCGATTTTTCCAGCGAAAACAGAAACTTTTTCATTTGGAAGATAGATTTCAAAACAAAATAACATGCGAAAAAAAGAGTCCCCACAGATAACACCCCTGATGCACATCAGCATCTTCCTAACCTTTGGAATTCTCATCGCAAAGATGGGATACGGCTATATTGACACCATCTATTGGCTGGTGGCTGCACTGCTTTCATGGGGCATTTCATTCTATCTTCTCAAACGCTCTTCATCGACAATAAACTCCCAATGCCTTTCCCTGATTTTCTGCATATTCTGTATGGGAGGAGTCCTGACTTCTCACCAATTGGATAAGAAACAGGATAAGCCGCAAATCATCACAGAAGAAAACCTTTCATCATTTGACAAAACCATGTTAGTCACTCAAGAATGCAGAAACACAATCCAAAAACAATTGCGAAGCCTCAACATCCAGGAACAGGACTTCGCCATCGTCTCTGCCATGACCCTCGGAGACAAGACCTCATTGACTAAAGAAACCAAAGATATCTATACGATATCAGGAGCCAGTCATATACTGGCTGTCAGCGGATTACATATCGGAATTATTTTCCAACTATTCATTCTATTGTTAGGAGGACGAAGACGCAGTATCCCTACCATCATACTTTCCATCACTGCCATTTGGGCTTATGTCATTTTTATCGGAATGCCCGCCAGTGCTTTACGTTCTGCTACCATGATCAGCATCTGCTGCTTTGCCATGCTTTCCCATCGTAAAGCACTGTCCATCAACAACCTCGCGTTTGCCTATGTTATCATGCTCATTTACAATCCACTCTACTTATTCGACATCAGTTTTCAAATGTCATTTATGGCAGTTTATTCGATACTATTATTCTACCAGCCTCTTGAAGACCTTTGCAGTACCAGTCATTTTTATACCCGATGGCCCTGGAGTATGCTCTGCATTTCCATAGCCGCTCAAATCGGCACCATGCCACTCATCATCTATTATTTTGGTCGCATCTCATGCTATGCACTTTTCACAAGTTTCATAGCCATCCCTGCAGCCACAGTAATCCTTTGGTTATCTGCCGCTATTCTCCTACTTACACTACTTACCCATATACCCCTGATGAGTTTACTGTCAGAACCGCTTCTACACTTTGCAGCAAGTGGACTCATCAGTATCACTCAAGCAACGAATACGGCTCTAAAACTCACAACTATGCTGCCAGGAGCAAGCATTGATGGGATAAAAATAAATATCCCACAATTATGCCTCATCTACTTCTGCATAATCGTGGGATACATAATTATCAGGAAGACAAGGTATTATTCAAAAACCTCATCTATTCCATTTTCAGTAAAATCATCCTCTTCAGCCTTCTGACCACAAGGATTATAATCTTCCGGAAGATCAAACTTTGCCATAGGATCTATACCTAATGACCGGTCAGCATACACCTTCTTCATAAAGATAGCCCATATAGGAAGCGCCATCGTAGCACCTTGTCCCATCTGTCCTCTATCAAAATGGATGTCACGGTCTTCACCGCCAACCCAACAGCCGCTAACCAACTGTGGAGTAAAACCGATAAACCAACCATCACTATTATTGTTGGTCGTACCAGTCTTGGCACCAATCTGTCCCTGGAAATTATAACGATAGCGCAAACGTCCAGCAGTACCATTATCTACTACACCCATCAGCATCGTAAGCATCTTCATTGCGTTGGCAGCACCAATCACCTCATTCATTCGAGGCTGGAATGTAGCAATGGTATTTCCTTCATTGTCCTCTATTCGACTCACAAACATAGGAGCTGTACGGATACCATGATTGGCAAATACCGTATAGGCACTCACCATCTCGCTCACACTCACTTCACAAGGACCCAGACAGAGACTTAAGGATGGATGAATATCAGGATTATGAATACCGAAATCATGGAGAATCTGAACAAACTGGTTTGGATTCAACTTGCTCATCAGATAAGCACTGATCCAGTTGTTACTCTGCGCCAGTCCCCACTTCAATGGAACCATTTGTCCATAACGGGCATGACTCACGTTACGAGGAGTCCAAGGCCTTCCGGCAACTATATATGTCTGTTGACGGTTAGGAGCATAATCACAAGGTGTGAATCCGTTCTCCATAGCTAAGCTATAAAGGAAAGGTTTGATGGTAGAACCCACCTGTCTCCTACCTAAGCTTACCATATCATACATGAAGTGAGGATAATCCAAACCGCCCACATAAGCCTTAACAGCTCCAGTCTTCGGATCCATACTCATAAAACCACTACGCAGGAAACCTTTGTAATATCTGATGGAATCGAGCGGACTCATCAAGGTATCAATATCTCCATGATAAGTGAACACCGTCATTTCAATTTTCTTACGGAAAGCCTCTTTGATTTCCTCAGGTGTGCATCCCGCAGCCTTCATCGTACGCCAGCGCTCACTCTGGGTAATAGAACGGTTCAGAATATTACGAATCTGCTGAGGAGTCAACTTATCTGAATAAGGAGAACTTGGCTTTGGCTTATTTTCCTTATCAAAAGCTGGCTGAAGATAACGGGCAACATGCTGATAAACAGCCTCTTCAGCATACTTCTGCATACGACTATCGATGGTAGTAAACACCTTCAGTCCATCAGAATAAACATTATATGGCGAACCGTCTTTCTTGAAGTTTTTATTGCACCACCCATAGAGAGGATCCGTATCCCAGGCAATTGAATCGGCAACAAACTGCACATTGTTCCACGAAGGATAATCTGTACGAACAGGGCGTTTTGCCATCATGTACTGGCGCAAGAATTCCCTTAAATAAGTAGCCGTACCATCCTTATGATCAGTACGATGGAAGTTCAGCGTCAAAGGTTCACTTGAATAGTTTTGATATTCAGCACGGTCCATATAACCAGCCTTCACCATCTGCGAGAGAACAACATTACGACGTTCCTTGGCACGTTCTGGATAACGTACCGGATTGAAGAACGATGGGTTCTTGCAAAGACCTATCAAAGTAGCAGCTTCACACACCGTCAGATCCTTCGGTTCCTTATTAAAATAGGTATTAGCTGCCGTCTTGATACCGACAGCATTATGCAGAAAATCAAAATAATTGAGATAGAGAGCAATAATCTCCTCTTTGGTATAATAACGTTCCAACTTGATGGCAATGACCCACTCTATTGGCTTCTGGAACATTCGCTGAGCAGCACTTTGCGCTGTACTACTATACAACTGCTTAGCCAACTGCTGAGTAATGGTAGAACCACCTCCAGCATTAGTCTGCCCCAAAATACCACGCTTAATGATAGCACGACCCAGCGCTCTGAAGTCAATACCAGAGTGCTCATAAAATCGTTCATCTTCAGTAGCCACCAAAGCCTGAACCAGATAAGGTGACATTTTCTTATAAGGTATCACAATTCTGTTTTCCTTATTCAGATTCCATGTACCGATAACCTTACCGTCAGAAGAATATACCTGAGTCGCAAAGCGGTTGATCGGATTCTGCAAATCTTCAATATCCGGCATATAGCCAATCCAGCCAAACCAAATGGCAAAGAATCCAACTATTGCAGAAACAAAACCTCCAGCAAGAAGCGCCCACAAAATATGTATGAAACGTTTTCTCATCACTAATTAAATTATATTTCAAATATCATTTCTTGATAATTTGTGCAAAATTACACAAAAAAAGTTGTTACGCAAAAGAAATCAAGGAAATTTTGCATATTCCAAATAATAATGTTAACTTTGTCGGCAGAAAAAGACTTAGATGCTTATGGCAAGAAAACTATATCCTTTAGGAATACAGACATTTGAGAGAATCCGCAAGGAAGATAAACTCTATATAGACAAGACGGAATATATCTACCACATGACTCATACCAGTGGTACATATTTCTTCCTGGCTCGCCCTCGCCGTTTTGGAAAATCACTACTTGTCTCAACGCTCCAAAGCTACTTTGAAGGCAAGAAAGATTTGTTTGAAGGACTTGCCATCGAAAAGTTTGAGAAAGAATGGACAGAATATCCTGTACTGCATTTTGACATGAGCGGTGGAAAGCACATGGACAAGGAGCAGCTGGAAGAGTACCTGGGATATCGCCTCCAAGATGAGGAAAAGAAATGGGGAATTTCTAACCCTGCAAAAGGTAACAACAATCGTTTGATAGACCTTATCAACACTGCGTATCAAAAAAGCGGCAAACAAGTGGTCGTTCTCATTGATGAGTATGATGCGCCATTGTTAGACGTTGCTCATGACAATGACAGACTGATAGCTCTTCGTGATGTTATGCGCAATTTCTACAGCCCTTTGAAATACAGAGAACCTGTTCTCCGTTTTGTTTTTCTCACAGGCATCACCAAGTTCTCGCAAGTCAGCATTTTCAGTGAACTAAACAACATTACCCTTCTCTCCATGAATGATGACTATGCTGGCATTTGTGGTATCACAAAAGAAGAACTGCTTACCCAAATGTCGGAGGACATAGGAGAATTGGCTGAGAAAATAGGCATTACCAAGGAGCAAGCCATCGAAAAGCTCAAAGAGCATTACGATGGTTATCACTTCTCTGGCGAATCACCAGACATTTTCAATCCTTACAGTTTGCTGAATTGCTTCAATGAGAAGAAATTCGGTTCATATTGGTTTGCCTCTGGCACTCCTACATACCTCATCAATATGATGCGAAAATTCGACGTTATACCATCGGACATCACAAGAGTAGAAGCTGATGCAAGCGAATTTGATGCACCAACGGAGAACATGACGACCATCATGCCGTTGCTCTACCAAAGTGGTTACATCACCATCAAAGATTACAACCAGGAGTATAATTATTATACCCTCGACATTCCAAACAAAGAGGTAAAAGTAGGACTGACCAAATCTTTGATTCCTTCATACGTCACCTCAAACACACTTGCTGCCACCAATACGGCTCGTCGTATAGCCCAGGCTCTCGACAAGCAGGATATGAATGGAGCATTGGGACTGCTCCAGACATTCCTCGGCACAGTACCTTACTGCAGCAACACTAATTACGAGGGGCATTATCAACAGATGTTATACATCATTTTTACTTTGCTCACAGACTACTTAGTAGATGTGGAGGTTCATACCCCAAAAGGCAGAGTTGACATTGTTCTCCTGACCAAGACCAATCTCTACCTCATAGAATTGAAACTTAATCAGGATGCCCAGACTGCAATGCAGCAGATCAACCTCAAGAACTACCGCCAGCGTTTCGCTTTAAGCGAGAAGCCAATTACCAAGGTAGGCGTCAACTTTGACGGCACGACAAGGAACATCACAGACTGGGTAATAGAATGAGGAAACGAAGAAGGCATCCTCATAATGATGCCTTCTTACCAGGAAGGCTCTCGGCATGGAACTTCTGACAGATGTGACTCCATAGAAAGCAGCCTCATTGAAAAAGCCACCATTATAAAGACCTGCAAGAATAACCTGCTGATTGACCTCAAAGATAGCATTGCGCTTTTGCTGCTCAGTCGTTATATCATAGCCCGAAAGCATTTGATTGAATATTTCGTTTGTACTCATTTTCTTAAATATTTAATTAGAGTTTCTATGGATTTAGACTTTTTGCCAACCTGAGCGTATCGCTCAAATATGCTTATGTCCATATTCTTAAAATCATCCATTTCCATTCGGATGTCCTCTTCCAAATAGACCTCAACATCTTTCAGATAGCGTAAATTAACCTTGGGAGAATTAGCAATCAAATCGCAAAGTGCTTTTTCGGGGGTTGCCATCAGAAAGGCGTAACTCTGCCTATTGATGCTTGTGATTCCTATGGGAAAAGCTTCTCTTGACATGTTCTTATACTCAAAGCGTCCTACAAGAGTATCAAAACAACGAGAATGCTTCAATGTCATCGACTGGGTAATATATACAGCTTCTGGGATTAAGCCATAATAGCGTAAAGCTGTCTGCATTGATACGTATGAAGGAGCATAAAGATGATTGGCAACAAGTTCTGTGGATAGAGCAACACGAGACACATTTGGAGAGACCACATAAAGCCCCTTCTTAAGGCGGATAATCTTATGAGCCGCCTCAAGATTACGCACTTTCTGATTTCCTGCTTCAATATTTGTAAACAACGAAGCTATAACTGAAGTACTGACTGGTATGTTTCCTATATGTTCTAAATCCAATATCATAGTGCAATAATCATGCAAGTGCGAGAGCAATGAAACTTGTTTCAATTGCCGAGCCGCAGCTTATTTTATGCAAAGATAGCTAAATTTTGAACAGCAAACTAACTTTTACTTGTTTTTCTGTTCTATTTTTAGCTCTTTTAATAAATAATTGGGTTACCGACTTGAATCCTGCACTTTTCAGCATTCCTTGCACAAGCGGCACATCCTTGTCACCATTGATTTTATTCCAAGCCTTATCTTGCTATTCGCCTAACCCTATAACCAAAGCTCTCTTTGTCTGTGCGGTGACAGACAAAGAGAGCAATATAAGAAGGTATGTGATGATTTTTATCCTCATTCAGGGTTCATAAATGTAGAAATATTTAAGTTCTTTCCTCTGGCATCCCATTGGTCTGCTTCATGAACAACTTTCCAAAGTTTAATTTTGCGTACTATTGTTACGTCTTCAATATCTTTGTCATTTGCATGATGACCACCCATATGCCACCTAATCGCTCTTCTTTCATCATCCGTAAGAATAAGCCCAAATTTCTCTAATAGTTTTACCGACCTATAGCCATGTCCATGAATATGAACTAACCTCTGATAAATGTTACCAACAGAATCATAATAGTATTTACCAGCTTTGCAAATATCGTGTAATAGACAAGCAATAATGACACTATCTTTTGGCAAATTTTCAGAATTCTCTCTTGCTGTCATATAAACGCCAAGACTATGTTGCGCCAATCCGCCGCACAAGTTATGATGTCGATGAAGAGAGGGTGGGATAATAAAAAAAACACTATCGTTAAGATAATGAATAACATTATCCATACCCTTACGATGAGTACTTTGCAGAAGAGCGACAATGGTTCTTTTGTTTTCTTCTATGATTAAATTCGTCAAAGCGTAGGTCATGACAAATCGTTAATTGAATACTTCTATTGCCTATTTTTTATGTGTACACGTCAAATCCAATCAAGTAAAGCACTGATAATAATCAATACTCCAATAATCTTCAAGATCGTTGCTATTATACCACGAATGTTCAACCATGCAGGAACTCTGTTTATTAACAGCCATCCAATGAGGATACGAACAGCGGTATGAATAAATGCATTAATCATATATGTATAAAATAATATTTATTCAATGGTTTGCAAGAGTTCTACAAGATGATTAACTTTTATACCAAAATTAAAATTTTGCGTTTTGTCTAATCCTGCAAAATTAACAGCAACTACTTTACCTTGCGAATCTAAGACAGGAGAACCACTAGAACCATGAAGAGAAGGAATCGTATACATGATTTTGTCTTCATCGGTATTTTGGCTAACTTCACCCTTAGTAATCTGAGCTTTCAATCCTTCTTTCGTAAGGCCTAACTGTGGACCTAAATTAAATCCTATCATATATAACGTTTTTCCAGCAAAGGAACTTGCTCTTTTTTTTCTTTTATTTTCTTCATCATCTCCATTTCGCTTCGAGCGTTTAGATGTTTTGCTCATAGACATATCAAAAACAAATACTTTTTTAGGAGTTTCTTTTGCTTTCAATTGAATTAAAGCCAAATCATGTTCCTCATCAGTAGTCACAGTAACACAATCGGTGAAATCATTAGTATTCCTTATGTGTGTATTATTAAAAGCAACCCCGATATCACTATGACGAGAATAATCACATTCTGCTGAATTGATTCGATTTATAGCATTGACTAGTTTTTGATTGTTGTCTCTTTTCTGTGCAAGTTCTTGATATTGACTCATATATTCGGAATTACCTGCATCAATTAGCAGCCTAAGTTCTCCTAAGCGCTCTGTCTGTTGATTAACAGCATCTTTTACTCTATCCGATATATTATTGAATGCATCAACTATTGCCGACCTAACATCCTTTGTTGAAAAGGTAGGACAAGCCACATGTGCATTTGTAGCTATCAAGCCATCTTTAGAGACAAAAAATCCTGTTCCATAGCACGTTACTGGCTTTACCTCATTTTCATCAAAGGTTACTCCTTGGACATTTCCTTCATCATCTATACCTGTAAAATAAACGGTAAGATTTGAATCAAAATCAATACTATAATAATATGTATTTTTTATCAGTACAACCCCTGATGCTTGCTTAGCTTCTAACGACTGAACAGATACTTTTTTATTTTTTGTTTGTGTTCCCCCACATGCAGATAGGAAAACACATAGAATTGCAAATAAATAGTTTTTCATCATTCTATGTCTTGTTGTTTGTTCAAAATGTTTTTAGGTATAATATAAATCAAAAAACGCTGATTTGATACTTCATTAGCTTCACGCATGGAGTTTGGATTAAATCGACCATCACCGCTTCCTGCTATCTGTAGCTCACATTTAGAGCCAAAATCTAACTTACAAGTAGCTTGCCAAAATACTGCTAATGCAGCAGCTCTCTTAAAACTCAACTCATAGTTACTCCATGTGAGTTTGTCATTATCATACGAAGCTTGTCCTTCAATAATAAGCAAATACTGATTAGCACTATGCGTTTTAAAGAAATCTTCAATTTGCTTCCCTGCCGCAGCCAATTTCCTACGAGTTTCAGAACTAACGCTAGTCAGAGTATATTGAGCGATAGGAAAATTACAATTTACTTTCAATATGAATTTCTCGTAATCTTTGCGATACTCAAAATATTCTCCGCGTAAATCTTCAGTAGAAGCCTCTACTTTTCGAATATTTTCAAGTTCTCTTTCTGTTGCGTCATTTTTCTTTTTAAGCATTATAGTGGTCAGAGCAAACAAGACCAACATAATGAAAAAAAGACTTGTCATTAAATCAGAATAACTAGTCCAAAAGTATGTATTCTTTTGCTTTTTCATAGATCACTATTTTGTTATTCTCTTTTGTCTTCCTTGTTCATACCATTGCCCTTTAGGGTGGCTATCGGTATTTTTAGCAGATAAAAAATTTTCTACTGTTGTAGTTGTACTTTTCTTTCTTCTCTTAAAGACATTAGATATTTTAGATAAAATTCCTCCTCTTTCTGTAGATTCAGAAACTTTCTCAATTACAGTACTAGAAGTTGTCTTACCACCAGTATTAGATATTCTATTTTTTCTAATTGCTTCTGCCAAATTATTGATAGCATTTATTTCTGCCTTTGCCGCATTATCCGATTGCTTTACTGCATTATTCAAGGCCTTTTCCATATTACCGATTTGCTTTGGCATAGATTGCATTTCATGTACTAATTCCACTACAAAATCAAGCTTTGCTAATTTATTCGTTAATGCAGCACCTTGCTGTAAAGCTAATTTTTCCATTTCATCCTGCTGCTTCACGTAAGTTTGTTTTAGTCCCAATAAACCTTGCTCAGTATTTGTCTGCAACGAAGCTAAAGCTTTCTGCAATGTATCATCAACTGATACTACAGACGATTTTATTGCATTCTGACGAAGTGCTATTTCATTCATCTGCTTTTTATAGAAATCTGCAATAATCTCAAGACTTTCGGTCTCTTTTAAATGAGAATCCAATTGTTTGGTCAACTTGCGAACCTCAGATAAATACTTTGTAGAATTATCCATATATTGCGCAAAGTCTTCGAGATTTTTTGATGAAGAATCCAACGCTTTTAGAATCTTCACATTTGCTGTAGCCATCTTGGACATATCTAGTTTCTCTATTCTTCTCAATATCTCTAACTGCTGTCCATAAGTCTCTCCCACTTTGGAAAGTTTCTCATCTAATTTTACTATGGTATTCCCAAAACTTGCATTAAACTTTGTCAAATTACGTTCCAACAGTGTTAATGTAGAAACCGTATTGTTAGAAAGAACAGGTAACAATTCGGTTTGAATCCACGTATAAAATTTATTTTTATCAGCCTCAATAACAACATTACATTTTCTTGATTTCCAGGAAATAAATGTTGTAGTCAATACACCAACAAGACTAGCAACCATTGCACAAGCAACTTCAGACATCAATGAATCAACCACCTGCTGTATATCTCCAAAGCCTGTCGTTAATCCAATAGCACCTAACCCAACAATAATACCAAGCATCGTTCCAACCAATCCTATATAAAGTGGCATAGGCGTAACAGACTCTATCTCAGATTCTACAGCGTCACAATTTCGCTCCACTATATCTTTTATAAGGTTAAAATCGCTAACAGCACCTTTATTTTTTATCAAGTATGTATTGATTGAATTTTCTATTTCTTTTGCGACTTCATTCTCATTATTAATGATAACGACTTGTATTCCTTCCTCATCCAACGATGAATTCACAAAATATGCCCCTAGCCTTTCTTTGATTTCCTTCCAAGTTACAGTTTTAATTTTTTGCTTGGGAACATAGATGGTATGCGTTTCAAACTTATTTTCATTTGCCTTTGATGGCGAATTAAAAACACTTTTTAAAATACTAATTTTTAACTTAGCGTCTTTGCCCAAAAATATCTGTATAAATATCAATATGGCAACAATGACTAATATTAAAGAAAGTTCTATCATAAGTTATAAAATTTTAATTTTGGCTGGTTCCATAACTATCCAGTTGTTATTATTTTTCACTGCGGTTCCTGCTTCTACTATTTCAAACTTAGTAGGATTTGGGGCGACTTTTACAATTTGACATGCAAGCAAAGAGATACTTCTGTTGTTTATATACATTGGTGTAGCAGCATTGTTTAAGACATAAAACTTACAAACCTGCTCATTCAACAACTCTAATCTAAACAAAGAATATTTGGTTTCCTTTGGAGAAATCTTACGCAAAATAGTACCAGTTGCATCAGGTTCTGCATAAAGATAGGAATCTTTGGCTTGTTTTTTTTTTTCGTTAGTCTTACTAGGGATTTTATTGACTATTTTTGTATTCTGTTCAAACGAAAGAGTCTTAATCGTATTTTGTAAATCTTCTATCGAACTAGCGAAAAACTCATTGGTCTCTATTAACTCTTCCTTTTCGTTTGAAAGAACTTCTTTAGCTTGTTCACACTGTTCCAAGGCCTCATTTAAAGCTTCCTTTTCTATCAGTAAGGTTCTGATCATATTTTGAAGCCTTTCAGGTTCATTATGGACTTGATTTTCTGTTTCATCAACAACATTCTTTTTATTTTTGTTATGCCGTCTATCATAATTTTCCACAATCCTTCTCAGAGCAATATCAACTAATAGTCTATCAAGCACCCTACATATTTGTTTCGCTTGCTTATTTTCTATAAATCGAAACAAAATAAGAAGAATCAGAAGAATGCACAATATATAAAACATGACTTTAAACATTATATATTCCCTTTAGCTTTTATGCATTAACCAATTTAATTTGTGCCTTGCTCTTTACTAACCACAAATTTCCTTGTTTTTCAGCTATTCCTGGCTTCACAACAATAATCTTCTGAAGACCAGCAGAAGATTCTATGTCGCAAGCTGGCACTAATTTCATTTGGCGCCCCTCGATTATAGCTTTGGCTGTATCGTTATCAAATTCTTTCAAAAAGAACTCTGCCTGTTCAGCTTTACTATCTTTCAATTTCAACACATAAAAAGCATTGCGTGAATCACTCTGAGAGACTTTGAAGGAACCGTCATTTTGAAGTTGTCCATAAAGGCAATAATCGTTTTGTTTTTTTACACCACTTGCCTCTACTTGTTCTTTTTCACCATGAATCGGGACAGAGTTATCCAACTGTTTTTGCATAGATTTTCTATCATAATTGTATTCTATACTCTTTTGGCATTTATCAATCTCAGAAAGAATCATTTCTCGAATTTGTTTTTCGGTTAATGCTCCATGAATCGCATTATTTCCAATATTACCACGATAGCTATTTAGTCTGTCGAACAAATCAGTAATATCATCTTTATTGTTACGAATTTTCTCTTCTAACTCTTCTTTCAAGCGATGGATATCTCTTTGGCTTTTAGAATAATTAGATTTCATAAGCAAAGAAACAATACATATAATGCATAAGATAACTGCAAATCCTATAAGCTCCAATATCATCGACAAATCAAACGATTTATCTTCTTCATGCATACCTGTTCCACTCCCAGTTGAATTAGAATCATCCACCTCATCATCAGAATTTTCCAACATATGTAAAGCATTATCAAATTTGGCAAGTTGGTCTTCAATGATTTTTTCAAAGTCATCTTTTACTTCAATATTTTTGATATCATTTGGCTTTTTAAAAATAACACTGACATAAGCATTTAAGCCTTCGCTAACTGTACCCAAAACCAAAGGTACATTATTGGACGTAGTATCACCTTGCTCATAACAAGACTTTGCTTTTTTCACTATGCGGGTAGCCTTATCCATCAAACTATCATTAGAAGTCAATAAATCGTGGGATACCTCGCCTTTCTTTTCTAGTACCTTGTTTTGTTCTGCATTTTTTATATCAACCAATTTACTTCTCAATAAATTGATGTTATTTTGTAATGTACTACATCGTTCATCAATTTCTTGCTTAGTTGGGGATGCTCCCTGTGCGGAAGCACAGAGAGCAAAGATTGCCATTATTATAACTAATAAATACTTTTTCATTTTTACAAAACTTTAGGAGCAAGCTCATTCAACAACTGGGTAATCGGATAGAAGAACAAGGTGTTCTCGATAGGAGACGGTTCATTTAACTTATGATAGAAGTTAAGTGCATTTCTTGTTCTATTTACAGTGTTTGAAGTGAAATCTTGCTTATATTTACTTAAATTAGCATAATCCATAACCCCAAAAGCATCATTCAAATCCATTTCTTTAGCCAGCTCATAGAACATTTCGGTAAAGTCTGCTACCGCATCCTCTACTTTTTCAAAATCATCATCTGTCAGATTAGAATATAATTCCGCTCCAACAAAACGAGCATCTTTTGTTCCTAATAAGGTTGCTGACATTTGGCGTATCTCTATAGGATTAGGTATTGCACCTAAAGACAAACCTCCTTTTGAAGTTGCTTCCTTAGGATGCAGAGAATCAGTAACAACTTTGATTCCATGAGCAGGGTACTTTATACCCAAAACTTTTTCAAAAATTTTCTTGGTGTATTCCGAAAGCATAGCTGCCCCAACAGGAGTGTCTACTCCAAGAATATTTAATAACTTAGAGCCATTTCCACTAAAAGCAATAAATTCTGGTTCTCGGACATTTGAGTTACCATCATTTATTTTTGCCTTCATAAATACCGCCATATGATAAATAATTGCTGCATAGAATATGAGCATCAATGTTTTAGCCCCTTTTTCTTGTTGCAACATTTTCATAAAATCCACATTGTCCTGACAACCTTTCAAAACTACATCGCTATTCTCCTTTAATGTAAAGAGCAACGATATATAATCAGCAGATATTTTAGAACGCTCCACATCTGACAATACATTTGTTACTACTGCTAATCCATTAGCATTCAATACCTGTTCCATCATCGGCTTGAATTTTTTCACAAACCCATTCGTATCTGCCCCTGCTTTTTTAAATGCATCACCAAAAAGAGAGTTTGCTGCAAAGCGGAACGATGTGATAAACGCAGGTTCTGCATTATTGTCCACAATGTAGGCATCAGACGTTCCACCACCAATATCTATCGTCAACACATTCACGCCAGCCCCAAACTTACCTTGATAATAAGTATAAGGAGCTATTGACTCAGGAATAGAATATAATAATGTACTTGCATTTGGACCTATATAATCAGAATATAATTGACTCCAAATATTAGAGATTATATTCAACTGATTCATAGACATACTCGTAGGATAGAACCAAACTATTCGGGTATTAGGCAAGTCACCGCCCTCCATAAGTACCTTGTTGCGAATAAGCATTATGATACTAGCTAAAAAACACTTAACCATTTGTTCTGGTGAATTCCATTTCAAGTCTGATTCCAAGCTATTAAACTTATTGTTTACAACAGAACCATAATAGAATGGCATATTACCAGTAATATAAGGCCAGAATGGCTGATTCCAATCGGTAGCTGTCTTATAAGATAACAAAGTACGCATTGGGAACTTAATATCCACCCCTAATTTATATGGAATCTGATTATTTCTTATAGATGGTAATATGTTAGTATTCTTTAGAGCATCAACATTGAGACAAGACATTTGAATATGCTCATTAGTTATGTCTAAAGCTTTACTAGGTCCACTACCTACCTTATACTCAACATGTGTGTTGGTTGTCCCAAAATCAACTGCAAATTCATAAGTACTTCCTCCTGCGCTCCCACGCCATTTTGGCACGATTATAGCATCATATCCATTAATATTTAAAGTAATGAATTCAAAATTTTCTTCAACAACATACATCGGCTGACTCGGTGCCAATATTTCCTCACGTTCTCCAGCACTGTTCATATTCCGATCCATTTTTACCGTAGGCTGTACTGTAGAATTATCCTCCTTTACACAAGAGAGTTCCATCTGATAATCATCTTCCAATGTCAACAAAGTAAGACGATAATCAGGCTTTGTTCCTTGTGGGAACTTCACACAAGGGAACATCGTCATTGTAAAACTCATCTGAATGATGGCACCATCTTTAGGGTTCATCATATCTCCATCAGCAGCTTGGATTATATAATTACGTTCATAAGTAACAATACCTGCTTTCACAGGAATATCTAAGGATACTTTGACGCGCATACCTACTCCATCAGAATTATGGCACTCCATTCTCAATGCCTTTTTCAACTCATTTATCGTAAAGTAGTCGAAATAAGTTTGCTTTATTGGCAGCAAGAAACTGTGAGAAAAACCTGAATCATCGTTCATATTACCATAGAAGAAATCAGAAGGAACACACTCGCTATCCATTTCCACAATATTTTTCTCCAAGAAATCGTCCATCGTAAGATAAGGCCAAGCTGTATTGTCCTGTGGCAAAGTTCTGGCATCTATACTGCGATTATCACCAACAGGAACTTGAATATCAGAATTCCAAGTTGATGTTGTATATCGCCATGCTCTAGAAAATGCGCTACATGGCAATGCCAAAGGCACCTTTGCTAATGGTCTAGAGGTTTTCAACGTGAAATCACTTACCGCTCCAATATCTACAGGTCGCAATTTTCCCAATGGATACCCCAATATTTCTACTGGCACTCCAGACTTATAATCAAGCTCATCATAGTTTGCTGAGATTTGAGTTCCCTGAGCTACAGCATTAACATATTGTTGCAACTCATACGACAATTCACCAAAGCTTTTGTTCAGATACTCATCTACCTCCTTAAATTTCAATGCAAAATTAGGAATTGAAGCTCGCAAATCATACATATACTTGATGAAATTAGCATCTCTCTCAGAAAGTCTTACGAAGACATCAGGATCAAGAGCCTTGTGGGTGCCAAATTTTATATAGTTAGAAACGCAAGAGTTATCATTTGCAGATGTAAAGAACAATGTTGCTGGAGAAGTCGCGCCAATTATGTTAAACTGCTTTGGAGAATCAGGACCAACGTATCTCAACATAAAAATACTCTGCATCTCTCCAAAGTTATAAGTTGCAGCATCTTGGTCTAAGAACAAATCCAAAGTTCTTCCAAATAAACGTTCTTGAGGATTTGAACTATTTTTCAACGTCTGCACATTTGCTTTATCCCATTTTATCATATCCAACAACTTGGCGTTCTTCAACGTATCGTAGTTAAAGAACATTTGAGCAACGTCCAATGCATGCGAAACCATCTTATGGTGGATGGTTTTTCCAGCTAGCCCCTTTGTATTGACAAAAGCGAAAGCTGCTTTTACCAAGTCCATTCTTGCAAAAGGACTAGGAATAGATGTTATTTCCTTACTTGCCGTAGCTCCTGCAGGATCCGTTATAGATTCTGGGTCATCCCCATATACCTTATTATTATATTTAGAAGAAATTCCCCAACACTTTATATTATCTCTTCCTTGATGATATCTAAATACTTTACTCATAACATTTAAGAATTAAAGTTTTATCTTTTCATTTACCAATTTACTCATGGCTGCATTCATATGGACAACAAATCTACCCAATGTTTTTGACTGAGCCTTTGATACTTTTCCCTTGTCCACAGAATTATTCAATCTATCATTTACCAAATCCCAATTAGATTTGGTATTCCATACTCTTTTAGTATCAACATTCTTTACGAACCCAAAAACATTATCATTGGCTACGTTTAAATTAAAAGGTTCGAAAGAACGATCATTATTTTTCATTTCTTTCAACCATGACATATAATAATCTACAAACAACTGCAAATCATTATACTCCATACTACCTAAAAACTCTTGTTCGTAGTTTGGTTCGCCTTGTACAATCCATTTCTGGTCATCAGAGCTTTCCAATTTATTCTGTATATACTGGCAAAACAGAGTAAACTCTGCCATTGGTCGAGCTATCGTCAAATAATCCACACTCTCCAAATCTGTCAAAGTGATTTCTCTGGTATCATTTTTAATACCATACTCTTTATATACTGTATTACCTTCCAATGAACTAACATTTTTAGCAAAATCGATAACCGCTAAAGCAGATGCTAACTCTATGAAATGTGCTTTGTTTTTTTGTTTGGCACCCCCAGCTACATTTTCATATGACTGATGAGCAGGATCACCAATATAATATAGAGCATCTATATTATTTAAGTTGTTGTCATAATAAGCTAAAGCAGCCTTTGTTTTTGACATAAAGGTATCAGAATCAGGGTCAGTTTTTTTACCAGGGGTCAAACCAAAATAAGGCAATACCGATATAGCACCTATCTTACTATCCATGATTGCTTGTGCAGATGGAATATGCAAGTTTGGGTCTATATGACGAAGGTTCTTTAACAAAAGAGGAAAACCGCTAGCACCTGTTCCACCAAAAATAGAACTTATAATAAATATGTTGTCTCCTGCATTAAAGTTATTTGCAAAAGTTGTAAATTGAGGAGATTGCGCAAACTGATTGAGTACAACGCTACCTATATTCGGGTTTCCTGTGAAACCTACCGTCATATCTGAATTCAGATTTTCATCAGAAAATAACATATTTACCAATGCTTGATTTTCCTTAGAAAATGAAGAAAACATCATATAGTTATTAAACTTTTGATTAGTTTGCCCACCTAAAGGCAAAACATAATCTCCTGACGGAAAATTCAACTTTTCCAAAGATGTTTGAAAGAAAGTTGCATTAGGATCATTGTAGTCTATATTACCATGAAATTTTCGATAAAGATCCATTATGTTTACAGTATCTGTTTTATTACCACCTGCAGCATCAGGATCTATAATAATAGGTACAATTTTATCTACAGGAACATTCACACCACTTGCCATCAACATAGTCAGTGCCTTTAGTACACGAGAACCAGTTCCTCCAATTGCAAAAACATATAATTTACTCATAGCTGTATTTATTTTCTAAAAGGTGAGAATTTTGCATTACCATTATAAAAAGTAAGGGGTATACAACATACCATAAAGAAGATACTTCCAATAAAAAGATTAGACAAGCCAAAACCTAGGTAATTATTAATACCTGTTTCATCCGTCAAAGCTTGACCATCATAATCGTCGCCCAAAATAAGAGCACAAGCTTCTTCATCATCACTCACAGACAGCACTCTTGAATATCCCATGCCTACTCCTACACCAAAGTTTAAAAGCATAGATATCAAAAGCATCACGATCCAAGATTTCCATGACTTAAAGCTTGGATTATTGATAGGCCATATATAGAAAGCTACAGCTATCAATAAAGATACTACCAACGTAACTATACCAACAACATAAAGGCTATCAGCAAATAACTGTTCATCATTATCAGAAATGATTTCTCTTACAGTGTCCCACATCACATCATTGTAGAAATTATGGAACCAAGAATAAATTGTTTCAAAAAACGCCATAGTTATACGATTATTTTATTAATATTTTAAAATTAGCAATATTGGTTTCATAAGCATCATAAATACCGTCAACATATGATTTTAAGCCAAATGTACGATTAGTTTTTCGAATATTCCCATTCAAAAAATCAATACCTTTTTCATCTGTATCTGCAACTACCCAACCAGGAATCTTTGGGTGTTTCAAGACAATTTCTAGCAAGGTATTCTTTTTAACATCTCCTTTATTTTTTACAATTCGGATTTCATGTGTATATTTACTATCTTGTTTCTTACATTTCCTTACCTTTTCTATAACATAGTCAGAATTCTTAGGCAAATCATAATTTGCCACATTCATCAAATAAGCATCATCCAACGGAAGAGTTCTAAAATCTGCTTTTACCCAAAAAGAAAATATTCCTTTTACCTCCTTCGGCTCTTCTATATGCTTTCCTCTAGCCTGATTACATTTAGCTGATGAGCAATAATATGGGAGGCCTTCAATTGTATTCATCGCTACAATAATATTCTTTCCTGCTCTGCTCTCCACATCTTTACCAAGCAAATTTCTCACTTCTCTGAGCTTGTTCGCATCTCCAAATATCCACATATAATAAGGACGTTGAGTGTTAGTCAAGTATGTATGAGGTTTCACCTTATTATAATAGAAACCTGTAAAAGAAGACATCAACCTATATACAACAACTCCAAAATTAGAATCTTTTCCCAACTTTCTTTTTAAGGCTGTTTGAATCGTTGTCTTTTGTTGTCCCAAGCGTTTCTCAATATCAGGGTCATTTTGGGGATCAAAAACACAATCAGATACAAAAACAGAAATGCCCTTCGAATCTGTCTCCCGAATAATTTTCTCCAACAATTCTGCAATATTGGAACTCTCTCTATTACCACCCCATTTTTGAAATACTCCTACAGACATGCCATTTGAAAAATCATAATCACTTAAATTTGTCCGTATAATTGTATCTGCATTGATAAAGAATTTATCAACAGGTTCTTTTCCACCCAAAAGTTTCACCACATTAAACAAATCTGTTTTGAATTCAGTATTTCCATGAACATAACCATCCATACTACCTGAATTTTCAACATATAAATCAACTTTACCAACCTCACATTTGTGAGATTCCAAGTATTGCTTTTCTATTTTATGTATTTTTGCTAGTTTTGGGCAATTAGGGTTATGTTCACTACAAGAAGCAAATAATCCTAATATTACAATCAATCCCAGATGTTTATTTTTTACCATGTTATATTTTATAAGTTTTATTATATCTCCATTAAAAAGGCACTTGGCACATAAGCAGTAATAACAGTCACCAAGTCATCCACCACAACCGCAACTCTCTGTTGTCCTTGCCATCGTGCAACTCTTCCTGTCACTCCGTTAAATGCACCATCAATAACCTTTACCAACTGTCCTTTTTCAAACTTTGGAATTTCAACTAAAGACACAATGGTATTGTCCGCATCGGCAGCACAGATGATTTTGAGGCTTTCCATCTGATAATCAGGAACTATTAATGGTGTCTTCTCGATTCTACGCCCAACATGGATGTGGCGATAATAAAAACGGAGGAAGGGGAGGTTTACGTTGTCGTAAACAAAAGATTTAAGTTGTTCTTCGGTACCATAGGCAAAGAAGATGTTGGGTAAACGTGATTCAGTTACGACTTTGCGCTTACCTTTTATAAGTTTTACTACATTAGTGGTAGGATAGAAAGCCGTGATGCCTTTGGCAGTCAAGTAGTCGTATGCCTTTTTCTCTCTGCTATAAGTGGTACGTAAGGCATACCAATGAGGGCTATCTTCCTCTTTTTGTGCTTTAGGCTTACTTGCTATATGGGCATTTCTGGTGGACACCCCTGTTTGTGAACTCTCTGCAGACATAGTGCTTTGAGCTTCGGGGAGGGCGTTGGAGGTAAGTCCAGCGCAAGGAGGGTATTCACCACCTCCTGAGGTGTGTACATCTTCTGATGTCCATTCATCGACTTCCATATCGGTGCTAACTTTTTTCTAGACAGAAATCCGTTAAATTGCGACAAAAAAAGAGCGTGGAATCGTCCTGTTGTCCATTCCACTCTCTGAGGCTCTAGCAATTGCCTATTTTGGTTGAACAGACAACGTCAGAGCCCACGCCGATATGAAAATCATGTCCGTAAAGAG
>ERZ1034781.319-NODE-319-length-26637-cov-19.370514_pt1 | contig 26637 bp, 17 predicted proteins | sample MGYA00520700_ERZ1034781 | MGnify/ENA primary metagenome ERZ1034781 (study PRJEB33766, sample SAMN09781709) | gut metagenome | biome: gut microbiome | host: Homo sapiens | place: Madagascar | study: EMG produced TPA metagenomics assembly of the PRJNA485056 data...
TCATCGAGTTCATCAACGCCATGGAAGTCCGGGAGGATGACGAGGAGTTCAAAAATCCCGTAGACCTGATGTTTGATGCACTGGAATCGGAAAAGCCAAACCACTTCGCAGTGCGGCAGTATAAGAAATATAAGCTGGCAGCCGGCAAAACCGCTAAGTCGATTTTGATTTCCTGCGGTGCGCGTCTGGCCGTATTTGATATTGCGGAGCTGCGCGAGGTTACATCCTACGATGAGTTGGAACTGGATACGCTGGGAGACAGAAAAACGGCTCTGTTCCTCATTATGAGTGATACGGATGACAGTTTTAACTTTCTCATTTCCATGTGCTACACCCAGTTATTCAACCTGCTTTGTGAAAAGGCCGATGATGTGTATGGCGGCAGGCTTCCGGTTCATGTGCGCTGTTTGATTGATGAGTGTGCTAACATCGGGCAGATTCCGAAACTGGAAAAGCTGGTGGCCACCATCCGAAGCCGTGAAATCTCTGCCTGTCTGGTGTTGCAGGCACAGAGTCAGCTCAAGGCGATCTATAAGGATAACGCAGATACCATCATCGGTAACATGGATACATCCATCTTCCTGGGCGGTAAAGAGCCGACTACCCTCAAAGAGCTGGCTGCCGTGCTGGGCAAGGAAACCATCGACACCTACAACACCGGAGAGAGCCGTGGGAGGGAAACCTCCCATTCACTCAACTATCAAAAATTGGGGAAAGAGCTGATGAGCCAGGATGAGCTTGCTGTTATGGATGGAGGCAAGTGTATCCTCCAGCTGCGCGGTGTGCGTCCTTTCCTTTCGGATAAGTACGACATCACCAAGCACCCCAATTTCAAGTACACTGCCGACGCGGATGATAAGAACGCTTTTGACATTGAAGCATTCTTGTCTGCAAGGCTGAAACTCAAGCCCAATGAGGTCTGCGATGTATATGAAGTAGACACAAAGGGCGCTTAATTTCGTTCCGCTTTAGAAGGGAGTGATCTTATCTATTCGCCGCACCTGCCCTCTATGGGCCATTGGCGTACAAAGCGGACAATCGCGAGAAAAAATAATGAAAAAGGAGGACAGCCGGAATCATGCCCCCGGAAACCGGGCGGCAGATTGTTCCGGCTTTTGTATGCCTATGAAACATGACAAACCTATTTTTTAATCAGATTCCGGCTAACAAACTATATGGCATTTTTTGAACAGGCAATCACCGTTCTTCAGACCCTCGTTATCGCGCTCGGTGCCGGTCTCGGTATCTGGGGCGTTATCAACCTGCTGGAAGGTTACGGCAACGACAACCCCGGCGCCAAGAGCCAGGGCATGAAGCAGCTCATGGCCGGTGCTGGTGTAGCCGTGGTAGGCATGGTCCTTGTACCTCTGCTCTCCGGGCTTTTCTCTGTCTAAGCGTCTCCGTATGAAATCCTTGCCGCTCCCGCAGCTTTGCGGGGGCGGCGGAAAGGAGGTTGACACCGTATGGATTTCTTACTCGAGGCCCTGACAAATTGGCTGAAAGAAATGCTGGTGGGCGGTATTATGAGCAACCTTTCGGGGATGTTTGACAGTGTAAATCAGCAGGTCGCGGATATATCCGTACAGGTAGGCCAGACCCCACAGGGATGGAATGGCAGTATTTTCAGCATGATTGAGAATCTGTCCAACTCCATCATGGTGCCGATTGCAGGTGTGATCCTGGCTATCGTTATGACCGTGGACCTGATCCAGATGATTGCAGACAAGAACAACCTGCATGATGTGGATACCTGGATGATTTTCAAGTGGGTGTTCAAATCAGCCGCCGCCATCCTCATTGTCACAAACACATGGAATATCGTGATGGGCGTCTTTGATATGGCGCAGAGCGTGGTGGCGCAGGCGGCAGGGATTATCAATTCGGATGCGTCCATTGACATTTCCTCAGTTATGACCGATCTGGAACCGAGGCTGATGGAAATGGATTTGGGACCGCTGTTCGGACTGTGGTTCCAATCCCTCTTTATTGGCATTACCATGTGGGCGTTGTATATCTGTATCTTTATCGTTATTTATGGCCGTATGATCGAGATTTACCTTGTGACTTCGGTGGCTCCCGTTCCAATGGCTGCAATGATGGGCAAAGAATGGGGCGGTATGGGGCAGAATTACCTCCGATCCCTGCTGGCGCTGGGCTTTCAGGCGTTTCTCATTATCGTCTGCGTGGCAATTTATGCTGTGCTGGTGCAGAACATCGCTCTGGAAGATGATATCATCATGGCAATCTGGAGCTGCGTGGGCTACACCGTACTGCTATGTTTTACGCTGTTCAAAACCGGCAGTCTCGCCAAATCAGTCTTTCAGGCGCATTAAAACGGAAGGAGGTTTCCACATTGGCTTATGTACCCGTACCCAAGGACTTAACAAAAGTCAAAACAAAGGTCATGTTCAATCTGACCAAGCGGCAGCTTATCTGTTTTACGGGCGGAGCGCTTATTGGCGTACCGCTTTTCTTTTTGCTCAGAAAACCTACCGGAAACAGTGTAGCGGCTATGTGTATGATGCTGGTTATGCTGCCCTTCTTCATGCTGGCTATGTACGAAAAGCATGGACAGCCCCTTGAAAAGATCGTGGGCAACATTCTCAAAGTAGCTGTGATCCGTCCCAAGCAGCGTCCCTACCAGACCAATAACTTTTATGCCGTATTAAAGCGGCAGGAAATGCTCGATAAGGAGGTGTATGACATTGTTCAACGCAATAAAAAAATGGCTGCATCGGATGTTCGGGAAAACCGAGGAAAAAACTGTGCAGCCGGTAAAGACAAAGAAAAAGCTGTCCCGCGCCGATAAGAAGCAGATCGAAGCGGCCATTGCCCGCGCCAACCGCACGGACAAAAAAGGAAAATCTGCGCAGGGCAGTATCCCTTATGAACGGATGTGGACGGACGGGATCTGCCGCATATCGGACAGCCACTACACAAAGACCATTCAGTTTCAGGACATCAACTATCAGCTCTCCCAAAACGAAGATAAGACGGCAATCTTTGAGGGGTGGTGTGATTTCCTCAATTATTTTGACAGCTCGATTCATTTCCAGCTGTCTTTTTTGAACCTTGCGGCATCTGAGGAGACCTTTGCCAACTCCATTTCCATCCCGCCCCAGAGGGATGCCTTTGACAGTATCCGCGAGGAATACACCACAATGCTGCAAAATCAGCTGGCCAGAGGTAACAACGGTCTCATCAAGACCAAATACCTGACTTTTGGTATCGACGCAGACAGCATCAAAGCTGCCAAGCCCCGTCTGGAGCGTATTGAGACCGATATACTTAATAACTTCAAGCGTCTTGGTGTAGCTGCCAGAACGCTGGACGGTAAAGAAAGGCTTTCTCAGCTTCATGCAGTATTCCACATGGACGAACAGCTCCCATTTCAGTTTGAATGGGACTGGCTGGCCCCTTCCGGTCTGTCCACAAAGGATTTTATTGCACCAAGCTCCTTTGAGTTCCGCACCGGCAAGCAGTTCCGTATGGGCAAGAAATACGGGGCTGTTTCTTTTTTGCAGATTCTCGCACCGGAGCTGAATGACCGTCTGCTGGCTGATTTTTTGGATATGGAAAGCTCGCTCATTGTGAGTATGCACATTCAGTCGGTGGATCAGGTGAAAGCCATCAAAACGGTAAAGCGCAAGATTACCGACCTTGACCGCAGTAAGATCGAGGAACAGAAAAAAGCAGTCCGTGCCGGATATGACATGGACATCATTCCATCTGACCTTGCTACCTACGGCAGTGAAGCGAAAAAACTCTTGCAGGATTTGCAGAGCCGCAACGAGAGAATGTTCCTTTTGACCTTTCTGGTGCTGAACACAGCGGACAATCCCCGTCAGCTTGGCAACAACATTTTTCAGGCAGGCTCTATTGCCCAGAAGTATAACTGTCAGCTGACCAGGCTGGACTTCCAGCAGGAAGAAGGGCTGATGAGCTGTCTGCCCCTGGGACTCAATCAGATCGAGATTCAGCGAGGACTGACCACCAGTTCTACGGCCATCTTTGTACCGTTCACCACACAGGAATTATTCCAGAACGGCAAAGAAGCTCTGTACTATGGCATCAACGCCCTGTCCAACAACCTCATCATGGTGGATCGAAAGCTGCTGAAAAACCCTAACGGCTTGATTTTGGGTACGCCGGGTTCCGGTAAGTCCTTCAGCGCAAAACGAGAAATCGCCAACTGCTTTTTGCTTACCAGTGATGATGTCATTATCTGTGACCCGGAAGCGGAGTATGCACCTCTGGTGGAGCGTCTGCATGGGCAGGTCATCAAGATCTCGCCTACCTCCACCAACTACATCAATCCGATGGACCTGAACCTGGACTACTCGGATGATGAAAGCCCGCTGTCCCTCAAGTCTGATTTTATCCTCAGCTTGTGTGAGCTGATCGTGGGCGGTAAGGAGGGCTTGCAGCCGGTGCAGAAAACCATCATCGACCGCTGTGTGCGTCTGGTCTATCAGACTTACCTCAATGACCCGCGCCCGGAGAATATGCCCATACTAGAGGATCTGTATAACCTGCTCCGGGAACAGGAGGAAAAGGAAGCCCAGTATATCGCTACGGCCCTTGAAATCTATGTAACCGGCTCCCTCAATGTGTTCAACCACCAGAGCAATGTGGACATCAACAACCGCATCGTCTGCTATGACATCAAGGAGCTGGGCAAGCAGCTGAAAAAGATCGGTATGCTGGTGGTGCAGGACCAAGTGTGGAACCGCGTTACCATCAACCGCGCTGCTCACAAGTCCACCCGCTACTACATCGACGAGATGCACCTGCTTTTGAAGGAGGAACAGACCGCCGCCTATACGGTGGAAATCTGGAAGCGATTCAGAAAATGGGGCGGCATCCCCACCGGCATCACGCAGAATGTCAAAGACCTGCTTTCCAGTCGTGAGGTGGAGAACATCTTTGAAAACTCCGACTTCGTGTATATGCTCAACCAGGCAGGCGGAGACCGCCAGATTCTTGCCAAGCAGCTGGGCATTTCCACGCACCAGCTTAGCTATGTGACACACTCCGGTGAGGGCGAGGGCCTGCTGTTCTATGGCTCCACAATTCTGCCTTTCGTGGACCACTTCCCGAAGAATACCGAGCTGTACCGCATTATGACCACCAAACCCCAGGAACTGAAAAAGAAGGAGGATGAATGATGATGAACCCCAACATTTTGAATAAAAACTCGCTGATGTTTTTTGACAGGGCGGTAAATGCCCAACGCAGCCATCTGCTTACGGTCATGGCTGATGCGGTAAGTGAGTGCCGCACGGCGGCAGATCAGGCAGCCGAACTGAATGAGACCGGTCAGGTGGGGCTTCTCCGTCTGGCAGAGGTCTGGAGCACCATCCGTGCCAAGGAAGGTATGGGTGGTCTGGTTCTGGAAGGAACCGAAGCGAAAATCCTGTCCGATGTGGTGGCACAGTTTTACGCCTACCTGTCCGGTTGTATGTTCAACGATCCTGTGGGAATGGCCATTTATGCAGAGCTGCACTACATGATGTCCTCCCTCATGCTGGGAGAATGGTTTGAATAAGGAACCGCGCCTGCGCTTTACTGATGAGGAACGGTCTGCCCCTGCACTGGAAAAGCCAATCCGTAAAGCGGAGAAAGCTGCGGCCAGAGCAGATAAGGCGCAGGCCAATATTCCAAAGAAAAAGGTCAGGCAGACGGTCATTGACCCGGATACCGGAAAAAAGACCTCGAAGCTGACCTTTGAGGACAAGAAAAAGCCACCTTCCAAAGTTTCTCAGGGAGTCAGGGAAGCTCCCGTCCATCTGGTCGCAGGCAAGCTCCACAAAGAGATCCGGGAAACAGAGCAGGACAATGTGGGCGTGGAAAGCGCCCACAAGTCCGAGGAGGCGGTGGAGACCGGCGCTTATCTGGTGCGGGAGGGCTATCGCAGCCACAAGCTGAAGCCGTACCGCAAAGCAGCACAGGCAGAGCGCCAACTGGAAAAGGCAAATGTAAATGTTCTGTACCAGAAATCTTTGCAGGAAAATCCCCAGTTTGCCAGCAATCCGCTTTCCCGCTGGCAGCAAAAGCAGGCCATCAAAAGGCAGTATGCCGCCGCCAAACACGCCGGTCAGACTGCCGGAAATACCGCCCAGGCCGCATCCAAAACAGGAAAAGCCGCAAGGACGGTAAAAGAAAAGGCACAGCAGGCAGGGGCGTTCGTCATGCGCCACAAGAAGGGTTTCCTGATGGCAGGGGTTTTGTTCCTCATTACCTGTATGCTGATGAATACCATGTCCTCCTGCTCCATGATGGCGCAGAGCATCGGTTCCGTTCTCTCCGGCACCACTTATCCGTCGGATGACCCGGAAATGCTGGCAGTGGAGGCAGATTATGCAGCCAGAGAAGTCCAGTTGCAGGAGGAAATCAACAACATTGAAAGCAGCCACCCAGGGTATGACGAGTATCGCTATGACCTTGGTATGATCGGCCATGACCCTCATGAGCTGGCAGCATTTCTGTCTGCCGTCTTGCAAGGTTACACCCGGCAGAGCGCTCAGACAGAGCTGGCGCGTGTGTTTGCAGCACAGTATCAGCTGACGCTTACTGAGGAAGTGGAGATTCGCTACCGCACGGAGACCTCCACTGACCCGGAGACCGGCGAGACCACCTCAGAAGAAGTCCCCTATGAGTATTACATTTTGAATGTGAAACTCACCAGCAAGCCCATTTCCGCTGTGGCGTCGGAGTTACTGACCCCGGAGCAGATGGAAATGTATCAGGTTTACCGGCAGACCATGGGCAATAAGCCGCTGTTGTTTGGCGGTGGTTCCCCTGACATGAGCAATTCCGAGGACTTGACCGGTGTGCAGTTCGTAAATGGAACCCGTCCCGGAAATCCGCAGTTGGTGGAGCTGGCCAAGCGTCAGGTCGGCAATGTGGGCGGTTATCCCTACTGGAGCTGGTACGGCTTTGACTCCCGCGTGGAATGGTGCGCCTGCTTCGTATCCTGGTGCTATAACCAGGCAGGAAAAAGTGAACCGCGCTTTGCAGGCTGTGAGTGGCAGGGCGTTCCGTGGTTCCAGTCCCATGGACAATGGGGTGCAAGAGGCTATAACAATCTGGCTCCCGGAGATGCAATTTTCTTTGACTGGGATTTGGATGGGACAGCAGACCATGTAGGTATCGTGATCGGTACGGATGGCAGCCGTGTTTATACCGTGGAGGGAAATTCCGGCGATGCCTGCAAGATTAAAAGTTATGACCTGAATTATCAAAGCATTAAGGGCTACGGCCTGATGAACTGGTAACAGAGATTTTTAAGAAGGAGTGATAGACGATGGCAAAGAACAAAATTGAGCGCATTGACCAGGAGATTACAAAGGTCCGCGAGAAGATCGCAGAGTATCAGGAAAAGCTCAAGGCGCTGGAAGCACAGAAAACCGAGGCAGAAAATCTGGAGATCGTCCAGATGGTGCGCGCCCTGCGTATGACCCCGACCCAGTTGAGCGCCATGCTGTCCGGTGGCACAGTTCCCGGCAGTTTGGCTGATGACAATAACGAACAGGAGGAAAACAGCTATGAGGAATAAACGATTGCTCCGAACACTTTCCGCCTTTTGCCTGACAATGGTTGTAGCATTTGGCTTTACGATCCCTGCTTTTGCACAGGGGTCAGAACAGGCTCCGGCGGCACCGGCAGAGGATTCTACCAATGATAGCAACGTGATTGTGGAAGAAACAGAACCAGCACCGGCACTTACACCGGAGGGGAATGCGGCACTGGTGGATGATTTTGGAGGCAATAAGCAGCTTATTACTGTTACGACCAAAGCTGGAAATTACTTTTACATCCTGATTGACAGGGCGAATGAGGATAAGGAGACTGCTGTTCACTTTCTGAACCAGGTGGATGAAGCGGATTTGATGGCACTGATGGAAGATGGAAAAGCAAAAGAGGAGCCGCCTGCGATATGCAGCTGCACGACAAAATGTGAAGCAGGGGCAGTCAATACGGCTTGTCCGGTCTGTGCAACTGATAAGAGTAAATGTACGGGCAAAGCACCGGAACCTCCGGCAGAAATATCGGAGCCGGAAAAGGAGAAGCCTGCCGGACTGAACCCGGCTGCGCTGGTCCTTTTACTGGCTCTGCTTGGTGGCGGTGGCTTATTTGCCTATTTGAAGCTCGTTAAGAACAAGCCTAAGACCAAGGGCAATGACAGTCTGGACGATTATGATTATGGCGAGGAAGATTCCGAGGAATGGGAAACCGAAAATGAGGAGTCGGACGAGCCGGACGCTGACGGGGGCAGCACAGAAGAAGATGACGAGGACAGCGTGAAATGACCCGATTCACAGACAGTCCCTATGAACGCATGATGACACGCAGACCGGAGGGCGGGAAGGAAACTTCCCGTCCTCCTTCTTTGCCCCACAGCCACCCCTGCTATGGTTGCGGGAATTATGGAAGACCCTGCGTAGGTATCTGCCATCGTGAGATGGAACGATGGCTCAAAGAAAGGAAACGAAAAAAATGAGTGTTCTGATTATATTTATCAAGCTGATTGCTGTTTTTGACCTGCTGGTAATTGCTGTGTATTTTGGCGGCGACATTCTTTCTACCATGTTAAACAAACTTCAGAGAAAGCCAAAGCAAGATGACCCCTTTGATTTCTCCTTAGATACCATGACAGTTTCATTGTCCATAGATTCTATTCGTCAGCTTTATTCCGGTGACGCGGCAGATTTTGTGGAAGAAAAGATTCTGCCAAATGCGGAGAAAACAATGGCCGTTTTGACGGAACAAGAACGGACGGCGGCTCGTCTGCTCTTATCCGCTCTAATCGGTTTTCTTGCAGCAGAAGCTCCTATGGATGAACAGAGCTTTCCTTTGATGATGGAACTTCTGAACTGCATGGAAGGGGAAAAAGAAGATGGTTGTCAGGATGCAGTAGATAGTTTACTTGAAGATGCCGCCTGCAATACCCGCCGTCACGAAGAATATTACAGCAATTATCAACGCTACCAGCTGATGCAGGTGGATAAAACCCGTGTCATTTTGGCTTGCCGTATCATCATCAATGACCTGCTGGGGAAACTGTACCGCTATGACTACCGGTTTGGTTATAACCTGCTACTGGATGAGGAAAACAGCATAGAGAAAAAACTGCACACGCCTGTGCGGGAAGAATGGGAGGCTGAAGATGATGAGATATAAACTGGTAATCGCTGAAAAACCATCGGTTGCACAAAGTCTGGCCGCCTTGATCGGCGCGACTGCTCGTAAGGACGGCTATCTGGAGGGGAACGGCTGGCGTGTCAGCTGGTGCGTGGGCCATCTGGCCGGTCTTGCGGATGCAGACAGTTATGATCCCAAGTATGCCAAGTGGCGATATGATGACCTGCCTATTCTGCCGGAGCATTGGCAGATGGTAGTGGGAAAGGATAAGAAAAAGCAGTTTGATATTCTCAAAAAGCTGATGAACGCCCCGGATGTGACGGAGGTAGTAAATGCCTGTGATGCCGGACGCGAGGGCGAGCTGATCTTTCGCAGCGTCTATGAGCTGGCAGGTTGCCAAAAGCCGATGAAAAGGCTCTGGATTTCTTCGATGGAGGACTCCGCCATAAGGGAGGGCTTTGCAAACCTGCGCCCAGGTGTAGATTATGATGGACTTCGGGATGCTGCTCTCTGCCGTGCCAAGGCCGACTGGCTGGTGGGGATCAATGCCACAAGGCTTTTTTCCGTGCTGTACCACCGCACCCTCAACATCGGGCGCGTTATGTCCCCAACGCTGGCGCTCATTGTCCAGCGAGAAGCTGAGATCGACACCTTTAAGCCGGTTCCCTTTTATACCGTGGTGCTGGAGCTGCCCGGTCTTACCGTATCCGGGGAGCGCATGGCGGATAAAGCTGCTGCCGAACAGCTGAAAGAAGCCTGTCAGGGTGCAAATGTCACAATCAAAAAGGTGGAGCGCAAGGAAAAGTCCGAAAAGCCGCCTGCCCTCTATGACCTGACTACCCTGCAAAGAGATGCCAACCGTCTGCTTGGATTTACGGCCCAGCAGACCCTGGACTATCTGCAAAGCCTGTATGAAAAGAAGCTCTGCACCTATCCCCGTACTGACAGCCGCTATCTGACCGGTGATATGGCAGACAGCCTGCCGGTGTTGGTGAATCTGGTTGCCAATGCTATGCCGTTTCGCAAAGGGATCGCCATTACCTGTGATCCGCAGACAGTCATCAACGATAAGAAAGTAACCGACCACCACGCAGTAATCCCTACCAGAAATCTCAAGGATGCAGACCTTTCTGCCCTTCCTGCGGGAGAAAAAGCGGTGCTGGAGCTGGTGGCCCTGCGTCTGCTGTGTGCCGTGGCCCAGCCCCATATCTATTCGGAAACCGTTGTGATTGCAGCGTATGCCGGTAGGGAGTTTACCGCCAAAGGAAAAACGGTGAAGCACCCCGGATGGAAAGCACTGGAGGACGCCTACCGTGCCAGAATGAAGGATGCAGAGCCGAAAAAAGAGGGCGCAGAGAAAGCCCTGCCGGAGCTGACCGAAGGACAGACCCTTTCGGTTTCTGCGGCAATCGTCAAAGAAGGCAAAAGCAGTCCGCCCCAGCACTTTACGGAGGACACCCTGTTGTCCGCGATGGAGACTGCCGGAAAAGAGGATATGCCGGAGGATGCCGAGCGAAAAGGTCTGGGGACACCGGCCACCCGTGCCGGTATTTTGGAAAAGCTGGTATCTGCCGGTTTTCTGGAACGAAAAAAGAGCAGGAAAACGGTGCAGCTTCTCCCTTCCCACGATGCAGTTTCCCTGATCACCGTTCTGCCGGAACAACTGCAATCGCCGCTTCTGACTGCCGAGTGGGAGTATCGACTGGGCGAGATCGAGCGCGGGCAGCTTGCCCCAGAGGAGTTTTTGGACGGGATCAGCACCATGCTGAAAGACCTGGTGGGAACTTATCAGGTCATCAAGGGAACTGAGTACCTGTTCACTCCGCCCCGTGAGGTGGTGAGCAAATGCCCTCGCTGCGGCGGTGAAGTTGCAGAACTGCAAAAAGGCTTCTTCTGTCAGAATGATTCTTGCAAATTTGCAATCTGGAAAAACAATAAATGGTGGGCTGCCAAGAAAAAACAGCCGACCAAGGCTGTGGTGTCTGCACTGCTTAACGATGGCCGTGTCCGTGTGACGGGGCTATATTCGGAGAAAACCGGCAAGACCTACGATGCCACTGTGGTTTTGGAGGACGATGGACAGTACGCCAACTTCAAGCTGGAATTTGACCAGCGGAAAGGAGGCAGCCGATGAAGCTCTCTTTAGTGGAACGGGAAACCATTCTCCTCTATAACCAGGCAGAACCAATGGCTGAGGTCTATACCCACGATCCCCGTCTGATGGAGAAGCTGGAACTGCTGGCAAAAAAGCACCCCGACCAGATCACCCGAAAGGACGCCCATAACTTTACCGTCCCCAAGCGGTGTGTATCAGTCCGGGAGCCATACAGCGCCGAGCGCCGCAAAGCTGCCAGTGAGCGAGCAAAAGCCGCCGGATACCAGCCTCCTATGCGAAAGTCCGGCAGTTAAAGGCACATGGCAGAGAATGTATTTGAAGCAGTCAAGCAGTCGGTCAGCACCAGAGATGCGGCAGCGTTTTATGGGATCGAGGTCAAACGAAATGGCATGGCCTGCTGTCCCTTTCACGATGATAAGAACCCCAGCATGAAGGTAGACCAGCGATTCCACTGCTTTGGCTGCGGTGAAGATGGGGATGTGATCGACTTTACCGCAAAGCTCTTTGACCTCTCCCCAAAAGAAGCGGCGGAGAAACTGGCACAGGACTTTGGCCTGATCTATGACAGTCAGGCCCCGCCCCGCAGGAGATATGTCCGGCAAAAAAACGAGGCACAGAAGTTTCGGGAGGATCGACAGCGCTGTTACCGTGTACTGTCCGATTACTACTATCTGTTGAAAAAATGGGAAGCCGACCGTTCTCCCAGGACACCGGAGGAAGAACCGCACCCCCGCTTTGTGGAAGCAATCCAGAAGAAAACCTATGTAGAGTACCTGCTGGACCTTTTTCTTTATGAAAGTGAAGAAGAACAAAAGGCATGGATTGCAGAACACACAGCAGAAATCACACACTTGGAAAGGAGATTGAAAATCATGGCTGAGAATAAACCCACCAACCGAGAACGGCTAAGGGAAATCACAGATGGCATCGAGCAGGGCATCAAAGAACTGTTTGAGAGTGAAAAGTATATGCGCTATCTGTCCGTCATGTCCCGCTTCCACCGCTATTCGGTAAACAACACCATGCTCATCTATATGCAGAAGCCGGACGCCACATTGGTAGCCGGATACAATAAGTGGAAAGACCAGTTTGAGCGTCATGTAAAAAAGGGCGAGCATGGCATTACCATCATCGCCCCCACACCGTATAAGAAGAAAATCGAGGAGCAGAAGCTGGACCCGGATACCAAGGCTCCGATTCTGGATAAAGACGGAAAGATCGTCACAGAGGAAAAAGAAATCGAGATCCCTATGTTCCGTCCGGTCAAGGTTTTTGATGTGAGCCAGACCGACGGGAAACCTTTGCCGGAGCTTGCTTCCTCCCTTTCCGGCAATGTGCCAAATTATGAGGCATTCATGGAGGCTCTGCGCCGCAGTGCGCCGGTGCCAATCACTTTTGAAGCAATGGCCGCCGATACGGACGGCTATTTTTCTGCCGATCATCAGAAAATTGCCATTCGTCAGGGCATGAGTGAGGTTCAGACGGTTTCAGCCACAGTACACGAGATTGCCCACAGCAAGCTCCACAATCAGAAAAAGATTCAGATTGCCAATGACGAGCAATATCAGGAGATCGAGCTGTTTGATAAACCCGGTCTGTTCTCCAATGGGCGGATTGTCCGTGATAATCTGCCGGAGGGCGTTTATTGCTATGACCTGCGCGGTTCTGACTACGACCCCGGAGAGCCGGTCTGTGTAGAAGAACAAGTGGTTGTAAACCATGCAGGTTCTGTTCTGCTGACAGAGCCGCTGGAGCTGGCGGAAGATGGACGCCTGATGCTGACCGAGGAAGAAGGGCTGAATTTTGTTGGCGGCTTTTCTACCCTCACCCAGTTTTTGCAAGAACAGAGGAAAGACCGCCACACGGAGGAAGTGGAGGCTGAAAGCATCTCCTATGCGGTCTGCAAATATTTTGGCATTGAGACCGGAGAAAACAGCTTCGGCTATATTGCAAGCTGGAGTCAGGGCAAGGAACTGAAAGAGCTGAGAGCCAGTTTGGAGACCATCAATAAGACCTCCGGCACTTTGATCTCTGACATTGAGCGCCACTATAAGGAAATATGCAAAGAGCGTGGGATTGATCCCCATGCAAAGGCAGAGCCGGAAACCGCCCCGATAGAGCAGCCAACCGGCAATCTGACTTACTATGTGGCAGAGTGCATGGAGTTTTCAAACCTTGGAGAATATCACGATAACCTGTCTTTGGAGGAGGCGGTCCGCATCTATCAGGAAATTCCGGCAGAGCGAATGAATGGGGTCAAAGGGATTGGTTTTGAGCTGAAAGACGGAAGCGACTATGAAGGACCGTTTCCGATTTTGACCGGGCAGACCATTGACCTGGACACTATTCAGGCAATCGACTATTACCGTGACAATCCGCTGGTACAGAAAGCGGTAAAGGAACTGGCTGCGGCCATGCCGGAAATGGAGGTACTGGGGGCGGATGCCAACCAGCAGGAGGCTTTGTTTCTGATCAACGATACTACCTATCTTCATATCCAACCTTGTGACAGCGGATGGGACTACACTCTTTACGATGCTGCGTCCATGAAAGAGCTGGATGGTGGTCAGCTGGATATGCCGGAGCTTTCCTGCATGAAGGCAGTTCTCCAGATTTGTGATGATAACGATCTGGACAGCACTTCGCTCAGACGCGCTCCCTTGTCTATGGTTGAGACCTTGCAGGAAGCTGCTTATGAGCAGATGCAGGCAGAGGCAAGTCAGATGACCGCTTCTTCCCAGCTGCCGGAAGCGCGGGAGCAGGCACTGGATGAATACCCCATGCCGGATGAGCAGGTATCCACACCGGATATGCAGGAATATGGCTACTCCTATGATGGGATGCTCCCTGTTACCAGAGAACGGGCGCTGGAACTGGATGCCGCCGGTTTGACCGTCTATGTGCTGCATGAGGACAATACGGAGAGCATGGTGTTTGACCCGCAGGAAATCATGGATCATGGCGGTCTTTTCGGTGTGGACCATGAGGAATGGGAGAAAAGCCCTCAGTTCCACGAAAAGGTCATGGAGCGTCAGGAACATCAGCAGGAACGCGAACAGGCATTTCTCTCTCAGAACAGAGATTGCTTTGCCATCTATCAGGTGAGCCGTGACGATCCGCAGAATGTGCGCTTTATGAATCTGGATTGGTTAAAGTCCCATGACATTTCCATAGACCGCAGCAATTATGACCTCATTTACACAGCTCCTCTGAGGGAGTCTGGCACTGTGCCGGAGCAGCTGGAAAAACTCTATCAGCAATTCAATCTGGAAAAGCCCGTGGACTTTCACAGTCCCTCCATGAGCGTCAGCGACATCGTTGCAATCAGACAGGACGGTAAGGTATCCTGTCATTACTGTGACAGCGTTGGTTTTACCCAGATCCCCGGATTCCTGCCAGAAAACCCGCTGAAAAATGCGGAAATGGCCCTGGAGGACGATTATGGCATGATCGACGGTATCATCAACAATGGCGCAAAAGAGCCTACGGTGGCAGAGCTGGAACAGCAGGCCCGAAGCGGTCAGCCCATTTCCCTGATGGAGTTGGCAGCCGCCACCCATCGGGAGGAACGGGAAAAGAAAAAGTCCGTCATGGAGCAGCTGAAAGGCCAGCCCAAGACAGAACACAAAAAGACAGCACCCAAAAAGAGTGCGGAAAGGGAGATTTGATATGGGAAACTTTACTTTTGAGGAAATGAACCTGATGTGCATTTACAATACCGGCAGCCGCACCGGGCTGATTGACAGTCTGCGTGAGATGCGCGGCGAGCTTTCGCCGGAGGAAACGGAACTGAGGGAGCTAACCGACAGCGCCCTTACGAAGCTCTGTGCGATGACCGATGAGGACTTTGCCCAGCTGGAGCTGTACCCGGATTTTGACCAGTAAACACCATAACCGCAGGGATGGGGTGGCAATTTTCCACCCCATCTTTTACCCCAAAACCGAAAGGAGGACAGAACACTATGCCAACCAAAGCTGAACTATATGCACAGATGGCGGAGAAGGTGGCAACGCAGCTCACGGGGAGCTGGCAGGAATGGGCAGGGTTTCTCACCACTGCTTCCCGCCTTTACAAGTACCCGTTCCATGAGCAGCTGATGATCTACGCCCAGCGTCCGGACGCTACCGCCTGTGCAGAGTACGATTTGTGGAATGAAAAGATGGGCCGGTATGTAAGGCGCGGCTCCAAGGGAATCGCTCTGGTGGACGATTCCGGGGACAGACCTCGCCTGCGTTATGTCTTTGACATTTCCGACACCGGAACCCGTGAACATTCCCGCACTCCCTGGCTGTGGTTGCTGGAGGAGCGCCATCTGGATTCCGTGCAGGTCATGCTGGAGCGCACCTATGATGTTTCCGGTGATGACCTTGCCGGACAGCTCACTAAGGTAGCCGGAAAACTGGCTGAGGAATACTGGACGGAGCATCAGCAGGACTTCTTCTATATCGTTGACGGTTCCTTTTTGGAGGAATATGATGAGTTTAACATCGGAGTACAGTTCAAGGCAGCAGCCACCGTCAGTATCACTTATGCTTTGATGTCCCGCTGTGGACTGGAACCGGAACGCTACTTCGACCACGAAGATTTCATGGCGATCTTTGATTTCAACACCCCGTCCACCATCGGGGCGCTGGGAACAGCGGTCAGCCAGATCAACCAGCAGGTGCTGCGGCAGATCGGCGTTACCGTCCGAAATGCAGAGCGCGAAGCCAACCAAGAAAGGAGCAAACAAGATGAACAATCCCATGACCTATATCCAGAACGGAGACTATCTGATTCCCGACATGAAGCTGAGCCAGCAGCGGTCGAAACCTCTGGGCAAGTACGGCAGGATGAGGAAAACCTACCTGAAGGAACATCGTCCCATCCTCTACAACCAGATGCTGCTGAGCGAGAAGTTGTACCAGCACCTTCTGGAGATCGACGAGACCGCCCAGAGCAGACTGGAGCAGATGATGCCCCAGCTGGCGAAGGAAGCGGGAGCCACCGAGCAACTGAAAGCCAGCGATCCCATGAAGTGGGTGGGGCTGATGAACACTTGCAAAGCCCAGGCAGAGGAGATCCTGATGGCGGAGCTTATCAACAGCTGACCCTAAACCTGTTCCTTTCCGAAGCGGAGCAGATCCAATCCATAGATGAAGCAGAGAATGTAGCGCATACATCCTCTGCTTTTTCTTTTGCCCAAAATGATATTGACCATGTGCTGCGTTTGGGAGGCAATACAGACCGTCAGAGGGAGCGTGTGGTTGCAGCCTTTGAAAAGCAGAAAACCACCGCTGAGATTGCCGAGATACTGAAAACGCTGTACCACGGTGGCAACGGCCTTGGCAGTGTGAGTGCATGGTATGCCGAGGATGGTATCCATCTTTCCCACGGGAAGTCTGTCCGTTATGACAGGTCTGCCCAGGTCATTTCTTGGGAGCGCGCCGCAGAGCGTATCGGGGAGCTTTTGGAAAGTGGTCAGTTTGCCTCCAATGTGGAGCTTGCAGAAGCGGCAGGCTATGAACACTCCCTCCTCTCGGAAAAGCTCTGGCATCTGTATCACGATCTCAGTGAGGACGCCAGAAAAGCCGGATATTTGTCCTGCCTGTCAGAGATCAAAGGCAATGGGTTCCCAGAGGAGACCCGCCGCCTGACGGAGCAGCTGAATGACCCGGCTTTCCGCCAGACCCTCAAGGAAGAATACGCTGCCTTCTGGACTGCCTATCAGCAGGACCGTGACCTGTTGCGTTTTCATTATCACAGACCAAGGGAGATCTGGGAGAACCTGAAGGACCTTGACCTGCCACGCAGGACCTTTTCTTCAGACCTTTCCCAAGTGCCAACCGTTCAGCACTTCATTACCGAGGATGAGATCGACGCCGCTATGACCGGCGGAAGCAGTTTCGCCGGAGGAAAAGGCCGTATCTATGCGTTCTTCATGGCAAACCATACGGATAAGGAGAAAGTGAGATTCCTCAAAGACGAGTATGGCATTGGCGGACGCTCTCATGCCCTGTCCGGCGCAACACACAGCGGCGAAGATCACGATGGGAAAGGACTGCACTATAAAAAGCAGGACTGCCCGGATGTTCACTTGAACTGGGAAAAGGTTGCCAAGCGCATTACCTCACTTGTCCAGAAAGACCGCTATCTTACCGAACAGGAACAGGCGCAGTATGACAAAATCCAGTCTGAACAGGAACTGGCCGAAGAAGATGCCATTCAAGCCCAGCAGCCGGAGATGGAAGAAGAAACGCCAAAGCCTATCCTTCGGGAGCAATTTGAGCAGTATAAGCCTGTGGTGACTGCCGCCATTTCCGAGGATACCGCATATCGCAATGCCTGCGGTCATTCTGACCGTGAAAATGCTGTCATCGAGGGCAATGCCGCTGTGCGCCGTGCGGTTCTTGGTTCTAAGGATATGGAGCTGATCCGACTCTATTCGGATGTGCCGGAGTTCCGTCAGCGTCTGCACCGGGAAGTGATCGACGAAACCTATCCAAAGCTCCATGAACTTCTGCGCCCTCTTTCTCAGGAAGATATTGATACTGCCCTTTGTGCATGGAACGGCAATATCGAGAGTAAACACGCTGTTGTCCGCTATATGAAAGACCATGCAAGAGAAAAAGATACCGCCGCATGGCTGGCTCAGGAATACGGCGGCAGTAACAGCCCGTTCGTTGTCCGTGCCGGAAGCCCGGAGGAAACACAGCTGCCCTGGCCGAAGGTACAGCGCAGGCTTGCCCAGCTTATTCAGGAGGATCGGTTCTATACCGAAGAAGAACAGGATCGTTTTGACAATATCGACCCTATCGCCATCCGGGAAGCTCTGGAGGAAAGAGGAATCGTCAACGGACAGGTGGCAGATCCGGAAAAACTGGACAATTCCTCATTTATCCAGCAGGTGATGTCAGATGTAGAGCAGATCGCAGCTGCCGAGACAGAACAGACTTCCGAAGTTTCCATTTCCGATGAGGAATATGATGCAGTTCGCCGCCCGACTCCGCAAAGAACCTCCTATGACCCTGCCGCCCCAGTCTATGCCGTGGGCGATACCGTGTATATCGAGGATGACGCCTATCAGATCACCGAGCTACGGGATGACACCGTGCAGCTTCTGCCCACCGGCATGGTATATCCCATCTATCGGGCAGAGCGCAAAGAACAGTTCGAGCAGCTGCTTCGGGCAGACCGCCGCAATGCTTACTATACCGAGTTTCTTCCCATTGACCCGGACAAGGCAGATCAAGACTTGCGGGATGTATTGGCCCATGGACTCATGGATGAAGCAGATAAACAGCAGCTTTCCACGCTACTTCAATCTGGCAGGAGCAACAGTGAGATCGCCTACTGGCTGAGTAGAAACTATCCCCGTGAGATCGAGACCCTGAATCTGGAGACCGGCGATATTGCCGATTACCGTACCACGGCACAGGGCATGGAGCTGGAAGTCATGGATGCAGAGGAAAAGCGTCTGACTGTGCTGTATTTCCGCTGGGATGAGGTTGCGCCTTTGCTGCGCGGGATGTATGCCCGTCAGCTGGATGGCTTTGGACAAGAACAGCCCCAACCGTCTGCCGAATCCCCAGCCTTTCATTCCGAGACCGTGGCCGTCTATCCGGGCGATAAGAACCATCTACCTTATGATGTGGTGGTGGAACGGCTGCATATCGAGGAGCCGGAGCCGCCAGCCCCTGTAACAGAGCCGGAGAAAACCTTTGAGGAAGTGCTGGATGAACACCCGGTTTCCATTCAGGTCAATGGCCAGTGGCAGACCTTCCACAATGCCAAAGCTGCCGAAGAAGCCTCCTATGAGGAATACAAGGCTAACCTGCGCCGCAATGCAAAAAACTTCCGCATTACCGATGAGCATTTGGGCGAAGGCGGTCCGAAAGCCAAGTTCCAGGCAAATGTCAATGCGATTCGTTTGCTGAAAGAGCTGGAAGCTACCGGACAGCAGGCAAGCCCCGAACAGCAGGAGGTTCTTTCTCGATATGTGGGCTGGGGCGGTCTCTCTGATGCGTTTGACCCGGAGAAACCGGTATGGGCTTTAGAGTATGCCCAGCTAAAAGAACTGCTGACCCCGGAGGAATATGCCGCCGCCAGAAGCTCTACCCTCAACGCCCATTACACCAGCCCTACGGTCATTCAGGCCATCTATGAAGCGGTGGCCCGTATGGGATTTGAGACCGGAAATGTTCTGGAGCCGTCTATGGGTGTGGGCAATTTCTTTGGTATGCTGCCGGAGAAAATGCGAAACAGCCATTTGTACGGCGTGGAGCTGGACCCGGTTTCCGGGCGCATCGCAAAGCAGCTCTATCCCAAGGCGGACATCACAGTAGGCGGCTTTGAGACCACAGACAGGCGTGACTTCTTTGACCTTGCCATCGGCAATGTGCCGTTCGGTCAGTATCAGGTCAACGACAAAGCCTACAACAAGCTGAATTTCAGTATTCATAACTATTTTTTTGCCAAAGCACTGGACCAGGTGCGTCCCGGCGGCGTGGTGGCTTTTGTAACCTCTCGCTATACTATGGACGCCAAGGATTCCACCGTGCGCCGCTATCTTGCCCAGCGTGCCGAGCTGCTGGGAGCTATCCGTTTGCCTAATGACGCGTTCAAAAAGAATGCCGGTGCCGAGGTGGTATCGGACATCATCTTCCTCCAAAAACGGGATCGCCCGCTGGACATCGTGCCGGAATGGACTCAAACCGGACAGACGGAGGACGGATTTGCCATCAACCGGTATTTTATCGACCACCCGGAAATGGTGCTGGGCAGACAGGAGCCGGTAAGCACTGCTCATGGTATGGACTACACCGTGAACCCTATCGAGGGACTGGAGCTTTCCGACCAGCTGCATGATGCTGTGAAGTACATTCATGGCACTTATCAGGAGGCAGAGCTGCCGGAGCTGGGTGAAGGCGAAGCCATTGACACCTCCATTCCTGCCGACCCAAATGTGAAGAACTATTCCTATGCCATTGTAGACGGGCAGGTGTACTATCGGGAAAACAGCCGCATGGTGCGCCCTGACCTCAACGCCACCGCCGAAGCCCGCGTGAAAGGTCTTGTGGGACTGCGTGATTGTGTGCAGGAACTGATCGACCTTCAGATGGATGCAACGGTTCCAGACAGCTCCATTACCCAAAAACAGGCGGAACTGAACCGGCTTTATGACAGCTTTTCTGCCAAATACGGTCTCATCAATGACCGTGCAAACCGTCTGGCTTATGCAGATGATTCTTCCTATTACCTGCTCTGTGCGCTGGAAGTCATTGACGAGGACGGAAAGCTGGAGCGCAAGGCGGATATGTTCACCAAACGGACCATCAAGCCCCATCAGGCAGTGGCTACTGTGGATACGGCAAGCGAAGCACTGGCGGTGTCCATCTCGGAAAAAGCCTGCGTAGATATGGACTATATGAGCCAGCTTACCGGAAAAACAAAAGAAGAACTGGCGGGAGAACTGCAAGGAGTGATTTTCCGTGTACCGGAACAGTTGGAGCAGGACGGAACGCCCCATTATGTGACTGCTGATGAATACCTTTCCGGCAATGTACGCCGCAAACTGCGTCAGGCGCAGCGGGCCGCACAGCAGGACCCGGTTTATGTAGTCAATGTGGAAGCTCTTACCGCCGCCCAGCCCAAAGACCTGGATGCGTCGGAGATTGAGGTGCGTCTGGGCGCTACCTGGATCGACAAAGAGTACATCCAGCAGTTTATGTACGAGACCTTCAACACCCCGTTTTATCTCCAGCGCAGTATCGAGGTCAACTATTCGTCCTTTACCGCTGAATGGCAGATCAAGGGGAAATCTTCTGTATCCTACAACGATGTGGCAGCTTATACCACCTATGGGACCAGTCGTGCCAATGCCTACAAGATTTTAGAGGACAGCCTGAACCTGCGGGATGTCCGCATCTATGACACCATAGAGGACGCAGACGGAAAAGAGCGCCGCGTACTGAACGCCAAGGAGACCACCCTGGCGGCTCAAAAACAGCAGGCGATCCGGGAAGCCTTTAGGGACTGGATCTGGAGAGACCCGGAGCGCCGCCAGACTTTGGTGCGCCAGTACAACGAAGAAATGAACTCCACCCGTCCCCGTGAGTATGATGGCAGCCATATCACTTTTGGCGGCATGAATCCGGCCATTACCCTGCGGGAACACCAGAAAAGCGCCATCGCCCATGTGCTGTATGGCGGTAATACTCTGCTGGCACACGAAGTGGGCGCAGGCAAAACATTTGAGATGGTGGCTGCTTCGATGGAAGCCAAACGCCTGGGACTGTGCCAGAAATCTCTCTTTGTGGTTCCAAACCATCTGACCGAGCAGTGGGCGTCGGAGTTTCTGCGTCTCTATCCTTCCGCCAATATCTTAGTCACCACCAAAAAGGACTTTGAGACCCATAACCGAAAGAAGTTCTGCGCTCGTATTGCGACGGGTGATTATGATGCCATCATCATGGGACACAGCCAGTTTGAGCGTATCCCCATCAGCCGGGAGCGTCAGGAACGGCTTCTCTATGAGCAAATCGACGAGATCACCGAGGGGATTGCAGAGGTACAGGCCAGCGGCGGCGAGCGTTTTACTGTCAAGCAGCTGGAGCGTACCAGAAAGTCTCTGGAAGCCAGACTGGAAAAGCTGCAAGCCGAGGGGCGAAAAGACGATGTGGTAACCTTCGAGCAGCTGGGTGTGGACCGTTTGTTTGTGGACGAGGCACACAACTACAAAAACCTGTTTTTATACACCAAAATGCGGAATGTAGCAGGTCTCTCCACCAGCGATGCCCAAAAGTCCAGCGATATGTTCGCCAAGTGCCGCTATATGGACGAGATTACCGGAAACCGTGGCGTTATCTTTGCCACCGGAACCCCGGTCAGCAACTCCATGACCGAGCTTTACACCATGCAGCGTTATCTTCAGTATGAACGCCTGCAAGAACTGAACATGACCCACTTCGACTGCTGGGCTTCCCGATTTGGAGAGACCGTCACAGCATTGGAGCTGGCACCGGAAGGCACCGGCTACCGGGCAAGAACGAGATTCAGCAAGTTCTTTAATCTGCCGGAGCTGATGAACCTGTTCAAAGAAGTGGCGGACATCAAGACCGCCGACCAACTGAACCTGCCCACCCCGGAGGTGGAATACCACAACATCGTGGCGCAGCCTACCGAACATCAGCAGGAAATGGTCAAGGCCCTTTCGGAGCGCGCATCGCTGGTACACAGCGGAACCGTTGACCCGTCCCAGGACAATATGCTCAAGATTACCTCGGATGGCCGTAAGCTGGGCCTGGACCAGAGAATCGTCAACCAGATGCTGCCGGATGAACCTGGCACAAAGGTCAATCAGTGCGTGGACAACATCATGCAGATCTGGCGGAATGGCAAAGCTGACAAGCTGACCCAGCTGGTGTTCTGCGACATTTCTACACCGCAGGCAAAAGCTCCTGCAAGCAAGGCGGCAAAAACGCTGGATAATCCACTGCTTCACGCATTGGAAGGCTCTGTGCCTCTGCCGGAGCAGGAACCGGTCTTTACGGTATATGACGATATTCGTCAGAAACTCATTGCTCAGGGAATGCCTGCCGACCAGATCGCTTTTATCCATGAAGCCAATACCGAAGTGCGGAAAAAGGAGCTGTTCTCTAAGGTCCGTACCGGTCAGGTTCGTGTCCTTTTGGGCAGCACCGCAAAGATGGGCGCAGGCACCAATGTGCAAGACCGCCTGGTGGCACTTCATGACCTGGACTGTCCGTGGAGACCGGGAGACCTTGCCCAGCGCAAGGGTCGTATCGAGCGCCAGGGCAACCAGAATCCTCTTGTCCATGTGTACCGCTATGTGACCGAAGGAACCTTTGACGCATACCTCTGGCAGACGGTGGAGAATAAACAAAAATTCATCAGCCAGATCATGACTTCTAAATCGCCGGTGCGCTCCTGCGATGATGTGGATGAAACCGCCCTCAGTTTTGCAGAGATTAAGGCTTTGTGTGCCGGAGATCCCCGCATCAAAGAGCGTATGGATTTGGATGTGGAGGTATCCCGCCTAAAGCTGATGAAAGCCGACCACCAGAGCAAGCAGTATCGTCTGGAGGACCAGCTGCTCAAATACTTCCCGGAGGAGATTGAAAAGCACAAAGGCTTTATCAAGGGCTTTGAATCCGATCTGGAGGTTTTGGCAGCGCACCCGCACCCAGAGGACGGTTTTGCTGGTATGGAGATTCGTGGAGACCTGCTGACCGATAAGGAGAACGCCGGCGCAGCCCTTTTGGATGCCTGCAAGGAGGTCAAAACCTCCGATCCGGTGCAGATTGGCAGCTACCGGGGCTATGCCATATCCGTGGAATTTTCCGCTTGGAAACAGGAGTATACGCTCCTGCTGAAAGGACAGATGACCCACCGGGCAACCCTTGGTACAGACCCTCGCGGAAATCTTACCCGTATCGACAATGCCCTCGCCCAGATGCCACAGCGTCTGGAGGCGGCAAAGGCCCAGCTGGATAACCTCTATCAGCAGCAGGCTGCCGCAAAGGAGGAAGTCGGAAAGCCATTCCTTTATGAAGAAGAACTGAGAAGCAAAAACGCCCGTCTGGTGGAGCTGGATACCCTGCTCAACATCGACGGAAAGGGGCAGGCACACACCGAGTCTGTTGTTGCCAAAAGCACACGGCCTTCGGTGCTGGATAACCTAAAACGCCCGGTGCAACCCCGCAGTACAGACAAGAAACCAAAACAGCATGAGGAGGTGCGATAACATGAATACTAACGATCTGAATACAGCCCTTTATGAAAAGATGGCTGCCGAACAGGATAAGTTCCGGGACTGGCTGAAAAGCCAGCCCCCGGAAGAAATCCTGCACCACACCTATGAATATACTGTCCGTGAGGATATTGTGATGGCGATGGAGGAGCTGGAGCTGACCGACGCCCAGGCCAAGGCACTTTTGGAATCTCCCTCTCCATTGGCGGATGTGTACCGCTATTTTGAAAAGCTGGAGACCGGCTATATGGATGTGATCCGGGACAGTATTGAGAACCGTGCCGATGATGTGTGCAAGGCGCAGGAAGAATTACGAACCGCCCCTCTCTACCCCCATTCTGCCGCCTATGCGTCCGAGCATGGAGAGATGGCACAATATAACCGTTCGTATCAGGCGAACAGCGCCTGCAAAGAAGCCATTGCGCAGACCATCAGCGCCCACTATGCAGAGAACCGGCTGGATACGGAGGCGGCGGTCAAAGATGTGCTGGAAAAGTTCGGGACGGAACGGGTACAGTTTATTCTTGCCAATACCATCCAGCGCAAGAACTATGACGGGCGTATCTCTCAGGACAATAAAGCATGGGCAAAAACCATTCCTATGCTGGAGGACAGCGGCGCTTCTCGCCACTGTGCCTATCTGGTGGTAGATCGGGTCAATCCTGGTTTGACCGATCTGTTCACCAGACAGTTCCGAAAAGTTGCTCAAGAACAGCAGAAAAGTTCTGTCCTGCAAAAGCTCAAACAGGAGCTGCCCGCCCATAAGTCTGCCGCCCCGAAAAAACGGGAGCCGGAGCGATAACCATGGCAAAGCGCAAGCGGGATGTTCCGGTTTTGTTTTGGGTGTCCGCAGAAGAACTGGAGCTGATCCATCAAAAGATGCAGCAATACGGGACAGAGAATTTGAGCGCTTATCTGCGGAAAATGGCACTGGATGGGTATGTGGTCAAACTGGATCTGCCGGAGCTGAAGGAGTTGGTTTCCCTGATGCGCCGAAGCAGCAACAACTTGAATCAGCTGACTCGCAAAGTGCATGAGACCGGGCGGATTTATGATGCTGACTTGGAGGATATATCCCAGCGGCAGGAACAACTGTGGGAGGGTGTGAAGGAAATCCTTACCCAACTCTCCAAACTTTCATAACAGGGATAGATACTCCATTTGCGGAGGGAGGAACGGCGTTTCTTCGCCGCACCTTCCTCCGCTTTTTCTTTTTGGCGGTATCCTTGTCTTTTGTCTGTCCGTACCGGATAATATGAGTAGAATAAGAAGCGTAGCAAAGGAGTGAAAACAGATGCTGACCTTTGAAAAGGTGCTGGAGATTTTTGCGGACTACCTGGCCGCAGACGAGACCATCGAAGTTTATATCAGCCGTCACGGATGTGTAAGGGTGGAATTTGACCAGGACTTTCACTATTGCACCGGCGAGGTGTGCCATACTCCCAAGGAACTGTTCGACCTCTTAGCCGATGATTACCGGACTTATCTGGAGATTGAACTGACCAAAGGAAAACGGGAAGTGACGGAAGATGATGAGAGAGAAGCGGATGCCTTGTGCAAACGGCATCTGGAGCGTTGGAAGGAGAAACTGGAATGAAGATTTTGAAATGCCTGCTGATGATCGTAACTGCACCGGTCTTTTTGGTGTTGACGCTTTTTGTCTGGCTCTGCACGGGGCTGATCTACATATCTGGTCTGGTGCTTGGTCTACTCAGCACGGTAATTGCTCTGCTTGGCGTGGCTGTGCTTATTACCTATTCCCCGCAGAATGGTGCAATTTTGCTGGTTATGGCATTTTTGATTAGCCCGATGGGGCTGCCGCTGGCTGCGATCTGGCTGCTGGGCAAGGTACAGAGTTTGAAATTTGCGATCCAGGATTGGGTGTATGGGTAAATGATGTGAATATAATTTGGAATGAAAAGAAGCAGGACAATGGGAGATGAGACCCAATGCCCTGCTTCTCTGTTTATTCGGAATGAACTGTAATATATTTTTGATGTTTACTTTTCGGTTTATCGGGAAGTGTCATTTTGAGTGTTCCATTGTTCAATAGCGGACGCAGATATTTTTGTGTAAAGTTTTTTGTGTTTTTGTATCCACAGTGTTCTGCGATTTCTAATTTTGAATGTGGTTCTATGCAAAATGCAAGGATTTTATCATGGGTTGCATCATGGGTTGCGTCATAGGTCTTATCATGGGTCGTTTCTATGATAGAAGGACCATGATGGTAATTTACATTTTTCAAGATGACTCTGAAATCTGTCGCTGTTGAGGAAAATTCAGGCTTATATGCCGCTGTGTATCCAGGCAACTTTTCAGTTTCACTGACGATTTTGCGCAGACCACTTCCACGGCGTTCCATGTACTTCATGCGGTGGAAAAGGTCAGCAATCACAGGGTTTCGCCGCATCGAACGAATACTGTAAATATCGTATTCCTGAATTGATCCACCGCCAAACATACCGCCAGGAGATGTGATTTCCACCCGATCATCAAACATATCAATATGGATTTCGCTGCCAAGCACAATATAATCACGATGGATAAGCGCATTGACAAGAGCCTCTGTCACAGCTCGTTCAGCATAATCCGGCTTGTCTACCCGATACTGAGCTTCTTTGACAA